>Ga0066639_10003150_pt1 | contig 14327 bp, 14 predicted proteins | sample CryGeyCG2114_010_2_FD_59504 | JGI IMG/M metagenome (GOLD analysis project Ga0066639, IMG submission 59504) | Groundwater microbial communities from aquifer - Crystal Geyser CG10_big_fil_rev_8/21/14_0.10 | ecosystem: Environmental > Aquatic > Deep subsurface > Groundwater | place: USA: Utah...
TACCAACTTTAGCTCCCCCACCGGCGTCATTTTCTAAAATTAATTTAACTGACCCAGGAACATTTTTAAGAACTTGCTTAATACCGGAAATAATAAAATTAATAGCTTTTTCTTTGGGAGCTTCTTTAGCAGAGCCGACGTGAAAGATTAAGCCTTCAGCGTTAATGGCAGAAGCGATTTTTAGGTGGTCGGTTAAGCTCTTGATGGATTTTTTACGATTATCGGCTGAAGGGCTGGCTAAATTGACTAAGTAAGCAGAGTGAAGAAAGACGGGGCCGATTTTAGATTCTTTGAGAGCTTCTTTATATTTTTTAACATTGTCAGCAGAGGGCATTTTGGCTTGCCACTGGCGGGGTGAGGCGCCAAAAATTTGAATAGTTTCCGCCCCAATTTTTTGAGCGTTAGCTATCCCCTTTTCTAAACCACCAGCCACAGAAACGTGAGCTCCGATTTTCATAAGGTTAGTATAGCAAATTTTTATTTTTTGAGGAGTTCGCGGAAGACTTCGGGTTTGATTTCTACTCGGCCAGTTTCTTTAAGACGTTTTTTACCGCGTTGCTGTTTTTTCCAAAGTTTCATTTTGCGAGTGCGATCACCACCATAGAGATAGCCGGTAACGTCCTTGCGGAAAGCAGGAATGGTTTCGCGGGCGATAATGCGACCACGAGATTTAGCTTGAATGGCTTGAGGAAATTGCTGGCGAGGAAGAAGCTTCTTTAGTTTTTCAGTCATTTGGCGAGCTTCGTGTTCTAATTCGTCTTCGGCAATAATACGAGTAAGTCCGGAAACAACATCACCGGCAACTAAAATTTCTAACTTGTGAACTTTTCCTTTTTCAAGACCAATAAGTTTGTAACTAAAAGAAGCAAAGCCTTCGGAGATGGATTTTATTTTATCATCAAAGTCACGGATGAGATCGGCCAAAGGCATTTTAAGTTTGAAAATAATGTGGTCTTCACCAAAATTTTCGGTAGTGATGTCGCTAAAATGGAAGATTTGTCCAAGGGGCATAATACTGTTAAGAAATTTGGAAGGAGAAATTATTTCAATTCTAACCATGGGTTGGCGAGCGGAAAGATAATCATCAGGAAAATCTTTGGGGTTATAAATCATTTCGGCTCCCCGATTGGTTTCAACTTCATAGGCCACGGAAGGAAAGCTGTTGATTAAAGAAAGATTAAACTCACGCTCCAGACGTTCGAAAACAATTTCAAAATGGAGGCGTCCAAGAAAGCCACATTTAAATCCTCGGCCGAGAACTTCACTGCGGTCAGGTTCATAGGTGAGAGAAGAGTCGTTAAGATGAAGCCGACCAAGGGCCTGTTTGAGTTCATCATAATCGCTGTCCTGGTAGGGATAAAAAGAAACGAAAACAACTGGATTAGGTTCTTGATAACCGGGTAAAGGAGTTTGATTTTTTTCTCCAAGAATAGTATCTCCAATTCTTATCTGGGCAGGATCTTTAAAGCCAGTGGCAACATAACCTATTTCATTGGCGGAAAGCTTATCGGTTTTTTTAAAATGAGGGGCAAAAACACCTACTTCTTTTACTTTAAAGGAAGCGCCGGTAGCAGACATAAAAACACTTTGACCAGTGGTAAGTTCTCCCTGATTAAGGCGGATGTAAGCAATTCCTCCTTTATGGTCGTCGTAAATAGAATCAAAGATTAAAGCTTGAGGTTTATTCTGGGGGCTGGCTTGGGGGGCAGGAATTTCAGCAACTATCTTTTCTAAAAGTTCTTTAACACCAACGCCGGTTTTAGCGGAGACTTTTATTATTTCTTCTGGGTGACAATTAATTAGATTAGAGAGGTCTTTAATCACTTCTTCAACGCCGTCAGGATTAAGATCAATTTTATTAACAGCGCCAATGATTTTTAAACCAGCTTTATGGGCGGTATGAAAATTAGCCAGGGTTTGGGCCTGGATTCCTTGAGTGGCATCAACTAAGAGAATAGCTCCCTCAACAGCAGCTAAGGCACGGGAGACTTCATAGGAGAAGTCAGAGTGGCCGGGGGTGTCAATAAGGTTGAGAGTATAATCTTGATACTGCATACGGACGGGAGCCATTTTAATGGTAATCCCCCGCTCGCGCTCTAAATCAAGTTGATCAAGATATTGAGCTTTCATTTTTCGTTTTTCAACAGTTTTGGTTTCTTCTAGGAGTCGGTCGGCTAAAGTTGATTTGCCATGGTCAATGTGAGCAATAATACAAAAGTTTCTTATATTTTGGCTGTCCATGGCGTTTACGATAACAGAAAAAGAGATTTTTGGGAATAAAATAGCCTCATAATGGCTATTTTGAATAAAATTGACATTGTGGATAACTTTTGTTATACTTTTTCTATAATGGCCTTCGGGCTCCGAGACTCCGGTTTAATCGCCGGAGATCGTTTTTTTATTATAGAAGAAAGTTTTTTATTTTTTCTTTAATTTGAGAAAATTCGTTCTTGGGAAGTATTCTTATTTTTCTTGTTAACCTTTTACTACTTATTAATTTAAGTTGAGAGAGAATGATGGAAAAATTTTTATTATTATATCTAGTAGTGAAGTAAAATTTATTATCTTTAACTTTACTACTTAATGGCAATATCCAAAGCATATCCTTATTAAACTTTTTAAGAACAAGGACTGGTCTTTCAAATTCTTTATTTTTACCATCTTGTTCATATCCTATATTTATTCCCAAACTAGCCCACCAAATATCTCTTTCTTTAAAATAAAAGTTTATATTTTTACAAATATGAATTTTGAATTTCAATTTTGTCCAATTTATAAATTTTTTGAACAAGCTTTGATTCATAAATTAAATCTTTTCAAGAGTGAGGGTGATGATTACTCGCTTGGGAGGATTGGGGTTTTGATAGGAAAAAGTAAACTTGTCGGATTCAGCCCATTTGTATCCGGGAGGAGATTCAATTTCAAAATTAAGCCCGCCTTGAACTCCAGATTGCTTATCAAAGACAAAAGTATGTTGAGCACCATTAAAGAGTAGAAGATTGTTAGGGTTTTTATAATCTAGGCGAAGGGTTTTGGTTTGGCCGACTAAGGTGGTTAGCCAGGCGGAGAAAACGGTTTTATTAGATTCAAAATTATCAGACTGAAGCTGGTCTACTTTTTCATTAATAATGTAACCTTCTTGCTCGTAATTAATTGGCGGGTAGATTTTTTTAGTAGTATTACCAGAGAGTTTAATTAATTCAGAATTTTTAGGAGTAAGAATACGAATAAAATCTTGATTCTTGATGGTATACCAACTATATTCTTGACCTCGACCATTGTGGGTGCGTTCAATGGTTAGATAATTATTAATCTGACCATCTAAACCAATTTCACTTTTAAAATAAATTTCTTGAGTGATGAAGGCATCGGTTTTTCCACCAGCAATGTTAGCGTTAACAACAGCTAAATATTCTCCAGGGGAATTGAAAGAGGGTTGATAGACGCGACCGGCAACATTATATTTTTCAAAAAGATTTTGGAAAGTTTTATCTTGGGAATAAAACATAATGTCTTTGTTTTCTAAGTGATAGGTTATCTGCTCAATGATAGCTTCTTTTTGTTGGAGATTAAGATTAGAGAGGCGTTCAATAATCAACGGGGTGGCGTCTTTAAGAATAGTTTTAGGCTGACCTTGGTCTTTACTGCGTTTAACTTCTATTTCATATTGAATTTCTTCTAAAAAGTTTTCGGGAGTTAGAGTGAGTTCATATTCGGGAAGTTCTAAGGGGCCAATTATTTCTAAGAAGCTTTTAAGGACTTCGGTATTGATAGCAATAGCGCCTTCAAACTTAACTCCCCGCTCAACGTAAATTTTAGAAGAATTGAGGAAGTAGATAACTTGCTGAGCAGAGTCCTGGAAGTCAAAGAACCAGTTGGCGTCGCGAGCTTCCCAGTCAGTGGTAATAACTTGAAGGGGTTGAGGGGGAACAATTTTTTCTTCAACCCAACCATCGGGGTCATAGATATCACTTATTTCTAATTGAGAGAGAGCACCGTCTTTAACGGAAAAATCGGCGAAGCTACCAATAAAACCGCCGGAGGGACGCATCTCAGAGGGATTTTGGAAAAGAACTAACCAGTGGCGTTCTAAGGGATGACTTAGGAAAGCAATTAAGGAATCGAGAAAGTCATTAAAACCTTCCAAACTGGATTGGAAGAGAATTATTTTACCAATGGAATCAGAATCAGCCTTAAAGACGGAGGCAGCGTTGGCTAGGCCAGAACTTTCTTGAGAAATAACTTTGAGGTCAGTTTCAATGTTTTTTAAAAGAGAGAGAAGTTCAGTCCCCTGCCCTTCCATAAAATAAGTAAAGCCATTTTCTTTTAGATTATCTAATTTACCGCTAACTTGAACGGCGGAGTCAGTGACTTTTTCTAAAGAAAAAAGAGATTGGGAAGTTCTTTCAATTTTAGGGAAAAAGTTTCCTAAAAAGGTGGCGACCCGAGCTAAGCCAAGATTTTTAGCCTGATGAGAAATTTCTTTTATTTCCGAATTAACAGAAGAGAGGGATTCCTCGCCGGCTCGGAAATCAAGGGAGGAAAAGTGAAGAGCGGATTCGGAAACTTTATCTATGATAAGTTGTGAGGAAGAAAGAACGTTATTTTTGAATCCGGAAAAGAAAAAAGCATAGGAAGTGAAGAAAATAATAAAAGAAGCGAGGAGAATTCGGAAAATAAATTTCTTCTTATTAGTGAGAACTTTAAGCCCAAGCGAGGGTCTCTTTTGACGAGAGGGAGAAGAATAAGATTTAAAAAAGCTTCCGGAAGATGCGGGATGGGAAGAGGAGTTAGTATTAACGGCTTTAACCAGAAGACGACGAGAGTTTAAAGGAGAGGCGGAATCTTCGGAAGAAGCGGGAGAGATAGATTTTACGTCGGAAAGAGATTTGTGAATATTTTTTTTGGGAGCGCGCACGATATTGAGTTTATTGTTCTAAAATTTTTATTATTGCTTGGGCGGTAGCCGGCCAAGTAAATCTTTTTGAGTTTTCTAAACCTTGATTGATAAGCTTAGTCCTTAATTCTCCTTCGGATAAAACAGAAGAGAGGGCATCGGCTAATTGAGAGACTTTCCAAGGGTCAATAAGAAGAGCGGAACTATTTAAAATTTCAGGGAGGGAGGTGCGGTCAGAGGCAACAACAGGCAATCCGCAAGCTTGAGCTTCCAGAGGCGGAAAACCAAAGCCTTCAAAAAAACTGGGATAGACAAAGGCCCTACAACTATTATACAGCAAAACGCGGTCAGCGGATACGAGATTTTTAATAATTTTAATGTCGTGATTGAAAGGAGATTTTTTTATTTCAACTTGAAAGGACTGGGGGAGCCAACTTTGAGAACCAGCTAAGATAAGGGAGAGGTCTTGGTGTTGAGGGTCTTGCTTAAGGAGGTTGAAGGCGCGAATAACGGCAGTAATGTTCTTGCGGGGCTCTAAGGCGCCGAGATAAAGCAAAGCGGGGCCATTGAGGTTATATTTGTTTTTGAAGCGATTAAGTGAATCCTGCTCACTTTCGGATGATAAAACTTTAAAATCATTTTTAAGGCCGGGAGGAACAACAGAAATTTTTCCGGGATTGATGTTAAAAGTGTTGATGAGGTCGTCTTTAGTAAAATGAGCGTCAGTAATGATGTGATGAGCAGAAGAAATTTGTTTCTGAATATCTTGAAACCAGTGCCAGAAGCGTTGGCTTTTGGAAAAAAATTGAGGGTGATGAATAAAAGAGAGGTCGTGAATAGTGAGAACACGAGGAGTGTCAGAGAGAGGGAAATTTAAAAAATGAGGACTAAAAATAATATTAGGATGGGCAATTTTTTTAAGATTAGGGTAGTTTAAAAAACGCAAAGAAGCGTTTAAAAGTTTGTTAGGAATATTCCAACCGATAAAAGAAACATTCTTGCGACCAGTCCAGTTAATAGGAGGAGAGGGGCGACGATAACCGCTATAAAAAAGAATAAAGTGATGTTCAGGATTATTAACTATCATTTCAGAGATTAAATTATGGGCATACTCCCCTATTCCGGAAAACTTTCCAGTAGATAAAAAGCGAACATCAATAAGGATTCTCATTACCGCTTATTTTACTATTTTTTTAGTAAAATCACATACTTTTATACACTTTTGCGAGCGGATTGAAGTTCCCAGAAATTACGATAAATTCCATTTTCATTTTTCATTAACTCTGCATGACGACCCATTTCGGCAATTTTTCCTTTTTCTAAAACAATAATTTTATCGGCTTTTTGAATGGTGGAGAGACGATGAGCAATAATAAAAGTGGTCCTCCCTTTTACTAAGCGACTAAGTGCTTCCTGAACAAGACGTTCAGATTGAGAATCAAGAGCGGAAGTAGCTTCATCTAAAATAAGAATCTTGGGATCACGAAGAATAGCTCTAGCAATGGCTATTCGCTGTTTTTGTCCAGTGGAGAGTTTAATACCTCTTTCTCCCACTTTTTGTTTATACTTTTTGGGGAATTTTTGAATAAATTCATCAGCATTAGCAGCTTGAGAAGCTTTGATTACTTCTTCCCTGGAAGCTTTAGGGTTTGAATATTGAATATTATTAAAAATAGTATCATTAAATAAAGAAACTTCTTGAGGAACAACGGCCATTTGATTTCTTAAAGATAAAAGATTTATTTTTTTAGAATTTACTCCATCAATTTCAACTACTCCTTTTTGAGGAAAATAATAATTTCCTATTAAATCAATTAAAGTTGTCTTTCCTACTCCACTCTTACCAACAAGAGCAACTATTTCTCCGGCGTTAATTTTAAAGTTTATATTTTTGAGAGTAGTATTTTTACTTCCAGGATAAGAAAAAGAAATATTTTTAAATTCTAAATCTCCAATTATTGGAATATCTTTTCCATTCTTTGTATTTTCTGGAGAAATATTTAAGAGTTTCATGGCTCGATTAAGGTAATTTCCAGATTCTTTCAAAGTCCTGAATTGTTCTGTAAGCATGGATAAAGGGGTTAGAAGAAGACTAGAATAACCAATAAACATAATGAGTTCTCCAGTGGTTAGTCGTCCTTGAGACAAGAAGAAAATTCCTAAAGCAAAGACAGAAACAAAACCAATATCTGAAATTATACTTTGTTTAATATGTAGGGATTCCCATAATTGTAAAAGTTTTCCTTCGGAGAAAATTATCTTTTTAGAACTATTTCTCATCCTTTTCTCTTCATATTTTTCATTTCCGGTAATTTTTATGTTGTGTATATTAGATATAGCATCATATACAACCCCATAGGTTTTTTCGTAAGCTTTTTGCATTATATCTTGAGTTTTAATTAAGAGCTTAGAATAATAAGAAACCGTAAAAATATAGATGAGAGATGAGAAGATTAAAATTAAAGCTAAATGCCATTCTATAAATAATAAAATTATCAAAGCAGTTATTAATTTAATGATATTAGGAAGGAAGCTAAAAAGTATTCTGGATATAAAGTTTTCTAATCCTCTATAAATTCCTTGATCAATCCTCCTAAAAACAGACCCCTTTTTCTTATCTTTATGAAAACTCATAGGAAGAGTTGAAATATGAGCATAAAGCTTCATTGATGTTTCTACAGCTGATTCAACCTGTATTTTATTTCTTATTTGACCAGCAAAATAGAACAAGAAGGTTTTAGAAAGAGAAATTAATAACCATAAACCTATTAATATGAAAGCTTTTTGATAATCTTCAGACACCAAAACAGCATCAGTAGCACTTCCATAAATATATGGAATAAAACTAGAGATTACAGAGGCAAAAACAAAGATAAAAAGGCCCGTTATAATTTGTTTTTTCCACAGGCCTAAGATTTTTTCGAAATTATTAAACGTTTCCTGATAGGAATATTTTTTATTAAAATTCACTTGTAGTGTAGAACGAAAATGAAAATAAAAGGTTTCTTATTGTGAGAGAAATGATAAAGAATAAGGAAGAAATAATAGTAAAAAGGGTATATAAATAATTATAAAAAATAAATAACTGGCAGAATTAATAAGGAAAGAAAGGGATAAACTTTCTTTTGTTGAAAATTCTGGAAAATACTTTCTAGCAAGATTGGCAAAAAATGGAGCTTCAATAAGCGAAGAAAAAAACCAGGCTATACCAACTACCAAAACTAAACCTATAAGAGGGAAAGAAACTAGAGAAGAAAAGATGACTAAAAATATAGAAATTATGGAGGAAGCAAGTTTTTTTCTTTCTCCAAAAAATGACATAAAATTGAAGTTTTTTATTGGAAGAAAGAACATAAAAAATGTTGGGATTGTTGAGATAATGGCAATAACCGCAAGAATAGACAAGGCAAAAAGTTCAGAGGTGGAAGGCAGAGAAGGGCTAAGAGGATTTCCAACCTGAGAAGAGTTTATTTGAGCTAAAAGATTAGACGAGGGAAAATTAGCAATGAATTCACTAATAGAAGAAAGCCAAACAAGTTCAGAAAAAATGGCGCCACCAGAAAAAACAGCAATGGAAGCTAAAACTCCAGCGAGAGAAGAAACTATGTTAGCAAAAATAATAAATAAAAGAGATTTTAAGAAATCGGGAGATATTGGACTTCGGTGAGAGACCCATTTAATAAAAACAATGGTCTCAATTAAAGAGACAATAAAAAGTAAGAGAAAAGGGAGGGGAATTAAAATAAGAGGGTTAGAAAATATAAAATAAACTGGAATGAGAGCAGGGAAAATAATCATGTCTGCAAAAGCAACTCCAGGAGCAGATAAGATTAAAAGGCAAAAAAACGTAAAAAATAAAATGTTTATTTTTTTCATTTCTGTAAGTTTATTATAACACAAATGCCCCGTTCGCTGGTGGGCGAAGGGGCAAGTTTTAATCGAACATTACAGACTGGTCGGCGCGGTCGTAGGAGTGAATTTCTGGCTCTCGGAACCAAAGTTCAATTTCGTATTTAGCTTCCTCGGCGTTGCCGGAGGCGTGAACAATGTTTCGAATAGAGCGTTTTTTCTCGTTAGCTAAAGTAGGAGAATCTAAAGAAAGATCTCCGCGGATAGTGCCAGGATTAGCAAAAGAAGGAATAGTGGTGCCGACTAAGCGACGAACATTTTCAATAGCATTGTGTCCTTCGAGAATAATAGCAACAACTGGCCCAGAAGAAAGGAATTCAATATTCCACTTATTAACCATTTTACCGATTTCAACTGCATCCATAGTGCCGAGTTCTTCTCCGGCGTCTTTGCCGTATTTAGCATAGGTTTCTAAGGTTTTTTTACCAATACCTTCCATTAATTCGGTGCGGTCTTCAGGGTAGTGTTTTTTGACTAATTCTTCATCAACCCAAACCATTTTCATACCAACGATTTTTAAGCCAGCGTTTTCAAAGCGAGAAATAATCTGTCCGGAGATTCCCCTTTTGACAGAGTCGGGTTTAAGTAAAACTAAAGTTTTTTCTGTATTCATGTTGTTTATATTAATGAGGTTTTATTATAAATAATTTTTGAAGAGATAACAAGAGAAAAAATGCCCCAAATAAATGGGGCGAGTATGTGCTAAAAATAACTTAATCTTAAGCGGTTCACTGGCGCGTATAAGAGAAAGTTATTTATATAAAAAGATTATCATAGATTAAGAGGAGAACAAAGAAAAACGCCTTCGGATGCGAAGGCGATTTCAAAAGTGTGCGCTTTGGCTTTTTACTTTAAAGCCAGATTTTGGTCGAAAAGACCATCTAGCTTTTGGGTAATTGAGTCGACGAGCAATTTGTCAATTTCTTCTTGCCCGGGGCTGTGTCCTCCATGCTTAACAACTACCTGCCCCGATCTTTTCCAAATTTCTTCTTTACTAGATACGGAAATAATCCGGACTGTAAAGTTGGTAGTGCTTTCGGTTCGCTTGAATGAGATATAATTACCTCTAAAATCCATATCCCCTTCTCGGTATTCAAGGATAGCATCGGCTTCGGCTATTTGGCCAATTCGCTGATATTCGTTTAACTTCTCGTCTTGAGTGATATTTGGAGAAGAAACAACGAATGAAGCTTTGGGGTCAATTTTTTCAATTTGATACGGGGTAATAACATTGACCCAATTTTGAGCGGCGATGGAAGTGGCTAGCTTGGCTTCAATCCGATATCCAGGAAAGAGGGCTAAATTTTTAACATTAACCGGGTTATCAGATTGACCTTCTTCATTGAAAACAATTTCGGCATTACCGCCAGTGTGAGGCTCAATGAGAGCTTTGTTAGCAATGAAGGCAGTGGAGGCAATGGAAGCAGCGGCACACGAAAATAAGAAAGGGCAAAGCGACAAGATTAAAGCAAGACAAAAAAGGTTTTGGAGAGAATAAGTAGGGCGGGAAAATACTTTCATAGTATTTCTCCTCTTTTATTGGATTGTTGCCCGTGCGTAAGTTAAAAAGATACTGATTTTTATATTAATACTTTTTTATGAAAAAGCAAGGAGAAAAAATAATGCGAGTAGTCGTATTTGTGGAAAAAACGATTTGAAAAATTCGTCAAAATTTGGTATAATATATTTTAAAAATAAAAACAGAAGTAGAAACGTGTGCATGTGGCGAAATTGGTAAACGCGATCGTCTTGAGAACGATTATCCCGCGAGGGTTTGCGAGTTCGAATCTCGTCATGCACACATTCCTGCTTCTGTTTTTAAATACTTAATTTATTGCCTATACCTTACCATTTCTTTTACAGGTTTGTCAATTGTTTGTGGATAACTTAAAAAAGGCAATAAACTTGCGTAAATTACTATAATGTTGTATTGTCTGGTTAGGAAGATTTAAAACTGAATATAAAGAGGTGAAATCATGAAAGGTCACGATCTAATAATTAGGACTTATAATAATGCTGCTTTTTTAATGAATAGAGAAAACTGGGATTCAATATTTTTTGAGGGAACAATGTCTCAAAAAGTTTCTGAAATTCTAGAAGATAAGGAAATAGTTTTGCCAAAAGATCCAAACAAGAAAAAAGATTTTCTTTTGCTTAAAAAGTCTATCTTGGATTTTTTAGAAGATGGTAAATCTGGAAATGTAACGAAAACTGATGATGATTCTAATTTATCAATGATAAATCTTTGTAGATACGCAAAAGAAGAATGGCAAATTATAAATGCTTCTATAGAACTTTTAAGTAAATGTAATCAAAGATGTATTCATTGTTATTGGGAAGATTTGAATAAAGGAGGGTTGGAGTTAAAACAACTTATGTCTTTAGCTGATGACCTAAAAGAAATTGGAGTAATCTTTATTCTTTTAACTGGGGGAGAAACTTTTTTAAGACCAGATATAATTGAAATACTTTCTTACTTAGATGAATTAAAATTCGCTTTAGAGATTAAAACGAATGGATTACTCCTTAATAAGGGGATTATAGATTTTTTATCAAAAATTAAAATCTATGATATCCAAGTATCAATTTATGAAATTCAAGATGGATATTCCCCTTTTACACGTTCAAATTACAACTTCAGTCAATTATCTGAAAATGTAAATCTCCTTTTATTAGCTGGGGTCAGAACTTCCTTATCTGTCACTGTAGGAAATAATAATATAAATGAGATTGAAATATGGCATGAAAAGCTTAAATCTTTATTTGGAGAACAAATTGAAATCTTCTATAGCCCCTACATTACTCCAAATAGAGGTGGGGCAGGAGAAGAGGTGAAGCTTCGACTTTCTAGAAAAGATTTAATAAATAAATTTTATCCCTTCCTAGAAAAAATTGATGGATTCCCAAAAATAGATAAGTATCGAGATTGTTCAATAAATGATACTGTATGTTATGCTGGGAAGGATCAAATAGCTATTGACCCTGATGGATTTATTTATCCTTGTCTTGATTTAAGGATAAAAATGGGTAATATCAAAGAAGAACTTCTTTCTAAAATCCTTAACAAGAGGGCTAATATCTTAGATAAATTCTCTATCAAGAAAATACCTAAGTGTATGAGTTGCTCTTTGAGAGATTTCTGTGACAGCTGTGTTGGTATAGCTTTGATAGAAAATAATGACTACCGAAGGCCTGTAGAGCATAAGTGTGATATAACTTATCTCTATAATCAGAGGAGGATTACTTATGAAAAAAACCTACAAACCACTTAAGGTTTATAAATCAAAGCAAATCCCAGAACATCTTTGCACTAGCAAACAATCCAAAGCAGGTGCTGGATGTAAAATTCCTAAAAATAGCTCCTGTCGTATCTAAAGCATTATCTCTATCAAAGCATGGGGAGAATATATAAATATTCTCCCCCTTTTTATAAAAAATACTATATAATCAGTTATATGGGAGAAAAATACAAAACCAAGGGTCAAATGGAAGATTTGGCTAAAAAAATAATAAAAGCTTTTAAGGAAGATAAGAGTGTATTTTTAGTTGGAAAAACAGATGGGGGTAAAACTTATTTTGTTAAAAATTTTTTAATACCCTTCCTAAAAGAAAGAAATATAAAAAATAAATATTTTAAAAATGTGGATGAATTTTCTATAGAAAAAAATTTAGATTTGGCTATTATTGATGAAGTTGAAATTTTGAGTGATCAAGAATTTTTAGAAAAAGAACATCCAGAAGAAATTCCATTTTATACTAAAGAATATCTAATAAAGGTAAGGAAATGGGGTGAAAAACTTTCTACATTAAATATTCCTAGTATTTTTATAATAACTCGCAATACCAATAGAGAATTTAAGTTTATAAAAGACAATGTAACTAAAACTGAGTGGAATAGCACTCCAATTATTGTTTTGGAATATAAAAACTAAAATTTAAAAGATTATATAATTAGAAAAAACAAACTAACTAAGGAGTGGTAATTCAACCACTCCTGTTTTTTTATCTGTATCCAAAATTAGTACTTTATTTTTAAGGTTGTATTGAAGGGCTTCTTTTATTGGTAATTCATAATAAACAGATAGAAGCATGCATAAAAAAACATTATGGGGAACAATTAGAATTGATTTATAGGGTTTATCTAAAATTTTATTTAAAAATTCCTCGGCATCTTCATCTTTTTTACCTTCTACGATTCCACCTCCTCTTTCTATTATTAGATTAGAGAATTCAATAGGAATTTTAATTTCTTGAGAAATAATCTCGGAAGTTTCTTTTGCTCTATTAAGATTACTGGAAATAATAATTTCAGGATTTAATTTAGAAGTTTTAATAGTCTTAGCAATTCTTTTTGCTTCTTCTTTTCCTATTTCTGATAGATGTCCCGGCAAGTGCCCTAAAATAACATTATCCTCCTTTGTTTTTCCATGCCTTATTAAAATAAGTTTCATATATAAAATAATAGATGCTTTGGGAGGTAAAATTAAAATATTAAATAAATTTGATTTTTGCATAAATAAAGATAAAATAAAAAAAGAATCTTGAAAGGCAAAAGGTAAAATAGGAGAATAATTATGGGTAAAGAATTCAAAGAAATTAATGAGAGTAAAGACAACCAGGCTAAAAAAGAATACCCAACTGGAATAGTAGTATTTTTTTCTTTAGTAGCAATTTTTATTTTATCATCAATCTTTGTAGCTAGGGCATTTAATTCACCGAAAGCAAAACTTCCTGGAATAACCGAGCAGATAATAAAGGAAAGCATTGAAGCTCAAAAAGGAAGGGTGGTTTTAGTTGGTGAAATGTCAGTCTCTGTAGATCCTAAAAGAAGAAGCGAATTTTTAAAAATAAAGAAAGTTTCCAATAAAATGGGTCTCGGAGGTTTTGCTCCAAGAGATTGCTATGGAATAAGATACGAGTTCACAGTTAAATACAAGGAAGATTGCTTAAAAGCGAAAAGTAATTCTCTTTTTTCTTCAAGTAATCTTCCAGACACATTATCTTCTAGTGATGTAAAATTAATCTTGGAAGATAAGAACGTAATAAGAAGAGCTTCAAGGGCTGCAGCTATTACTTCATTCTATACAAAAGTAAAATCTGGGACTATGGAAAAATTTTCGGGAGTGATAACTTATGAAAGTTGGGAAAGTGGCACCTGGAAAGGGCCACAAAATAAAGTTTACCGCTTTTAATTCTAAAAAAATAAAACCTTTTGCCTAAAACCCCACTCATTAAAGTGGGGTTTTTAAAACTCCGGTGAGAGCCGGAGTTTTTGGATTCCAGTTCAAGCCTGAAATGACAGGTGTTTAGTTAACTTCTTCGATGTCGGGGGTAAAGACGTTGATGCGGATTTCAAAAGTATCAGCAGAAATGAGTCCGTCGCTGGCTCGGCGAACGCGGACGGTATAGTTATCGGAGATAGTTGGTCTAATATTACCATCTGACCAATCAAATTGTTCTTTACCAGAAACTTCATATTCAAGGTCGGCTGTGTTTTCACCAGCACATTCAACAATGGCAT
>Ga0066639_10003154_pt1 | contig 14323 bp, 12 predicted proteins | sample CryGeyCG2114_010_2_FD_59504 | JGI IMG/M metagenome (GOLD analysis project Ga0066639, IMG submission 59504) | Groundwater microbial communities from aquifer - Crystal Geyser CG10_big_fil_rev_8/21/14_0.10 | ecosystem: Environmental > Aquatic > Deep subsurface > Groundwater | place: USA: Utah...
TAGGTGTTGAGAACACTAACTTAGTGAATAAAAGAAAAGCTGTTAAATAAAATTTTTTCACCTTGTAAATAAGTTTTTTCAATCAGGTGTACTTATTAAAAATTTAAATGTTAATTCTTTTCACCCTCGTCTTAAAAAATCCCCATTAGAAATAATCATTCTTAATAAATTCTTAAAAAATTAACCTAAAAAACCTTAAAAATTATATAATATTTTCCAAAAAATATTGGAGGAACTTCCTATGATAAATGCAGTAAAAACTACCTTTACCCCTCAGGAACTAGGGTTAATTCAAGATTACGCCAAAGGTTACCTAAAAGAACGTGAAGTAGAAAACATAAGCTTTTTTACTTTAGATAATTTTCTTAGACTCCCGGTTATTGGAAGTGTTTTTGGAAGTAATCAAAAAGATAAAGTAGATGAAAAAAGGAAAAATTATGGCCTTGGTTTTGCAATTGCAGCCTTAGCTACATCTATTTTTTATGTTCTTTCAACTATCCCAAAATCTTATGCACTAGCAAAAGAAGTTTACTTAACATGGAAAATCAAAAAATTATCTAATAAGAATACTTCTGACTATCGCGAAAAAATAATTATCGAAAACTTAAAAGACCTTATTAAAGCTGACAAATCTGCTAGACATTTCACAACCCAAAAAATTAGGACATTTGCAGGTTTTAGCTTTTTTGTTTCTACCGCAACTTGGTTTGCTTCATATTCATATAAAATAACAGAAGATACTTTAGGTTTTACTAAAAAGTTAGCTCCTGAATATTTGACTAACTTTGTCAAAAAATCTATACCAGAAAAAATAAAGCCATCTGATCAAACTCTTAATAAAGTTACTGAATTACTTTCAAACGATAATTTGATTTATTTTACAAAATGCATAACAGCCGCATCTTTTGGCCTGCTTGCAGCTAACAAAATGTACAATCTATATAAAGACTTTTTCTACGATACTGAACATTCTAAGAGTTTCTTAGTTCGAAAATCTGAAGTTATTCAAAAAACAGCAAATGAACTAATGCTTGAAGACGAAAAAAGAAAAGAAATTGAGATGATGCAGAAGATGAACCAAAAGCAGACAAATACAGTCTCAACTTTTAACGGTCTTAAGTTAATTATTTAATACTCTAACTTATCAAAGTTACAGTAAATCTTTGCGCTGCTAGTACTTGGCGGCGCTTTTTTTATAAAACTTTTATATTTTTAAATTTGCTGCTTGTTCCAAAGGGATAAATCTTTTATTTTTTTAATTAAAAAAAGTAAAAATTCAAAATTATGATGATACAGATAGATAATAAAAAAATTGAAATCGAGAATAATTCAAATGCTAAAGATTTAGCTGAAAAGCTAAATCTTTTTGAGCCTGGACAGGCACTCGCTGTTTCCATAAACGGCGAATTAAAAGATTTGGAAGCACAGCTTAGTGATAACGATAAAGTAGAATTTTTATCTTTCGAAACATCTGAAGGAAAAGAAGTTTTCTGGCATACATCGGCACACGTGCTAGCTCAAGCTATAAAAAGACTTTATCCCGATGCAAAACCAACCATCGGACCTCCAATTGAAAATGGTTTTTATTATGATTTTGCAGACTTAAAAATAAGCGATGAGGATTTCAAAAAAATTGAAAAAGAAGCTGAAAAAATCATATCAGAAAATTACAAACCAGAAAGAAGTGAATTTGCCAATAAAACTGAGGCTATCAAAGCTTTTGAAAACAATCCTTATAAAGTAGAATTAATCAAAGGATTTGAAGAAGGCTGCATCAGTGGCTATAAGCAAGGAGAGTTTTTTGATCTATGTCGTGGACCTCACCTGCCGAATCTTGGAAAGATCAAAGCATTTAAAATTCTAAAAACATCCGGAGCATACTGGAAGGGCGATCAGAAAAATGAAATGCTAACTAGAATTTATGGAATTTCATTTCCAGATAGAAAAAACTTAAAAGAATATCTTCACATGATTGAAGAGGCTAAAAAAAGAGACCATAAAGTAATTGGTCCAAAACTAGACCTTTTCTCTTTTAAAGAAGAAGCTCCAGGAATGCCTTTTATTCACAATAGAGGAATGCATATTTGGAGTAAATTAGTTGACTTCTTGCGTGAGTGCTTAATTAAAGCAAATTACATCGAAATCAAAACTCCGACAATGATGACCAAAGAGCTTTGGGAAAAGTCTGGTCATTGGGGACATTACAAAGAAAATATGTTCATATCAGAGATAGAAGATCGTGAGTTTGCAATCAAGCCAATGAACTGCCCTGGATGTATGCTTTATTATAAAACAACTACTCACAGCTACAGGGAATTTCCACTTCGTGTTGCTGAAATTGGGCACGTACATAGGTTTGAACCATCTGGAGCATTGAACGGACTTTTTAGAGTACGCAGCTTTCATCAAGATGATGCCCATATATTTATGCGCTTTGATATGATTAAGAATGAAATTTTAGAAATATTAAAACTTGCAGATCTTATCTATATGACATTTGGTCTGTCTTATAAGTTAGAGCTTTCTACTAGGCCAGAAAAATCAATGGGATCTGATGAAGACTGGGAAACATCTACTAAAGGACTACAAGATGCCTTAGATGCATCAGGACACTCATACAAGATTAATGAGGGAGATGGAGCATTCTACGGACCAAAAATTGATATTCATATTAAGGATGCACTTAATAGATATTGGCAGTGCGGGACCATCCAATTAGATTTATCACTCCCTGAAAAATTTCAATTAGAGTATGTTGACTCTGATGGCGAACATAAAAGGCCGGTTATGATCCATAGAGCGCTATTTGGTTCTATAGAGAGATTTTTTGGAATATTAATCGAACATTTTTCAGGTAAATTCCCCTTATGGATTTCTCCTTACCAAGTTCGTATTATTCCAGTAGCTGATAGGCATAATGATTATGCTTTTGAGCTAAAAGAGAAATTCCAGGATAATGGATTTGTTTGCGACGTTGATGATGCAAGTGAGTCAGTCAGCAAAAAAATTAGAAAGGCCCAACTTCTAAAATGTAACTACATTTTAACAGTTGGAGATAAAGAAATGGAAAATAAGACAATAGCTCTAAGAACAAGAGACAATGTTGTTCATGGAGAAATAAATTTAGATGAGTTCTTATCCATTATATCAAAGGAGAAAAAGCAAAAATCGTTAATGTCTTTTTTTTCAATGCAAAATTCCAATACCTAAGGTGTTAATATGAACATAGTTGCCGTGAGTAGTTTCAAAGGGGGAACAGCAAAAACATCCACTGCTATCCATGTAGGATCAGCACTTGTTAAATACCATGGGAAAAGAGTCCTCTTAATAGATTTTGATGCTCAAGCCAATTTAACAACTGGACTTGGTTATGACCCTGATGAACAAGATAGTATGGCTCCTGTCTTACAAGGAGAAAAGCAGATAAAAGATGTTATTTTAAAAACCTGTATACCAAACTTAGATATTATTCCAGCAGATACCTGGCTTGAAAGGGTTGAAGTTACTGGAGCTTTGGCCGCTGATAGATATTCACATGAAAGGTTAAAAGAAACATTAAAAGACCTTGATTATGATTTTGTTTTTATTGACACACCACCATCTCTTTGCTGGTTAACTGAATCTTCTTTAATTGCTGCAAATTACTCGCTTGTATGTGCAACTCCTGAGTTCTATAGCGTAAAGGGATTGCAAAGGTTATCCCTTTTTATTAATAACATATCCGAAAGACATTCATTAAGTGTCATTGGAGTTACTCTTTCTTTTTGGAATAAAAGAGGAAAAAGCAATAAAGAATTTAAAGATGTTATTGAACAAACCTTTCCAGGCAAACTTTTACAATCTAAAATCAGAAGGGATATCTCGATATCTGAAGCTTCAATTTTTGGAAAACCAACTTTTGAAATATCTCCCAACAGTAGGGCATCACAAGATTTTAGAGAATTGACAGAAGAGCTGCTTTTGAGATGTGAAAAAAAAGTACCGCAAGAAAATAGATAAGGAAATAGAGAATGGCAAAATTTAACTCATTACTAAATTTAAGACTAAAGCAAAAAGAAAGCGAAAGTGCCAAAATGACAGCTTTGGCAGAACGCTCAAGAAGTGGAAATTTATCTAGCTTCTCTGGAGTTTTTCAAATAAGCAGTCTTACAGACCTTGAAAAACAAAAACTAGAAGAAATCTTAAAAAACTTTAGGGAAGATGAAAATTACAATGTAGATGGAGACTTAAAAAGCCTTGTTGCAATTACTTCCGAAGTAAAGGCTATTACTAACCAAGCTGTGATTTTACATGGTGAGCGCATTAAAAAAGCTCAGGAAGTTTTAAAAGCATATAAGGAAGGAGCATTTACTGCATGGTTGATGGCAACTTACGGCAATCGCCAAACTCCTTATAACTTTATGCAGTATTATGAATTTTATTCATCAATGCCTAAAGAACTTCACCCAACAGTTGATAAAATGCCAAGACAAGCTATTTATACCTTAGCTAGTAGAAATGGTGAAATAGACGAGAAAATTAAAATCGTTGAAAACTACCAAGGTCAGTCAAAGCAAGAACTTTTATCGCAAATTAGAGAATTTTTTCCACTGGCAGAAACTGATAAAAGGACACCAAACAACTCTAGCACAGTGATATCTCTTTTTAGAAGAATTAAGAACCTTATGAAGAACCCTTCGTTTTTACCTAGTGAAAATCAAAAAATAGTAATTGAAAAGCTATACGAAGAAATTAAGAGTTTTTTATAAATGCCGCATAGCCGCTTTAGATCTCCGCTGACAGAACGATATGCATCAAATGAGATGGCTGAAATCTTCAGTGATCAGAAGCGCTATAGCACATTTCGCAAGCTCTGGCTTAAGCTGGCAATAGCCCAAAAGAAAATTGGACTAGATATTTCTGATGTGCAAATCAATGAAATGAAAGCCAGCATCAATGACATTGACTTTCTAAAAGTTCATGAATATGAGAAAAAATTTAGACATGATGTAGTGGCTCATATTCATGCCTTTGGAGACAAATGCCCTAAAGCAAAGTCAATAATTCATCTAGGTGCAACATCTTGTTATGTTACCGATAACGCTGATTTAATCTTAATGAGAGAAGGGATCAAACTTCTTTTGTCAAAATTAATAAAAATCATTCATTTCTTAAGCGACTTTGCCAAAAAAGAAGCAGCAACAGCTTGCATAGGTTATACTCATTTTCAACCAGCTCAACCAACAACAGTTGGTAAAAGAGCATGCCTTTGGCTGCAAGATCTATTAATGGACTTTAATCAAGGAAAAAACTTATTGGGCTCCATTCCTTTTTTAGGGGTAAAAGGAGCTACAGGTACTCAAGCATCCTTTTTAAACCTTTTTGACGGTGATGAACAAAAAGTCAAAGAATTAGATCAGTCAGTTGCAAGTAGCTTTGGTTTTAAAAAAACACTGATCATAAGTGGACAGACTTACTCTCGCAAAATTGACTGTTTGATAATGCAGTTTTTAGAAAATGTAGCTGTAACAACTCATAAGCTTGCAACTGACTTGCGCTTACTTTCTCATACACAAGAAATTAGAGAGAAATTTGGAAAAGACCAAGTAGGTTCCTCTGCAATGCCTTATAAAAAAAATCCAATCTACGCAGAAAGAATATGTTCACTTGCTAGATTCTTGGTTTCTTTATCTCAAAACCCATCTTATACAGCGGCAACACAATGGCTAGAAAGATCTCTAGATGATTCAGCAAATAGAAGGATTTCAATGCCAGAGGCCTTTTTAACAGCAGACAGTATCTGTAATATAACATTTGTTGTAGTTCAGTCACTTTCTGTGAATTACGAGAAGATAAATAGCCAAATAAATGAAAGCCTCCCCTATTTTTGCATGGAAAATATCTTAATGATGGCTGTAAAAAAGGGAGCTGACCGCCAAAAGATCCATGAAGAACTTAGAAAACTAGCACAAAGTGACCTCAAAGAGTTTTTCAAGGAAATTGAAAATAGAAAAGAGTTTGGTTTATCAAAAGAAGATATAAAAGTTGCCTGCGACATAAAAAATCTAACAGGCAGAGCAGAAAGTCAAGTATATGAATTCTTAGAAAAAGAAGTATTTCCCGTAATCAAAGATAATCAAAACCTTCAAGCAACAATCCCTGTATTAGACGTCTGATTAAGCGCTTCTTTAATCCTTAATTGAGTCTCTAAAGAAGGCTTAATTAAAGGAAGCCTTAGATCAGGAAGGCAATACTCTTTAATCAAAGAAAGACCAAACTTTACCACTTGTGGATTCACATCAAGTGAAAGTACATCCAATAAAGACTTATATTTATAATTAATCAGCTCAGCATCAGATATTTTACCATCCAATAAAAATCGATGCATATCAGCCCACTGTTTTGGAATTAAATTGGCAATTACCGATATGCTTCCAGTAGCTCCTTTTGCCATTATTTCAAAAGTATTGTCATCATTTCCTGAAAACAGCTTTAAATTAGTAGATTTGATTATTTTTTCCATCCAAGCTAAATTACCGGTAGCATCTTTAATTGCAATGATATTTGGGTGCTTCTGCAGCTCTAAAAGGGTATCAAATTCGATCTGAACTCCAGTTCTTTTCGGATGGTGATATATTATAATAGGCAAACCTATATCTGCAGCTTTTTGATAGTGTAAAATCAATCCAGACTGATTTGGACAGTTATAATAAGGAGCAATCACCAGACCATAGTCTGCTCCAAGCTCTTTTGCTTTTTTTATATTTTCAATAGTAGTAGCTGTACAGTTAGTTCCAACTCCGACAATAACTGGCACTTTTTTTTGAACTTTAGAACAAGTGAGTTCAATAATTTTTTGTTTTTCGCTAATGTTTAGCGTTGGAGATTCAGCAGTTGTTCCAAGAACTACTATTCCATCTGTCTTTTCTTCTAAATGCCAAAGAATTAACTCTTCAAGTGACTGAAAATCAACTTGATTGTCATTTGTAAAAGGGGTTACGAGTGCAACCAATGATCCCTCTAAATGCATAACAACCTCATGTAAAAGGCTATTGTTTCATTTTTTTGGAAAAAAAACTAGATCTTGCCTAGATAACCCATCAAAAAACTGTCTCCAAGATGCTATCTCTGATAAAAAAATATCCAATGTTTGAAAGAAGTCATCAGAGCTAAAGGTTGGTTCAAAAAACTGACTCAGAACCACCACTACCCTGTCATGATCTAATATCAAGCGCTGATCATCCGAAGAGAATCCTTTAACAAACTCCTTGATCCCCTTAGGAATGTATTTTTTATCTGAAAAAACCGAACCCTTTAATATAAAGCCTTCATCAAACTCAACAGTTATAACTTCACCTTTATAATTAATAGGCCAGTAGTCATAGGCTTTCAGCTTCTCTAAGATTGTTATATATGTATCGCCTTTCATGCCTTTAAAACACTTTATTGCTCGTTCTTCCATACTTAAATTAAATAAAAAAACAGGTCAATAAAAATTATTTATTTTTTGTGTTTATTTTTTTAATGTAAGTAATTTAAGAATTGAAAATAGTTGTAGTAGGACAGCAAAAAAAATAAAGTATTGTCTTTTGAAGCCTACTACTTTTTACAGAATTTTAGTAGATATACTCCCCACTGATTCCACTAGACAATTCATCTAAAGTTTTTTCAGTTATAGGAATTTGATTTTTCGTAACCGAGTATTTTTGTAAAATTTCATTAACTTGAGGATGAAATATCTTTTCAAGGTATTTATTAAAACTATCTAAAGAAATTCCCCACCCTTTTAGCTCCTTTAGTTTATGCATTAAAAATCCCCAAAAAGCATCACTAGGAAAGATTCGCCTATATGCGACCCCGTCCATATCAAGTATTTCCCCTGCAAATCTTCTTAAATATTTTTTTTCACTTTTAGAAAATTCAGAAAAATTAGCTTCTAATAATTTCATACCAATTTCTTTTAATAATTTAACATGAGGAATATTAGCAGCTACAAATAAATGATAACAAAGATCATGAAATAACATTGAAAGCTCTTCAAGCTCTGCTCTAGAACCATGAGGTCCCATAACTTTAAAAAGAGGAGATGCTCCCGTTATAGGCCTTCCACCGAACAAAACATTATATCTATTTGCATGGCCAAACATAAGCATCGGTTCTTGCAATTTTTTAATAACTTCTCTCTTGGGCCCAAATCCGATTACAGACTGTAACAAATCCACAGTAAGACCAACTGGAGGTAAAACAGCTACCCCTTTATCTTTTAAAGCATTGTCTACTATTCCAAGTTCAATTCCTTTAAATCCAACTTTACTTTTTGATTTATAGCGAGCAGCAGTAAACATAGAAAGATCCCTGAAATCAGTTCTATCAAGTTTAAAATTTTTTAAATAAGGAGATGTAAGTGGAGATAGGGTAAGTTCTAAAAAAGTTCTCTCGACATGGGATTTTCCATGCGCCTTACTCAAAAATTTAGCTTTTGCATTTTCTAATTGTGAAGGATCTATTTTGCGATTTTTGAGAATCCTATCAGGTATGCTACTAGGATCAAAATCAAAGTCAGGGTCAAAATCAAATTCAAAGTCATGATCAAAATCAAAAAATGGCTCCTTAAGATATTCAACAAGTTCATCAGTTTCTAAAACTATAGGTTGAACATCAACAATATCTACTTCATCTGCATTGATACGCCCTTCTTTTAGATTTTTGTATGCCATAGCCACAGAATGAATAGAAAACAGCTCACCTACATTTATCTTCCCATCAAAAAAAGCTAGAATCGATAAATAAGATGATCTAATTGGATCTTCTTCACATACCCTAAACCAATCACTTCTATCTAAAATAGATAAAAAGTTCATATATCTTTCAAAAAAACTATCCTCTTTTGTTATTTTAGCAAGCTCATTAAAAACATTTTCTTTCTCTTTTGTATCTTTAAATAAAGGGTCTTCTATAAAGGATTTTTTTGTGATATGATTATTTGGAAGACGTATAATTTGGTCGTTTGGGATTCTTGCAGTGAAACCATTTGGAAGCCTCAGCTCGTTTTCTCTAAGGTTAGCATCAAAAGTCACACTTGGACTTATTCTGCGATTATATGATAGAGACTGGTTATTATAATCACTTATAGTTTGACGAAAAACAGTTGAAACTTCAGCAGCTCTAGCAACATCATCATTTTGCAAAAACGACAGAATATTGTTAGCTACTGTTGGGTTATTTATATAAGGCTGAATATTAATACTTAATGACATTACTTTTTCTCTTTTTTTGATTAAAAAACCGTGAAATTTTAATGACTGAGCCCATTAAAATCACATCCTTTTTTCAGCACCTTCCAAAATACGAAAATTAAAGCGATCGGATAATTTCAAAAGACTTTTGTGGACAAAGAAAATCAAATTTTCTTTTTTAAATCCGAATAAATTTTTTCTAAAGTTTTATTCAACTCATTAAAGCTTTCAAAAGATGAGCGAATTTTGTGATATTCAAAAAGGGTTTCTTTAACTTTTAAAGAAGACTTTGCTGAAAAAAATTCTAAATAACTTTCTGTAATTTCGCAGTCCAAAAAACATGCCCTTTTTAAAATCAAAAAATAACTTTTTGAAATTTTTAGAGAAATAAAAAAATTAACGATTCTTTATTTTGAAGTAAACTATAGATGCAAACAAACAAGAAAATGCAGAGACAATGAAAAACAATTTAACATGAAAAAAATCAGTAAGCCCACCAACTACCGGCGATGTTGCCATTGCAAGTGACTGCATTGACTGAGAAATGCCAAGTATCTTTCCTTGATCTTCAGACTTAACTTTTGATGATATAAGTCCTGTACAAATCGGCCATGTTACTCCAGCAAAAACTACACTGATTCCAAGCAAGATTAAAAAGTATAACGCTCTTTCAGGAAAAACAATCAAAATACAAAAAACAGTAAATAAAATAATTGCAGTTTCTAAAATTCTTAACCGATCAAAGTAATTAAGAAGTATGCGATTCAACAAACCGGAACCTACCGCCCAACAAACACCAAGATATGCAGCAACATCACCTATTTTTGAGTTAGAAAAACTAAAAACTTGAATTAAGTATACCGGCGTAAACTGAAAGACTAAAAGCCACGAAAAAAGAATTAAAAAATAAATAAGAAAAAGTGCTTTGATCTTTTCAATTTTCAAAGCATTTTTTACGTTGTGTATACCTTCTAAAAAATCAAACTTTTTATTAGGAATAGTTTTTCCAGTTTCCCTAAAACCAATTAAAACAAAAAAGAGGTTTAAAAATGTAAATGCACTAGCTATCCAAAGAGGCAATGACGGGTTAAAACTTGAGTTGATTGAACTATCTGAAAACTTTCCACCAACATATGCACCAATAATAAAAGAAAGTCCTGCAGTTACTGCCAAATAGCCAAAATTTCTTACTTTATGCTTTTCTGATACGCTTAAATCAGAAATAGAAGCTAAACAAATTGATAAGTTTCCGGCAAAAGCTCCAGTGATCAAACGAGAAATAAATAAAACAGTCAAATTTTTAAAATGAATGCTCCATCCACTAAGAATTAAACCAATTAGTGTGAAAAAAACTGAAATAATTAGAGCTTTTCTTCTTCCAGCTCTGTCAGCATAGTCCCCTAAAATGGGAGAGCCAAAAAACTGTGCTAGTGGAAAAGCCATCAAAAAAAAGCCTAAAACAGTTGTCCTAAGCTCATCAGGAAAGCCAGGCGAAAAAATCTTATTATCTGCATCTAAAAATAATGGTGCAAATATAGGAAAAACAATTGACCAACTAAGGTTATCCGCAAAAAAGGTAAAGTAAATCGCGAATTTGGTTAAAAAGTTCGATTTTTTCATAGGTTAATAATTAAAAAAACAAAATTGGAAAACAAGTTTTTTTAAATATTTTCCCACCTTATCTCCGATTTATTATTTTTCTTCAAAAACTCATTTGTTTTAGAAAAATGCCTGCAACCAAAAAATCCACTGTGAGCAGAGTAAGGCGATGGATGAGCTGCTTTTAAAACCAGGTGATTATGATTTTGATATTTTGAAAAAATGTTATCAAATTTTTCTTGTGCAGACTTACCCCAAAGCAAAAATACTATCGGATCATTTCTTTCACAAAGCAATTGAATTACTGCATCTGTAAACGTTTCCCATCCTCTGCCATAGTGAGACTTTGGTTCATTCTTTCTAACTGTAAGTGTAGCATTTAGCATTAGCACGCCTTGCTTTGACCATCCTTCTAAACAACCATGCTCGGGCAAAGAGCATCCAACATCACTATTCAATTCTTTGTAAATGTTTTGAAGTGATGGTGGCAGCTTAATTCCCTTTTGGACACTAAAGGAAAGACCATGCGCTTGATTTGGATTGTGATATGGATCTTGACCTACAATAACCACATTTGTCTCATCAAATGGTGTAAAACAAAACGCATTAAATATTTTTTCTTGGTCAGGATAGATTATTTTATTTTCAGCCATCTCTTGTGATAAGAATGCCTTTAAATTTTGCATGTAGGGCTTTTCAAACTCTTTTGACAAAAGTGCAGCCCAGGTTTTTTCCATCTTAATCATATTTCTCTTCATTTAAGTCCAAATTAGGATAAAGATTTTCGAAATTTCATAAAAGTGAGGGATTGACAAAAGATATAAAAAGCGCCTACGATTTTTGCATTCATTGGGAGAAAATTATGGAAAATCTTGCAGAAAATAATGTGATTCGTTTCAAAAACGTTACTAAAAAAAAGGATTCTTTATTTGCTAATTTTAATGTAAAAGGAATAAAAAACGGAGTTATTGTATCTGCATCTATTTCTGTAGATATAAGCGCTCTGGAACTTCATCCAGGTGATTCACTGGAAAAAATAATTGAAAGCTGTGCTAAGCAAGGAATCAAAGAATTCAAGCAAGCGGACTTTAGGTTCGAACAAGATCTATCATCTAACCTGGGTGTAGCGCAGCTTGGATAGCGCGCTTGCATGGGGTGCAAGAGGTCGGAGGTTCGAATCCTCTCACCCAGATTTTATCCGTCTACAGTGGCCTTTGGTTTGTTTTAATAACAAAATTAAAGGCCATTTTCAAAAAAATTACTCAAAAAACATTTAATTATACTATAATAGTTCAAATTTTTATAAAAAAAGAACTAAAAGTGATAAAATTATTTGAAAATAATTTAGATATAAGTCGATATTGTTCACTTCAAACCCTTATATATATAAAAAACTTACTTTATTCAAAAATTTCAAAATTAGCTAAATATCTTTTTTCAAAATATTATACACACCCTTATTCAAATAATAATAACGAGAATAACTCTTTAAATAGAAAAATTGTCCAAACAAATACTCGTAATCAATTGATATCCAAAAGCTTAATTGCTTTAATTGGAGTTGTCGCTATTGTTAGTGCTATCAGCCTTTTTAATAAGTCAAAACCACCTAAACTAAATGACTTAAAAATAAATGATGATATTGATTTAATTAGAGACCAAACTGACATTTGCCCTGCTACTTTTTCTAGTGAAGACATTTCAAATAAAGAAACAGGCCAAACAAATGCTCATAATCAATTAATTCCCAATAGTTTAATTACTTTAATTGAAGTTGCTGCTATTTTGGGCGCCTTCAGCTTTTTTAATAAGATGGAAACACGTAAACAAAGTGATTCAAATAATAAAGAATTAACTAAAGCTGAAGAACTCTATGACCTTCATTGGGCGTTTAATCCACTAAATGATACACTAGACATATCTGATAGAGTTAAAGAGCTGCCAGGCCTAGCAGAGAGCATTTATAATGCTCTTGAAAAGACTAAGTGTTCACTTGAAAAATTAATTGAAGTTACTGAAAAAGTTCGAAATGCATATAGACGTGCTATCCGCTATTTCCCAAATGATCAAAGTTTAGTTGAAAAATTAGATAAGTTTAATGCAATTCTTAATGCTCATAAGATATTAAAAATTTATGAAGCTCTTGAAAAAACTAAATGTACATTTGATGAATTAGTTGAAGCTGCCGAAAGTGTTATATATGCATATAGACGTGCTATCCGCTATTTCCCAAATGATCAAAGTTTAGTTGAAAAATTAAAAAAGTTTACGACAACTCATAATATTCATAAAGCTGTGAAAATTTATGTAGCGCATAAAAAAGCAGACAGTCCAATTGACAAATTAACTAAAGCAGCTAAAAATGTTATAAATGCATATGAACGAGCTATCATCATTTATCCAGAAGATAGATGTTTAGTTGAAGAATTATATGAGTTTTATGAAGCTTATGAAAAAAACAACTGTCCAATTAAAAAATTAATCGAATTAACTAAAAAAGTTAAAAATGCATATGATCATGCTCTTGAAGCTTTCCCAAAAGATCGAAATTTAGCTAAAAAATTAAATAAGTTTAATGCAATTCTTCAAACTCATGAATCAGCCATAGAAAAGCCCGATAACAATTCTGATATAGTAATTGCAAGAAATAAAATGGATGGGGCATCTTCAAAGAATTCATCAGATGATACATCCTCAACTTCCCCTAATAATGACAGCAGTCGTTATTTTATTTTCAAATCTAATGAAAACAAGAAATTAAAAAGTATCAGGAAAAGAGCTGAATATTTATGGAAAATAGCTAAAAAAAAATCCGTTGTATTTAAAAAAAGTTATTTCAAAACACCGATAATTTCTAAATGATTTGAACCTGGAAACATTAGAAAACACTTAGCATCTAATAGTTTCCAATTGTTTTTCATAAGTTCTTCCACGTCTTTTTTGAAAGTTGAAAAATTGCAACTAACGTAAATGATGGTTTTGTTTTTTAAAGGACAAAGCTTTTCAATTAGTTTTTTAGATAAACCTTTTCTAGGAGGATCTAAAATAATTGTATCAAAGTTTTCAAAATCATCTACAAGCGCTGCATCTTGACAAATGTAAGAGACTTTGCCTGTTTGTTTTGAAAATGTCTTTTTAATCGTTTCTTCAAATGAAACTTTTGAAAAGGGATTGTTTTCTACTAAAGTTATATTATTGCTTTTGGATATAAGAGAAAGTCCAATGACCCCAGCTCCTGCATAGAGCTCTAAAATAGATGCTTCTTTAGGTACATTTTCTTCAATGTAAATAAGCATTTTTTCAAAAATCTGTTTATGAGCTTGCATAAAAGCTGCTGGATGAAAGGCAAATTGTTTGCCTAAAAAACTCTGCCAAAGATAATCACAACCATAAAAATGCTCCCAGTTATTTGAAAAAATTACATTGGACTCTTTGGTGTTATAGTTAGCCCAAACAGATTCAATAAATTGATATTTCTTAAAAGATAAAATAAAATTTCTAACATGATC
>Ga0066639_10003157_pt1 | contig 14317 bp, 13 predicted proteins | sample CryGeyCG2114_010_2_FD_59504 | JGI IMG/M metagenome (GOLD analysis project Ga0066639, IMG submission 59504) | Groundwater microbial communities from aquifer - Crystal Geyser CG10_big_fil_rev_8/21/14_0.10 | ecosystem: Environmental > Aquatic > Deep subsurface > Groundwater | place: USA: Utah...
GGGCAAAAAAGTCAGAAATAATACTTGTTGTAGCCGTTCCTACAAATCCGCCTACACTACCGCCAGAACCTGTAATGCTTTTCATTACCGAGTAGGCGTTATCAATGGTTGCCGTTGATGCCAGACCAACAAAACCTCCAACAGAACTTGTACCAGAGACTGTGCCCAAAAGATTTTTCACATAACTATTTACGACTGTTGTTGAAACTATCGAGCCTGCAAAGCCGCCACAACTGATACCGGAACAAATAATAGATGTTGGAAGCGCATAGGATTGTATTACCTGACCGGATGTAGTTCCAACCAGCCCCCCGACCGGAGTCGTGCCTGTGATTGTTCCCGTCGATTTAGCGTAACTACTTTGGACAACACCGCTGATATTTTGTCCAATTAAGCCGCCTGTATTGGTGCTGGTGTTGGTTATATTTTTACTATTGGAATAGCTGTAGATAATATGACCGGAGTCGTTCTTTCCGATCAGCCCTCCAACATCTCCAACCCCACTAATGCTGGTCGCAATGTTGGCATAACAGCTATTAATTTCTCCAGAATCATTTTGTCCGATTAAACCTCCGATCTGCCCTGTAAAACTAGAGATAGTAGTCGCTGTGGCATAGGAACTTAAGATTTTTCCAGCCCCACTTCCATTATAGCCAATCAGCCCACCAACTTTACCGCCAGTAGTTGAACTGACTGTTGTAGTAATATTGGCGTAAGATGATGTGATTGAGCTCGCAAGATTTTGTCCAATCAGTCCTCCAACATAATCTCCATTACCTGAAACGAGATAGGACGTGGCATAACTTTTAATAACTGGCCCCGTATTACTCTTTCCAATCAGGCCTCCTACCAATGAGGATCCCGCAACTTGTGCTGAGATGGTCGCGTATGAGCTATTGATGGTTCCTATATCATTTTCCCCAACTGCTCCACCAACCTCATTCGTTCCTTGTACTCTTGCCACTTTGGCCCAGGATTTAAAAATACTCCCCTGGTTGAGCCCAACTATGCCTCCGATGTAATTGGCACCGGAAACAGTAGATGAAAAAGTCACGTTAGATTCATTTAAAGCGCCACTCTCAATTCTACCAACCAGGCCGCCGACATAATTGGTAGTACCCTTCATAGACAATCCACTTGTCACTCTTGAAAGTTTAATTTCACCGCCATTCATGCTGCCGACTAAACCACCTACATAATTAGCGCCTGTTACGGCATCAGAGGGAGCTGAAAAGGAAATTGAGACGTTCGACATCTTTGCTAAAACGTGTTCACCAACAATGCCACCGACGTAATCCCCTGTTCCAGTAATGGAGAAGCCAGAAACCGTAATATTACTGAGTTCTCCACCAATATTTCTTCCGGCAATAAAGCCCACGTAATTGCCACCAGAAACTAATGTATTTTTGAGCTGAAATTTTTTAACGATGGCGCCGGTTCCTATAACGCCAAAAAGACCAGCGTAATCAGAGGTGCTACTAAATGAAAAATTAGTAATGATTCGATCATTGCCATCCAAAACCCCGGTAAAGGGTACGCTGGCATTTCCAATTTGTTTGTAAGTTGAGGCACCATAATTAATCAAATTTATATTGGCTGCCAAAATAAAGTACTTGTCCCAATAAACTGAGCTTGAGCCAATGCGATTAAACTGATCAGCAGAGCAAATAATGAAGGCCGAGGATTTGCTAAGACCTGAAACCCCAGAAGAAGAGTTGGCAAATGGTGAATCTGCTAGTGCCGCGGTAGTGCAACTATCCTCGGCAATGGTCTGTACTGTGGCATCGGTCGAGATCACAGGAGACGATGCCGTTGGTGCCAGACAGCCGCCCAGAAGCGCTAAAAACAGCAGTAAAAGGATCAACCCAGATTTCATATTTCTCTTCTCATCCCTTGGCATCAGAAAGTATCGCCATACAACCTATCGGAATTTTATCATAGTATTTTAGTCTATTTTAATATCCACCAATTCAAGCAAGTTTATCCTTAGATTTCAGCTTGTTATAACGCATTAAATATCCCTGCCAATGGGAGAATTACTAAAAACGCCAAAATTATGAGCTGGAATGCAGATTTTTGCTTCAAATGCTCGAAACCCTAGGCCTTTCAGTGGCCTTAAAGACAATCAAAAAGTAAAATTCATTGTCGTGCCGATTGCATGAGACTTGCATTCAAAACAAGGTTATGAAAATGACAAAAGATTTATATCCCGCGCTTGGGCCTTTTCAAACAGGGATGCTTGAAGTCTCTAATTTACACACCCTTTACTATGAGGAGTGTGGAAACCCTGAAGGTACCCCCGTCGTTTTTCTTCATGGTGGTCCTGGTGGTGGCATATCACCCGATTACCGTCGTTTCTTTGATCCAGACAAATGGCATATTATCCTGCTCGACCAGCGAGGGTGTGGCAAAAGCCTCCCCTTTGCGGAACTAAAAGAAAATACCACCTGGGACTTGGTCGCCGATATAGAAAAAATTAGAACAAAATTGGCCATCTCCAAGTGGCACGTTTTTGGAGGCAGCTGGGGCTCAACCCTGGCCCTTGCCTATGCCACTACCCACCCTGAATGCTGTTTGGGACTAATCCTAAGAGGAATTTTTTTACTGCGAAAACGAGAAATAGATTGGTTTTATCAAGAAGGATGCTCACGCATTTATCCCGATGCTTGGGAACATTACCTGGCGCCTATTCCTTTATCTGAAAGAGAAAATCTGGTGAGTGCCTACTATGAGCGCTTAACCTCAGCAGATGATACTACCAGGATTCAGGCAGCCAAAGCATGGTCGTTGTGGGAAGGTTCTACTAGCAAACTGATTCCAGATTCTGACCTCATGAACAAAATGGAAAGCGATCAATTCGCTCAGGCCTTTGCCCGCATAGAGTGTCACTATTTCGTTAATCGCGGATTTTTTCCCGAAGACGGACATTTGCTCAAGGCGGTTCAAAAAATTCGTCACCTCCCCTGCTCAATTGTCCAGGGTCGCTATGATGTCGTATGCCCATGTGAAAGTGCTTGGGAGCTAAAAAAGGCTTGGCCTGAAGCTGAACTTCATATCATTCAGGACGCTGGGCACTCTGCTATGGAATCGGGAATAAGGCGAAAGCTGGTAGAGCTAACCAATGATTTTGTAAAAATAAACAAATAGAGCAAAAGGATAATTTAATTATGGGCCATCACCAACTCAATGATTTAAATGTTGTTTCCACCGGAGTTCTAATTACTCCTCAAGAATTGAAGAAAAAAATTCCACTAACTTCTTTGGCCGAAAACTCAGTGGCCAAAGGTCGTGATGAAATACGCAAAATTTTAGACAGAAAAGATCATCGACTTATTATTGTCCTCGGTCCATGTTCAATTCATGATCCCAAAGCAGCATTGGAATATGGTCAAAAGCTGCAAGAACTTTCTTTAAAAGTGCAAGATAGTTTACTGCTTGTCATGCGTACATATTTCGAGAAACCCCGAACAACAACTGGCTGGAAAGGTTTAATTAATGATCCTTATTTAAATGATACTTTCAAGATTGATGAAGGATTGGAAATGGCCCGTAGCTTATTAATGGAACTAGCCGCTAGTGGCCTACCTCTAGGAACAGAGGCCTTGGATCCCATCACTCCGCAATATCTTCAAGATATTATTTCTTGGTCAGCCATTGGCGCTCGTACAACAGAAAGTCAAACCCACAGAGAAATGGCAAGTGGTCTTTCAGGCACCATTGGATTTAAAAATGGAACAGATGGTAGCATAAGTATCGCACTCAACGCTTTAAAATCTGCTTCTGCTCCCCATCGTTTTCTAGGCATTAACCCTGAAGGACAAGTGGCAGTTATTCATACCAAGGGCAATAAATATGGCCACATTGTTTTGCGGGGAGGAAATGATAAGCCAAATTATGATTCGGTCAATATCACTCTATGCGAAAATCAACTTACAAAGTCTAAACTCCCAGTTAACATTATGGTCGACTGCAGTCATGCCAACAGCAACAAAGACCCCTCTTTACAACCGCTGGTTCTTAAAAACATTTCCAATCAAATTAAGGATGGAAATAAATCGATTATAGGAGTCATGTTGGAATCTAACCTCGAAAGTGGGAACCAATCTATCTGCGAAAATATAAAAGATTTGCGTTATGGTGTATCAATAACCGATGGCTGCATCGATTGGAAAACAACAGAAGGTGCCATTTTAGAATTAAGAGATGAAATTGGTAGTACTTTGATAAAAAGAAATTAGGCGTGTGAATGAATAACCCAAATAAAGATAACTTCTTATCACAATGGCTTCCTCTGCATAATTCGCCACTTATTATCGCCGGGCCCTGCAGTGCAGAAACGGAAGAGCAGGTTTTAACTGCAGCTTATGAGCTTAAAAAAATTTCACAGGTCCGCATTTTTAGAGCGGGAGTATGGAAACCACGCACGCGCCCAAATGCATTTGAAGGTAATGGCGAGAAGGCTTTGCCCTGGTTGCAAAGGGTTAAAAAAGAAACGGGGCTCCTGACTGCGGTTGAAGTTGCCAATGCCAATCATGTCGAGCTCTGCCTTAAATATGGCATTGATGCCGTTTGGATAGGTGCCCGCACGACCGTCAGTCCCTTTGCAGTTCAAGAGATAGCTGATGCTCTCAAAGGAGTTGATATCCCGGTCATGGTGAAAAACCCCATCAATGCAGAGCTTTCACTTTGGATCGGAGCTTTGGAAAGATTATCTGGCGCTGGCATAAAAAAACTTATGGCCATCCACCGTGGCTTCTCAGGTCCGGAAAATAATATTTTTAGGAATTTACCAATGTGGGAAATTCCCATGGAGCTTAAGCGACAATATCCTGATCTTCCGCTCATATGCGATCCCAGCCACATCACCGGGAAAAGTGAACTTATTGAAAAAGTTTGTCAACTCGCTCTGGATATGAATTTTGACGGACTCATCATTGAGTCACATCCCAATCCCGCCGTGGCATGGAGTGATGCCCGCCAACAGATCACCCCAGGACAGTTAGATGAATTACTGAAAAAACTTATTCATCGCAATGAAGTTAATGAAGATAAAAAATATGAGCAGGCACTCGAGCGTGAGCGAGCAAAAATCGACAGGCTGGACAGCGAAATCATAGAATTGCTACTCGCCAGAGTTAGAGTGGTACAAGAAATTGCACACATTAAATCTAAATTTAATGTCACGGCCTTGCAACTTAATCGCATGGATCAATTGATGAAAAACCGTAGTGAATTCGCCAAAAAACTTGGGCTAAACCCTGAATACATTGAGAATATATTCAAGCTTATTCATGCCGAATCAGTACGTATTCAATCGGATAAAATGGCACACACAGAAGTTAATAAAAAGGAGCCTTGCTAATGTTGTCGCAAAGAGTTCGGGAAATAGAAGCCTCTAAAAGTGTCGGGCTAGTATCATTAGTGACACAACTGCGGCAACAGGGAAGAGATATTATATCTCTTTCAGTCGGAGAGCCTGATTTGCCTCCTCCGCCTGAAGTTATCGAAGCTACTCATATGGCCCTAAAAAATGGTCACTTTACCTATGGCCCTGTTTCTGGCGAACGAGAATTGCGAGAAGAAATTGCAAAAAAGCTTAATAATGAAAAAGGTTTTAATATCGCAGCTGAAAACATTTTAGTAAGTAATGGCTCCAAACAAATCCTTTATAACTTGTTTCAAATCATGATTAACCCAGGAGATGAAGTGATCATCCCTGTGCCTTACTGGGTAACATTTCCAGAATCAGTCAAATTAGCAGGAGGCGTGCCAGTTTTTGTTTCTTGCAAAAAAAACTTTCAGTTAGATGTGGAAAAAATAAAGTCTGCTATTACTAGAAAAACCAAAGCTATTATCTTAAACTCTCCCAATAACCCGACCGGAGCGATTTTTGCTAATTCGGACCTAAAAGAAATTTGTGCACTGGCCGTAAAATACAACTTTCAGGTGATTTCAGATGAAGCATATGAATTTTTAACATATGAAAGCGACTCGTTTCGATCTCCCGCTACTTTTGATAAATCTTTTTTTAACAATGTCATTACAGTGCAAACCTTTAGTAAATCGCACTGCATGACAGGATTTAGAGTTGGCTATATGGCCGCCAATAAAGAATTAATCACTGCCATGGACAAATTACAAGGGCATGTGACTGGCAATGTCTGCTCCTTTGCTCAGTTTGGGGCCATCGCTGCTTTGAAAATGGATCAGACATACTTTAATGATATGAAAAAGATTTTTATGCGTAGGAGAGATTTAGCCTACTCTCTATACTCTAAAATTTTCCCCTGTGAGCAACCTCAAGGGGCATTTTATCTTTTTCCAAAGTGTGACCACCTCTTCGGGAAATTTGGAAAAAATTCAGACCAAGTGGCCAAAGCGATTCTGGAAAAGGCCAATGTGGCACTTCTTCCTGGCAGCGCTTTTGGACTTGAAGGGTATCTAAGACTGTCATTTGCCTCGAGCGAAAAAATGATTGAAGAATCTTATAAGAGAATAAAGAATATGCTGGATAATCAGTAATCCCATAAAAGGAAAAAATATGGAAATTGGAGTAGCAGGTTTTGGCCGGATGGGAAAATTGCTGGTAAAATTTCTCGCCCAGGATTTCAACGTCTTTGTCTATGACAAGTTAAATTATCACGACGAAATTAAAGCACTGGGGGCGACTCCTGTTGACCTAAAAGATGTTGCATCCAAGGACTTAATTATTCCAATTGTTCCTATTTGCGAATTCGATGGTTTAATGTTTGAAATGGGAAAGCTTATCAAGGCCGGAGCTTTGGTCGCCGACGTCTGCTCGGTTAAGGAGCATCCCGTTGCAGTGATGGAAAAGTATCTTCGACCAGATGTTGAAATTTTAGGAACTCACCCAATGTTTGGACCTGATTCCGCTAGAGACACCCTCTACGGAACGAAGGTCGTACTTTGCCCAGTCCGTATCAACGATGAGCGCTTTCACAATATTAAGGCCTATTTAAAAAATTTAGGTATTAGAATCATTGAAGCGACTCCCATGGATCATGATCGCATGGTGGGGGACTCCCTTTTGCTTACTCACTTTATTGGTCGAGGCCTAATTTCCTATGGCGCACGCGACCTGCAAGTTGATACCAAAGGCTACCGCCGGCTTATGAAGATTTTAGGCACAGTCGAGAATGATAGCTGGCAATTATTTGAAGACATGAACCGCTATAATCGTTTTTCAAAAAATGTACGTGAAAAATTTCTTAATGCACTCAATAGTATTGACCAGAAAGTGAGGGGAAATTGAACCAGCAGTCTAAAATACGTGTGGCCTTCCAAGGCTCTCGCGGCGCATATAGTGAGATGGCCTTGATCAATTTTTTTGATGAAAAAGCATGTGCTGTCGGTTTTGATCTTAGTGAACAGGTGTGTGAATCCGTCAGAGATGGCGAATGCCAATTCGGTATTTTACCGGTTGAAAATAGTATTGTTGGAAATATTGATGTCAATGTGGACCTGCTCTTTGAACACGACGTTTATATTATTGGGGAGTACTATTTGCCTATTAAGCATTGCTTACTCGCCCCTCAGGGAATTGAATTAGAGGCAATTAAACAAGTCTATAGTCATCCTGCTGCCCTGGCACAATGCCGCGATTTTTTAAACCGCTACAAGCTGCAGGCCATACCTGAATTTGATACTGCTGGAAGCTGTGAAAAAATTTTAATGGAGAAAACCCAAGATAAAGCAACTATAGCCTCAGGGCTTTGTGCCGAATATTACGGGCTGGCGATACTGAAGCAAAATATTCAAAAAGTTCGAAATAATGTAACTCGTTTTTTTATTTTTGTCCGTAGCGACTCCGTTCCCGATAATATAAAAGCAGAAAAGATTACAATGGCCTTTGGCGCTAAACACGCCCCTGGCTCTCTAATTCGATGTCTACAGACTTTCTCTACTCATGGGGTTAATATGACAAAACTTGAAAGTCGACCTGTCCCAGAAAATCCTTTCGTCTATACATTTTTTGTGGATCTTGAAGGGTCTCCTGATTCCAGTTCAATGCAGGCCTGCATGCAAGATTTAAAAAAGGAAGCGCGGACAATAAAAATTCTGGGAAGTTATCCAATAGGAAAAGTTCCAAATTCAAAAGCGTGAGAGGATTTGACGCTTAAGCTCCCGCTGCATTTTTCTCTTCATCAGAAAGCGTAAATATACTATTTCAATGATCATAAAAACAAAAAAGGTTATATACAGACCTGCCGTTTTAAAAAATGCCCAGACTGATGTGGAAAACCAAATTGCCAGAGTTCCCATAAATATCCCGTATAATAGCAAGAAAATACCTGTGTGGATTTCAAGCTTTTGAAAAATCTCAACATCAGGTGGAACTTTTCCCATAGACTCCATCAGCTCCAAAAAAATTCCATTGCCGCGCCTGGATTTAAAAATTAATAGAGGACCAAGGATCATCCCAGTAAAGAGTGGTTGCAATTTAAACCAAATGCCATCGTCGCCAAATAGTGAGAGGGCACCTAGTAGCAAAATAAGCACAAAGTTTAATTTAGAGAGCGCGTGAAGCATCCTGGTAAAGGCATATTCCAGGCCTAGCTCCAAAACGCTAAGGACTAAACCACCCATGACTGCAATACGAACTGGATATTTCTCTTCTAGGTACCAATAGGCCAATGCCGGAAGAAAGGAAATGAGGAAAAAGCTTTTATGTGACGTTTTAGCCATTTGCTAATAATAGCGAAGAAAATATCAATTGGGAAAATTCATGCAATTTTTTTTGTATTTTCTTCATTTCTCCGGCAATAGTCAGAAAATTCACTCGCTAGGTCTGATGGATCTAGTATCTCAATGCTGGAGCGTATCGAATAAAGCCAATTAAAAAGCTCCGGACCTTTTTCTACTGTAGCGGCCCAAATCATTGCGCCCTGGTAATTCAACGTCACATAGGGGTTTCCTAAAAAATGATACTTAGGAGACAACTCAACTTGCCCAGGAGAAATTATTTTTAAAACAAGCCGTTCTTCCTTACCAGACAAAGATCTAACCATCGAAATGAACTGATTTATTTCGACTGGTCCATAATGAGGCTTATATTCTGTCATCGAGGCCTGTGCCTTATCAACTTGATCCAGCGCCAAGGAACAAATAATTTTATCTTTAATATCTTCGCCTACCAGACATAAACTCCCCTCCAAATAGATTATCTTGTGGGGAAAAATATCGATCGATTGCTTTTCTCCTGACCAGGTCAGGACAGGAATTTTAAGCCCTAAACAATCATCAATAACAGTTGTAATGCCATCACGTTTTTTAGTATTTTGCGCCCTCGAAATCCCCACTTGCCGCTCTAAATGTAGCGCTCTGAATAGATCCCAATCGGGGTGTTTTTTCTCAACATTACCAAATAATGTTGAGACACTTTGATTAAAGGCCTTGCCTTTGAAATGCTCCATCAGTGGAAAGTGCGCCGCTAGTGCCAGCCATTCGGCGAGAGAGAAATTAACCTGAATTTTTTCTAAATCCGCCAGAGGAAGCAGAATCTCAACACCATCTTTTTCTGTAATTTCAACTTTGACATTGAAATATAGAAGAAAATTTTCTAATTCCCTAAATTGAGAACGGCTAATGGTATGACCATCTAAAAAATCTTGCATAATGACTTCTTTTTGCAAATTTTCTAAAGAGATCAAGGCCTGCCATAATTCATTCTGCTCAAGCACCGGGTGATTTACCATAAAATTCCTATAGTTATGCCCGTTTGTAATAATACCATCCCTTTCTTGTCGGTCTTTCGCCTTTTGTCTTTAGTGCTTTTTTGCGCGAATGCCTCCATAATAATCCTATGTTGGCGAAATTCTTCATGAAAAACCCTGTTCTCATGGTTGGCGTTCTATTTATGGCGATCTTCCTTATGAATTTAGGACGCACCGGGAAGTTCTTTGATCGTTCAGAAAAGCTCAAGGCCACGAGTTGTCGCGCTGTACTTGTGAAACTTGACCGTCGCATTCCAGCTAACTGGAAAACCCAATGCTTAGACAATAACTTAACCATCACAATTAATGATGATGATAAGTTCAAAAATATTAAACAGCCTGAAATGATGGCGGCTGCTCACTTTCGAGAATTGGCCAACCATTTATCTTATATTGCCAAAAACTCTCCTGAAGATAATTTAGAAAGAGTAGGTTTAATCATTGTTAAATATATTACAAAACAGAAAATAATCTCGGCCCTAACTGAAGGCAGATTTTTGGCAAGATTAAATACTTTGCAAGATATCAAATTAATCGCCGACCATCTCAAGGCAACGGTTAAGATCAAAGAAGAGACTAAATAAAGGGCACGAATCATCCTGGAATTTCATTTTTTGTTGCTTAAATTCCAATTCATAACGATAGCAATGCAAAAATACTCTAGCTGCAGACTGACCCGAATAAAGGTCATCACCTAGTATCGGTCTCCCATAATGCGACAATTGTGCGCGGATCTGATGGCGATGTCCCTGCTCTAGCTCCACCAGCAGCAATGACAGATTTTTCTCCTGATTAAAATCTAGACGGCGACAATGTATGGTCCCTTTTTTACTATTAGCTTTTTCCACATCAGAGCAAATAACCTTTTTTCCACCTTTATTTAGATTTGAAAAAAAATGGATAAGTTCAAATGCATCATCGGTTTTCCCTTGAACAATTGCCAAATATAATTTCTTTTTAACTAGCGCTTCAAAATTTCCGCGCAATTGTTCAAATGACCTTTTATTGCGAGCAAAAATAAGTACCCCTGAGGTTTCATTATCAAGACGCATAATCGCGCCACGTTCAGGGAATTCCCCCACCTGCAAGACATCCAAATACTCAGAACTTGAGCGTAAATATGAAAGCACGTTATTTCTCTGAGAGTACAGCAAAGGAAACCCTGCCACTCCAGCAGGTTTTGAAACTACTAATATGTCCTGCAGACAGTACAATATTTTTATTTCTGGCCCAACATAGCAAGGCGATACTTCTTGATGATTAAGAACATCAAGGGACAAGGCGAACTGATCACCTTTTTTAAATTTTCTATTTAGAAGGTTGCGGGGAATTTCCAATCTTCTGCGCTTAGAGCTACCAATTCCCAGATACTTCAGAAATTGTTCAAAATCAAAAACATCCTGATAAATACAAAATTGGCCTAAAGCATCTTTCATTTTGAATCGACTTTGTGTCCTTCCGAATGAAGATCTGTTTTTCTAAGTATAAATTCTACCCTGCGCGAAGCCGCTTGATTGGAAGCCTCTGACTGGCCAGGTATAATTTCAGGTCGAGTGTCGCCATAAAAGACAGTTGAAATTGAAGATGGTCTAACACCTCTTCTCACCAAAGAACGTGTCACTGCCACGGCCCTTTGAGAAGAAAGCTCCAAAGCATCCATAGTCTTATCAATTCCGCGTTCGCCCTTTGATGCATGCCCTTCAACAAAAACAGTCCAATCTCGGGAACTCAACATCTTGGTCAGCTTATCAAATGACTCAATCGAAATTTTATCGATTTCAATAGACCCTTCTTTAAAAAATATCTTTTCCTTGAAGTGAACTTTAATTCCTTCTGGCGTTTCATAAACAGTCACAAATTCATTTAGTCCGTAATCAGCCAAGTCTCTTTTCATCAAATTCAGATTTTCAGCGCTCTCTCGATTAATTTCATGTTTATCTAAAATTCCTTCCATCGTGAGAAAATCAATGGGAAAAGGACGAATGGTATCTTCGCTTTCAATCATAGTCGGTTCATTATCGGCAGACTTTCCTCGCTGAATCACCTCGCCTTGCTTCAAAACATTGCCGCCAAAAGCATTGCGAATGGAACCCAAAGCTGCTTCATATTTTGCTGATTCTGTTTTTGCAAAAGAAAGTAATAGAACGAAAAATGTCAAAAGCAAGGTGATCATATCCGAATAGGTTGCAAGCCAGCCTGGTAAACCGGGAGGACAAGGCTTACACTTTGGACATTCTGGCGCCACGGCTCCCTTATCATCTGCCATGCTTTGCCTCACTCATTAAGTAGAAATCTAAATGATTTCCAGACATAATCTTACTCCGCTTTTGCAGCATCATCTGTTGCCCTTTCACCAGGTGGCAAGAAGGCACTTAACTTCTCTTTGATAAGTCGAGGGTTTTCTCCGGCCACAATACCAAGAGTACCCGCAATAATAATATTCATCTTTGTTACTTCTGCACTCGATCTGAATTGAACTTTGTTCTTCATAGGAAGAGCAAAAGCATTGGCCAAAATTGAACCATAAAATGTGGTCAATAGGGCAACTGCCATGGCCGGGCCAATTGCCGCCTGATCTGAAAGATTTCCAAGCATGATCACAAGTCCGATCAAAGTACCAATCATTCCGAAGGCCGGCCCATCTGCACCAAGACCATCTAAAATGTCAAATCCGACTTTGTGTCTTTCAACCATGGCATCTATTTCAAGCTGAAGTATGCTTTGAATAACCTCAGGTGGGCGGTTATCAGCAGCAAGAGTCATTGCCTTTTTAAGGAATGGGTCGTCTATAGGCACCTTTTCAAGTGCGAAGACTGATTCTCTTCGGGCAGTCTCGGCCAGAGATCCGATCTCTTCAATACAAGTTTTGGGATCAGCGGGAGTAAAGAAAATTGTCTTCATCCCAACCTGTATGAGCTTCTTTACTGTCTCAAGCGGCCACTTAATTAGGGTGGAACCAACCACTCCCAGGCCCACCACCAGGACTGAGGGTATGTCGATAAATGCCGCGAGGTCACCTGAAGTAACAATTGACCCGACGATAGCTACGACCACTAACGCCAACCCAATAATTGTGGCTATATCCATAAGATGTTCCTTGATAGTTCTTTGGTTCGTTCCAACTATCGGAAATCTTAGGAAGATTTTGAGAGATTTTAAGTCTTTGGGTGGTCAGGGAGAAAATTTTTCCTATTTTCTCCCTAGAAATCTATTTTACTTTCATGTCTTGACTTGTTTGCTCAAGAAAATAAGCAACGGTCTTTCTCAGATCCTCAATTGATAGCTCTTCACTATCAAGCACCAATTCCTTCTTGATGAAATCCACTGGAAAGCCGGTTAGGCTGGCCAATGAGTCCAAGCTAATCGTTTCGTTAATTGGCTTAATACTTTCTTCACTTTCTTTGCCATCCAACCATCCTGTTGTTTTGGCCAAGCTAATAGCTCCCATCATGACACTCCTTTGTTTTTTCTGGCCGCCTTGTGTGTGTGTCCCTTTACATATTCCTTGCAAGGGTTATCTGCTTCTTGGCCAAAAATCGCCTTTTCCGTGGCGTTAAAGAATCATAGCTATAGCTTTTAATTACTGTCAAATAAGCAAGTCTATCTCAGCATTAGATGTAAGTTTTTATTAGAATCAAAAAATGGTCGTTTAGCTTTTTGGGGTTCAGTATCTAACCTTTTCTAACTTTTCATAAACATTTTTCATACATATTTCACACGAGGGCAACAATTGAAAAAAGCTGGAAACCTTTGCCAGCATCTCTAAGTACTCGTCATTCCACTGACTTTTAAGCGTGATTCCACCACCGGCACCGTAGCGAAGAATTTGCTGAGAGAAGTTGACTTCTGCGGTCCGAATATTAATCGAGGCACATGTCCGTCCCGCCTTGTGTAACACTGTGGACCCGCAATAAATTCCTCGTGGGCCTATCTCAAGGGATTTGAGCAGCTCTAGTACGCGATTTTTTGGAGCACCACTGATACTGCCACCAGGAAAAAGCGCCTGCATCAGGGACAAAAAAGTTGTTGCTGTGCCCACCACAACCTCAATTAATGAGAACTGATGTAATAACCCTGGAACAAGCAGCGGACGTTTAGGCCAAATCACCTTTGAATAAGTACCATCTATTTTTGAAAGATCATTACGTAAAAGATCTACTATAATAAAAAGTTCTGATTCATTTTTTGCATCACCAGCTAACTCTTTCCATTTTTCCTTCCAATATTTTTTATCCGTCAGTTCTATCGTTCCTTTAATAGGTAGAGACCACAAACGAATATTTTGATTTTCAACTCTTGACTGAAAAAGGCACTCTGGAGAATTGCTTACAATTCCCCAGTTTAAGCAATCGACATAGGTAGCATGGGCATAGGCTCCCAATTTTGATTTATCATGAAAAACATTTGCCAGCAGCGATTCAAAATCCTGACTCGAATCAAAAGCAAAATGAAAAGGATAGGTTAAGTTAAGCTGGTAACAATCGCCATCAAGTAGATGCTCCATAGCACGCCTAAAGCTAGTGCGATAATTTTCCACCTGAGGAAACTCAACCAATTTTAAATTGGGAGGTCTAAGTCTCGAG
>Ga0066639_10003162_pt1 | contig 14301 bp, 18 predicted proteins | sample CryGeyCG2114_010_2_FD_59504 | JGI IMG/M metagenome (GOLD analysis project Ga0066639, IMG submission 59504) | Groundwater microbial communities from aquifer - Crystal Geyser CG10_big_fil_rev_8/21/14_0.10 | ecosystem: Environmental > Aquatic > Deep subsurface > Groundwater | place: USA: Utah...
CTCAAGACCAGGAAGAGACTTGCCCTGAACAAACGCAATAGAGGCCCCTCCACCAGTAGACACCCAAGAAAACTTTTTCTCAAGCTTTAAGTGATATATTACCTCTGCAGAAGTGCCTCCGCCAATAACTTTGAAGGATTTTGACTTAGAGATTGCTTTTGCAAGTTCATACGTACCTTTTGCAGAAATTGGATTTTCAATTATGCCTAATGGGCCTGCCCAAAAAACAGTTTTTGACTTATTTATGATATCCTTGAATAATTTAATCGATTCTGAACCAATATCCACGATTTTTCCCTGGTTTATTACAAAATCAACAGGAAGAACCAATTTTTTATTTTTACAGAACTGCTTTGCAATCGCAAGAGTTTTAGAATCAACAGAAATACTAATTTTCTCTCCCCTTGCCTTTAACAATACATTTGCAAGCAAACCTCCTACAATAAGAGAATCAACCTTTTTCAGCAAATCCTTAATTAAACCCAGCTTATCTGTTTTCGCACCGCCAATAATTGCAGTATATGGATGAGAGGGATTTTTTAACCTAGATAAGTTTTTAATCTCTTCCTGAACCAAAAGACCTGCATAAGCAGGAGAATATTTTGAAATCCCTGAAACAGACGCATGAGCACGATGAATCACTGCAAAAGCATCATTAACATAAACATCACACAGATTAGATAAAGACTGAGCAAACAAAGAATCATTATTTTCTTCTTCTGGATAAAATCTCAGATTTTCCAAAAGAACAACATCTCCTAACCTCGTTTTTTCAATCTGACTTTCAACATCAGGACCAATACAATCATCAAATTTGAAAACAGGCTTTTTTAACAATGCAGAAAGACGATCAGCAATAATATCCATACATAATTCAGAAACAAACTTGCCATCAGGACGGCCAAGATGAGACATAAGAATAACACAAGCATTCTTGTTAAGAAGATATTTTATAGTAGGAAGCGCAGCCTTAATTCTTGAATCATCCAGAATCTTATCATCCTTCATAGGAACATTAAAATCAACCCTGACAAGAACAAACTTATTCTTTACCTTTGCTTCCTGCAGACGCCTTAATTTAATTGTAGATTTCATCAGCTTATTTCATCAAATGCTTAATAACATCAACCATTCTTGAAGAATAACCCCATTCATTATCATACCAACCGCAAATACTCACAAAATTATTATCAACAACCTGCGTAAGCTTTGAATCAAAAATACAAGAAGCACTGTTCTGTATTATATCTGTACTGACTAATGAATCAGTAGAATATTCAACAATGCCCTTCATTTTTGTTTCTGCCAAACGCCTGAAAGCTGCATTGATTTCATCAACTGTAACTGATTTTTTCAATACTGCTGAGAATTGACAGATAGAACCGCAAATAACAGGAACTCTCATAGCTAAACCAGTAAGTTTTCCTTTAAGCGCAGGAATAGTTTCAATAACAGTCTCTGCAGCTCCAGTGGTTGTAGGAACAATATTCACTGCAGCTGCACGGCCTCTTCTCAAATCCTTTACATCAGGACTATCAACAAGTTTCTGAGTTGCTGTGTAGGCATGAACAGTATTAAGATAACCTTTAAGAATTCCAAATTCATCATTTAAAATCTTAACCATCGGAGAAATGCAGTTAGTAGTGCAAGAAGCATTGCTAATAATATTATGCTTTGATTTATTGTAGAGACTTAGGTTAACACCCTTAACAACAGTAATATCTGGATGTTTAGCAGGAGCACTAATAAGAACCTTTTTAGCGCCGGCTTTAAGATGCTTTGAAGCACCATCCCTATTTGTGAAAAAACCAGTACACTCTGCCACAACATCAATCCTTAAACGCTTCCAAGGCAGAACCTCAGGATCTTTTTCAGCAAAACAAGGAATCTTTCTATTATTAATTATAATATTATTATTATTATCATAAGAGACTTTTCCATCAAAACGACCATAAACAGAATCAAATTTTAAGAGGTTGGCCAATGTCTTTGTGTCAGTAAGATCATTAATCGCAATAATATCAATACCTTTTGTTTTCAAGGCAATCTGAAAAACCTGACGGCCAATACGGCCAAAACCATTAATTGCAACACGGACCATAACAACACCTCTTTATACGTGAGAAATAGGAAGAGAGTTATATAAACTTTATTGTTTAAATCAGCACAATTTCAAAATAGCTTCATGCGCTTTAACAATGTCTTTTTCTTTGACATAAATAAGAAACCTAGGAATACAGACAAGAATTTCCTGAATATTAATATCTGCAAGAGCAATTTCATTTGCAATCCTGGCAAGAACACCTTTGGTTTTAACAGCAGATTCTTCGACCTTAATTCTTATTTCACTGAGATTTTCTTCTATTTTTATAATTTCATCTTTTGAAAACAATTTTTTAATACCTGCCAGCAGCGGCTGTTCAAGCATAACCTTAATTTCATTAGGAGTTGCAATAATTCGATATGACGGACTGTTTTCAGCAAGGTTTGTTTTTTTAAGAAAATGACACGGCCGCATATTAAGAGTGATACATGCCATATTGTTTTTAGTTGAAATAACTGCATTCTTAAAAACACCCAAAACTTCTTTTTCTTCTTCCCTGAAATTCTCCTCTCCCTGAAACCTACGGATAGATGAGATTACTGCATCTAAAGAAGTTGTCAGATTGTATTTAGTAATGACATATTTGGCAAGAGCCCGGCTGTTGATAAGATTTCTCTGCAAATCTTTTTGAATTGCCAAATCTGACCTGAGAATCTTCCAAACTTCCTGATTTGTGCTGGCTCGGTTAAGCATGCTAATATTAGGTTGTTGAAACTATATAAATTTATCCCAAAAGCTTTAAATATGTCTAATTTGCCTCAAATCGGTCAAAGTTTGATTAAATAAATAATATAAGTCATACTATTTATATTACAAAACAATCTCTTTGCAACAATACGAGGTGAGTGAAGATGTACGAAAACAAAGATGAAGAAAACAAACAGAAACCAGAAAACATAAACGATGTTGTATTAACGCCACTGCCATCTGGGTCTAAAACGCAAAAGAAAGATTCTGCACTAACACAGATGTCTCCAAGAACGGCAACACGAGAATTATATTTCCGATTCAATGACAGAGAAGCACAAACATGCCAGTATAACGGAGGAATGAGTTTTACACAAGCAGGCGTAGACTTCTGTACAAAACCACATTGCAAATGTGCATATCAAAATAATTACAAACAAGATGATGTAAAAAAGATATGCAAGTACAAACCAAAATAATCTTTTATTATTTTTTAGAATTTTTGCAACAAAGAATCCCTCTGCTCGGGACTTTGTTGCTGTATTTTTTTATTTGATTTATTTTTTCGAGATTCTTGCAACAAAGAATCCCTCAGTATCATTATCCTGAGGCCATAAACGCAAACATTTCTTAACATCTGGATGATAAACCTCTCCCTCGAATTCTGCAAGACAAGGAGTTCTTTTCAACGGCAAATCAATGTCATCCAAAACAGCATCAGGACAATTCTTCAACAAATGACTGACAACCCACTCATTTTCCTCAGGCTCAACAGAACAAGTAGAATAAACCATAACACCACCTTTTTTCAACAATTTGAACGCAGTCATAATCAAATGCTTCTGCTGACCTGCAATACTTTTAATAGTTCCAGAATTCCACATTCTCAAAGTCTTAACCGATTTTCTAATAGTTCCAGAACCAGAACAAGGAGCATCAAGCAAAATACGATCAAATTCCATATCCTTAAAACGCGCACCATTCATCTGAGAAATAATACTATTCAAAACACCAAGCTTCTGCAAATTAATACCCAAAGCAGCAATCCTCATTCCAGAAACATCATTAGCAACAAGAACACCAGTATTATTCATCATCTGAGAAATCTGAGACGCCTTAGAACCCGGAGCAGCACACAAATCAAGAACACGCTCTCCTGGCTGAGGATCAAGAACAATAGGCGGAATCATAGAAGCACTTTCCTGAACATAATAATACCCAAGATTATGCTCCTTAGTATTACCAACATCAAGACGGCCACGATTGTGCTCAATCCAAAAACCCTCCTTACACCAGGGAATCTGTTCAAGAACCCAATCCTTAGAAAGACGTTGTTTAACTTCATCAACAGATTTTTTTAATGTATTAATTCGAATAGATTTAGGAAGAAATGACAGAGTAAATTTCTTGTATGTTTCCCAATCAGTTAATTTAGAATAACGCTCAACATACTTAGGCTTAAATTCAATCTCTGCAGCATTTGGAAACGGAGTTAGTTTTGGCATTTTATTTCAACCTCTTACTAACATAAATGCCGTCCTTTTTATAACCTAGCTTTTTGTAATACTCCCTGGCACCAATGCCAGAAATAACCAAAAGTTTCTTTTTATCAAAAACATCTTTAGCAATATGCTCTGCTTCTTTCAATAATTGCTTTCCAAAACCCCTATGCTGAATAGAAGAACCTTTTTCACCAATAGGAACAGCACTACCATAAACATGAAGTTCTCTAATTCCTGCACTGTCTTTTGTAATTTCCCTTCTGAACGGCTTGTACGGAATTCTTAACCTACAAAAGCCAAGCAAAATATTATTTGTTATGTCTTCAGCTGAAATAAAAACCTCAGAACCGCCGCTAGCATCATAATAAAACGAACTAATATGAACATCTTTAACATTTACTATTCTTCCACGAGGTTCTCTACAGCGAATACAAGCACACTCCTGATTTTTTCTTTTTAATATTTGTTCAATATACTGCCTTAAATTAGTCCTGTCAACACCAGCAATAGTAACATTAGTAGGAATATCACGCTGAACACGCATAATCCGCACATATTTTGGAACAAACCTTTTAAGAGAAGCGATAAGCATAGACGCTTTTTTAGTAGAAAGAGGAGTGTACTTTCCTTTTTTCCACAAATCATGTAAATCAGTACCCTGAATAACCATACACGGATAAATCTTCAAGGCGTCAGGGCGAAAATCAGGGTTTTTGAAAAGTTCTTTAAACATTTTTAAATCATTTGAATAAGATGAACCAGGAAGGCCAGGCATCATATGATAACCAACTTTAAGAAAACAATCCTTCATCAACTGCGTTGCCTTAACACTATCTTCAACAGAATGACCCCTTTTTATCTTTTTCAGGATTATCTTAGACAAAGACTGAACACCAAGCTCAACACGAGTTGTGCCTAAATCAAGCATACTGTTTAAATGAGACTGAAAACAAAAATCAGGCCTTGTCTCCAAACACATAGCAACACAACGAAGCTTAGAGGTTTCATTACGCTTCTGCTCATGCTCTAACGAAGATTTTTTTCTTAACTTTAAAACATTATCAATAATCCTGTTAACTCTGGCTTCATCACGCATATTGCCAGGCATTTCAAAAAAAGATTTATATTTTGCAAAATTCAAAGAACCATCACTGAAAAACAAATCACCAAAATCATTCATGGCCTTTAAAGCATAAGTAATGAAATCATCCTGATATTTCTTTGGAAAACTAGGAAAAGTCCCGCCCATAATAATAAGTTCGATTTTATCCGGCAAATGACCTGAAGCAACATATTGTTCTAATCTGTTGAAAACCTGAAGATATGAATCAAAACGATTCCTTAATGCACGCATAGTCGCCGGCTCTTTACCCGTATAACTTTGAGGAATTTCTCCGAAAAAACTATCCGGCCCTCCAGGACAGTACAAACACTTGCCATGAGGGCATTTAAACGGACGGGTCATGATAGCGACGACTGACACACCGGATGAAGAACGAATAGGCTTTGAAACAAGACCTATTTTCTTCATATCTGCAGTCGATGAGTTAAGAAATATATCAATATCCTTAGGAATATCCTTAATTCCGTATTTCTTGCAGATTTTTAACTTGAATCTTGCCAAGTCTGCCTTAGACAGCTTCTTCTGCTTCAGAGCAGAAATGATTTCCTTAATCGCTTCATACCTAGACATACAGAATGAATAGCTATCTGGGTTTATAAAAATTGCTTATTTTATTATTATTTAATAAAACCCAACATTTATAAGCAAGAATTAATTTAACATATGCGTGATTGTACCTAAAGAACTAGCTGATATTGTTTTACAGGATCCATTTATTGAAAAAGGAATAACAACCGCTACCTTAGAAAATATGTCTCCTGAGCAACATAATCAATTTGTAAAATATTATTTCAATGAAATCTCTAGAAAAAATGACTTAAAACAAATTCTTTCAAAATATCCTGATATAAACTGGATAGCTATCGGTTGCGGACGAATAATGGCTGTTGGAAAATTCCAACCAGAAGAGATAGATGAAGAAGATATTTTCAAGTTAAGAGATAAAATAGATGGTGAAGCAATATATATTATTGGTGATTTGGCATATCTGCTAGAAATAGATGGCGGCGGATATTAATATTAAATCATAAATATGCCTACTTCTTCCTAGTTGTATAATCCAGCTCATTAATAATCAATGTGGTGCCTGGCTCGACATAAGCAACAAGCTCGTATGAAGAAGAATCCACGTTTTTCAGATTGCACGAATCCTGGCATGCAAGAGAAAACACTCCAGAAGAAGAATCAACTGAATTTTCAAAACCATCCAAAGACTGCCCATCTGTAATATCCAGAACAGGATCAGAAGAAGCAATAGAATTCCTAACATCAGACTCTTCGCCAAAAAAACCAGTAATCAAATTCCTCCCCTTTTTCTCATTACTGAAAACCTTGACCTTATCACCCTTGCGGTCCTGCAAATAAACACTAACCGCACCAGCGCCCAAAATCTCTCCAGAAACACTAAAAGAAGTAAGAGACAAAGGCTCTGTAGGGGTAATAACAAAACTCCTGCTATGATCTGCAGCAATATTAACATCCTGCCTATGAATTCTCACATCTGAAAAACCAATAAGCTCAGGCTTTCCAGGAATAACCATCATAATAAGCAAAAATACAAGAACAATCGCGAACTCAAACTTAGAAAAACGCTTGTGAATATTTTTCAATTCATCCAAAAATTCCTTCATAAATCAACAACAACCTCAACTAAATCAAAAAACAAATTATCATATTCTGCACAGACACCATTGCACTCAATAATTTTATTCCAGGCATTAACTGCACTGCTAGCATGCATACCATTAATTGCAGTATTAGCATTAGTAAGCGCCTGAGAAAACTCAATAACATTCTCAGTATCACCCCAATAACGATGAACAATAATAATATCCTTGATAACACCATTATATTCCAAATCCTTTTTGCGGGCATTGACTGCACTAATTATAAAATTCATAAAATCATCATCAGAACAACCCTCCTGTGTAGGCATACAGGAAGCTAAAACAGTCCAGCCATCATTAATACCCTCAGAATTAAGATCCTCAACAATACTGTTGATTTCAGTAATGGCTTTCGCCCTCTGAACAGGATTATCAAAATTAGACCTTAACTTAATCGTGTCCAGAATCAAAGGCTGAATAGTCGTATTATTTGAGAACACACTAACAAGAGCAAAAATCGCAGCAAATAAAATCATAACACCAATTACTGCAATCACCACATTTTTTCGCTTCATAACACAAGAATAAAAGAAATAGTATTTAAATCTTATCCTGCGCAATACAAAGAATTTACTTCTTCTTATCAGCAGCAGGCTTTGCACCAGCTCCGGTAGCACCACCAGCAGATCCAGTAGCTTCTGCAGGCAGCAATGCATCAATAATCGCAGCAGGAATCTTAAGCTCAACAAGCTTGGCCTTAATAGTACCTCTAGGCTGACCAGCCAATTGTTCAATAACCTGTTTAGCCTGAGCCTCAAACTGAGCTTTTCTTTTAGTAAGCTCTTCCTGAAGTTTCTTCTTCTGAACCTCAATCTTCTTCAAGTCATCAGCAGACAACTCAGTTTTTTCCGCCTTGATCTGCTCAGCAAACATGCCCTTGTTAATATCCGCAATAGTTTCTATAGCCGGCTTTCCTTCAACAAGAACACCCATACTATTACAAGAACCAATAACTTCCTTAACCTTAGCAAACATATCCTTGCCAAGCAAAACATCAGCTTTCATTTTAGCAATCTTGATAATCTGTTCAATCTTTAAATCAGCAACCTTATCAGTCAATGGATTAGCAGCGCCTTTTTCGATAATAGCTTCTTTCTTAACCAAACTAGAAACAGGAGGAGTTCCCACAGTAATTGTGAATGTTTTATCCTTCTTAACAATAACCTTAACAGGAACCTGCATACCTGCAAATACTGCAGTCTTCTTATTAATTTCAGCAACAACCTGTCCAATATTAACACCTGCAGGACCCAAAGCAGGACCTAAAGGCGGAGCAGCAGTAGCTTTACCCCCTTGAACCAAACATTCGATAACCTGATCTGCCATAAGAAAAATGGAAAAGAAGACGCTTTATAAGGTTTGCGCTTCCCCGTCCTCCTCCTTATCTTCGTCAGACTCCCTTCTAATAACCTTAACTGCGTCAAGCTTAACAGTAATAGGAATAGGAACTGCTGCGCCCAAAAGCTCAACAACAACCTCTTCCTTAGTCTTGTCAACACGAGTAATCTTAGCCTGCTCTCTCTTGAAAGGACCTGCGATAATCTCAACAATATCATTCTTTCTGATATCAACCTCACGCTTAACCTGCTCAAGCATGTGTTCAATCTCACGATATTCAATCTCTTTAGGAAGAATACCTCTAGCATAAGGAACATTAAATGCAGCCTGCTCTGCAGAGGTTTTGCTATCTGCTTCTAGAAAAATATATCCTCTCATTCCATGAGGACGGATAACTGCATAAACATTAAGCTTCTTTTTCTTTATATTAGACGACATGAAGTCCATAACCTGATCTTCACGATTAGCAGTAGTTCTCAATGCAAAAATATATGTTTTTGGTTCATCCATTTTTGTTTCCTCTGAGGTTCACCCTACCTGATTTTTCTTAATGGTAGAAGCGAATGTATATTAATATTGTGGTGATATTTATAAAGGTTATGCTTCTGTGAAGGATTATTTGTCAAGAAAGTCACTTAATTCCTTTCTTGCAGCTTTTTTCGTTCTTTTTTCCGCGTCTTCCAAATCCTGCATTTCCTTTTTTGCAAGCTTACTAAATATAGTTCCTATACGCCCAGAAACATTCTCATAATGTTTGACTTCTAAATCTGATTTAAAAATAACTACATGTAAATCATCAGAATATCCTGATTCATCATACTGACCAGACAAATAACAAGTAAATGCACTCGCACCCATTCGGGTATAGAATCCATGTTCATCCTGTTTCCAATCAGAAATAGAAATTGATTCTATCTTATCTGCGATTTTTTCCAGTTCTTTATATTCTTCGTTATTTCCAAATGAATTCATTTTATACCCTCGTAATCCCCTTTTAACCCAATAAATATATTTTAGTTTAAATATTTTTATATTCTGGAGAATACTAGAACTAACTGCGGCCGTGATGCATTCTGGGAAGATCAATATTATACCTGTCTATAGATTGTTCATAACATTCACTGCAAACAGGCTTTTTATTAATTGTATACCCTTCTTCATCAATTGTGCCTTTGCATTTAGAACAATTGAAATCAGGAAACAAATCAGAAATTTCTTTTTCAGTCATGTTTAGATGTTCAAATCCTTTAATTGCCATGTTAGACAGATATATTTGAAAGTTAATAAAGCTTATGATTCTTACCGCCGGAAAAAACAACAAATAAATCGAAAGATTTTCGGAAAACAACTGTTTTTTAGTCGCAAAACCGGAAAAATCAACGGATGAACCGGAAATTCTACGGTTTTTCTTCAGTAAAATTCTTTAATAAGTTTTGTTCTATAAAAAAAAGAAATGGTCCAATTGGCAAACACCAACTTAGACCGATAATGTGTAACCTACAAAAGGGTATAAACAATCAAAGTATATAAAATTTACGATGATTCAGTAAAGCCGGGATGGTCCAATCTGGTAAGACGCCAGACTTAGGATTTGGTGATGTGTGACCTACACGTCGTGCGGGTTCAAACGTCACGGTGGGAACTGAAACTCCCGCTCCCGGCACTGAATATAATAAAAAAAATAATTCTGTACTGGTATAAGTTTAGAACAACAATTCCTTAGCAAAATGAATCAAGAAACCAATCAAACCAATAATAAGAATACCCACACCCGAAACCTTGACAATCGTTTTGAACTCATCACGAGAAGGCTTTTTAGTAACCTTTAAAACTCTCTTGCACTCAATCAAAAACTCCTTAAACTTCTTCTTAAAAGAAGGCTTTTGAAATTGAGACTCTGCTGATTTCTGCTTAACAAACAACTGAGCAGGCTCTGAAGAAGATTCCTCAATAATCTCAGCATCTTCCTGCATGTTATTTTCAAATTGTTCTTCGGACATATACACTAAGAATTGAGGTATGTTTAAAAAAGTATTGGTTCAATCCACAAACTCAATGCCGAGCTGATTTTCGATTTCTTTCTTGCTGGCATCATTAATCTTATGAGATGTGCCGAAAATCTGAGGAGACTTAACACCAGTAACAATCAAAAGAGTCTTTAAAGTATTTCCCAAATCCTCATAAACCTGAGCACCCCAAATAATCTTCGCATCCTCTGAAAGCCTTTGAGAAATAGTCTCAACAACCTGCTTAGCCTCATTCAGAGTCATATCTTTGCTTCCAGAAACATTAATCAGAGCACCGGTTGCGCCAGTAATATCAACATCCAACAAAGGATTAGCAATAGCCTTTTCAACAGCCTCAACTGCACGGTTTTCAGAATCACTCTCGCCAACACCAATCAAAGCAACACCACCGTTTTTCATAACAGTGCGGATGTCAGCAAAATCAAGATTAACCAAACCAGATCTTGTAACAAGCTCTGCAATACCCTTAACTGCGTTAGTCAAAATCTCATCAGCAACCTTAAACGCAGTCTGTAAAGGAAGTTCAGGAGCAAGCTCAAGTAATTTATCATTAGGAATAACAATCAAAGTATCAACAACCTGTTCAAGACGTTCAAGACCAATAATTGCATTATCATAACGTCTTCCGCCTTCCATAGTAAAAGGAATGGTAACAATAGCAACAGTAAGACAGCCTAGTTTTTTAGCAACATCTGCAACAACAGGCGCACTACCTGTACCTGTTCCACCACCAAGACCGCAGGTAATAAAAACCATATCTGCAGTATCAATAGCTTTCTTAATTTCAGATTCATTTTCACGAGCAGCTTCTTCACCAACCCTTGGATCAGAACCAGCACCAAGACCTCTAGTAATTTCACGACCAATAAGAATTTTTTTATCCGCAGTAGTATACAACAAATCCTGAGCATCTGTATTAATTGCAATAGTTTCTGCACCAGCAATTCCTACCTCCGACATACGGTCAATTGTGTGATTTCCACCGCCACCACATCCAATAACCTTTATACTTGCGCGCTGTTTGGCAAGCAATTCCTCGAGCTCTGCATCTGCGGCAGTCTTTTGAGGCTTATGCTCAGAGACAGTCTTATTTTCAGAACCAAATTGTCTTATAAATTCCACCAAATCACCTTTAATACTCTAGAGTAGTGTTAACTGCGCCTCATATATAAGCATTATTGTAGTAGAATATAAATATTATTTACTATTAATTAGATTCTTTCTTTGCCTTTGCACTTTTAGCAGAAACCGCTTCTTTTTTCACTTCATTATTTTCTTCTATTACTGGTTCTTCCTTCTTTTCATCCTTAATCTTTTCTGCGGAAGGAATCACTTTCTTAACCTCTTCCTTTTTAAAAACAATCTTCTTTAATTTAGTCAAACTGCAGAATTCCTTAGACATATGCTCTGCAACATTTTCAGGAAGAGCCATCTTAAGAACAATCTCTGCTTCATCGTTTGTAATTTTAATATCAACAGGCTTTTGCTTCATAAGTATTGCAAGCAATCCGGTCAATTGTTCTTTTTTATCATCAACAATTCGTTTAATATCAACGTCGTAAACAACTTCCTTGCTTGAAAGAGGATGATTAAAATCAACAAGAATACGGCCTCCGCCAATTCTTCTGACAATTCCCAGAGAACCATCAATATTAATCTGCAAACCAGGAACAGGCTGAATCTTATTCTCAGTAAACTTTTTCTGAGGAATAAGCTGAATCAAACCAGCATTCTTTTTACCAAAAGCCTCTTCAGGACCGAGAGAAACTGTAATCTTTCCAATACCTTTTCCAACAAAATGCGTTTCAAGACCTTTTAAAATATGCCCCTGGCCGACACAAACAATAACCGGACCATAAGCCATATTTTCAGAAAAAATATCAGATTCTTTGGCAATCTTTTCATCAGTTGTATCAAAAACAGCTCCATCTTCTTTGAGCTTTCCAGTATATTCAACCTCAATAAAATCGCCTTCTTTAATAGCCATAACAGAAAAGATTAATTGAATACTTTTAAAGCTTTCTTTTCTTCTTCAAGAAATCAATTATTTTTTCAACTATCTTCTGAACATCAAGTTCAGAGGTGTCAACAACCAAATCAAAATTTGAATGCTGAGTGTAATCAAAGCCATACAGATTCTTATATCTCTTTATTTCAGAAATCTCGCGTTCTTTTACATTCTCCTTTGTTTTTGCCAAAGAAATATTTTCTTTTTCCTCTGCGCGCTTCTGGGAAAAAATTCTTTTGGCTGCAACATCCAGAGAAACATCAAGAAAAATCTTTATGGACTTAGGAATAAAATGAAACGCAAGACGAGAATCCATAACAAAATCATCCTCGCTTTTTCCAATCTTTGCTGTTTTTTTATCAAGCTCACTGTCAATCGAAACCTCTTTTTCAGCCAGATGACTTAATTCAGTAGGACTTATTCCTTTCTGGTCGGCAATCTTTCGCATAACATCGCCGGTGGACAAATGCCTTAGCTTAAGCTTTTTGGCAAGAGCCTTGGCAACAGTGCTTTTTCCAGAACCAATCCTTCCAGAAATTGTGATTATCATAAGAATACAAATAAAAAAAAGAATATATAAACTTAACTAAAAATCAAGACATTCTCTAGTAGAATCATCTTTAAGAGATTTATACTCGTTATATCTTTCTTCAGTCAGAACTTTTTTTAGTTCATCAAATCTAAGACATGCAAAAGCCTCTTCAACCCTTTCGCGAAGAATACTCATTTCCTCAACTGGAAATTCGCCGGCTTGTGCTTTTCTTTCCAGTGAAAGAATCTTCCGAACTTTGTTTTGTTTTTCTTCAGATGTTAACTCAGGAATCTGAGCCTGCCTTCGACTTTCTGCGGTAGTGCTCAATTCTCCAAGAAGATGGTCGATTTTTCTTACATATTCTCCGCCAGGCAAAAAATATTCTGGAGGATTCATTGCATTTTCACGCGCAGCAATCGCATATATTTCAAAAATACTTAACTGTGATTGGTCTATTTTATTCATTTTTGTCTTCCCTCACGTGTTATACTATAAGATAATACTAGACCTTTAAAAACATTATGACAAAACTTTATAAACGCAACTAGATTATTAATTTTTTTGATTAATTAGACAGGGAGGAAGTGAAGATGAATAATTTAGATGATATAGAAAGTATACGAAATATGTCCTGGGAAGAGGCTGCAAGACTAGACGGAGACATGACTTCTGAAGAAAGATGCCGAAGAAATATTGAGGATGATAACCTGAAAAAAGCTAAAGCAGTCAGAAAAAGTAACTCCGGCAGAAAGCCAACACAAATAATTGAGTTAAGTCAAGAAAATCTATCCCTAATAAAACCAAGAAACTATCTATTATTTCAAGTAAAATCTGACGGAATCATGAAAGATAATATTGGATTAATTACTAGAATTGAGGAAATTGAAGGGAATAAAATCAGATTGACTGTTAATTGCAATAGCCGACCAGAATATATATCAACTAGTATGGGGATTATCAAAGTGCAGACAGAACAACCAGTAACAGGAATAGTATACATACCAGTTCAGAAACCACAGAATTACAAAAAACCCTGATATATCCACAACCTTTAAAAGCGAACTTTCTTTTTATTATTTTAATTAATGATGTGGGGGGAATGCTATGTCCAAAGATATACAACCAATATTTATTTTACCTGAAAATACTCAAAGAACTACAGGCAGAAATGCCCAAAGAAACAACATTCTAGCAGGAAAACTTGTTGCAGAAACAGTCAGAACAACATTAGGTCCAAAAGGAATGGACAAAATGATAGTTGACAGCGCAGGAGAAATCACAGTCACAAACGACGGAGTAACAATACTGCAGGA
>Ga0066639_10003164_pt1 | contig 14298 bp, 17 predicted proteins | sample CryGeyCG2114_010_2_FD_59504 | JGI IMG/M metagenome (GOLD analysis project Ga0066639, IMG submission 59504) | Groundwater microbial communities from aquifer - Crystal Geyser CG10_big_fil_rev_8/21/14_0.10 | ecosystem: Environmental > Aquatic > Deep subsurface > Groundwater | place: USA: Utah...
GATTAAAAACCTTTCTCCTCAAGACTTTTTTGATGGTGTTTCGCACATTATTGAGTTTCATTTGCGAAAGCTACAATCTGCACGCTAGTGCTTCTAATCCCACGCGTTCCCCTGTCCGAAGTGGCCGCTACGTGCAGTGTTCAAGTATTTTGGCTGCAGTAAATCAAGTTGCTTGATAATACTTTGTGGTCGCAAGTCGTATCCTTCTATTTCTTGTTTCATACCATCCACAATAGCAATCGCTGTTGTTGGTTCTGGCTGTCCAATTGCGTATGCAAGATAGACTGTTGCCTCACGTGCTCCACCTTTAATATAGTCAGTTGCTATCTTGCGTGCCATGTATGCAGCTGAACGGTCTACCTTTGTTGCATCCTTTCCTGAAAATGCGCCACCGCCAACGGGGACACGTGGTCCGTATGCATCCACTACAATTTTTCTCCCGGTAAGCCCTGCGTCGGCATGAAAGCCGCCAACTTTCCACTTCCCGTTTGGATTTTTCATCCATGCATCTTCCAGTGAGACTCCATCGGCAAGTAGCGGCACTATTTTTGTATCAATGACCTCCTGAATCTCGTCTGTGTATTCACCACATACTGACGTAATAAACGAACGAACTTTTTTATTATCATCAAGTGTTACCTGCGCCTTTCCATCTCGGTTTCCCATTGCATGCACGAGCGCACGGGCAAGATGCATCTCCTGTGGCATCATTTCTTCATTTTCGTTACATGCGTACCCAACCATCACACCTTGGTCACCTGCTCCGCCTGTGTCTACTCCACTCGCAATTTCTGGTGATTGCTGTGCAATGTGTGGTATCACTTCAAGCTCCGTTTCGTCACCACAGAAACGAACTACGTCTTTTACCAACGTAGTGATTTCTTCGTCACTTAATGCATGTGAGCTACTCCCTTCTCCTGTCACAAACACTTTTCCGTGCCCGCCTGCGACTTCTATTGCGCACCGCGCTTGCGGATCGTGGGTAAGATATTCATCGAGTAATGCATCTGCAATTTGGTCACAGATTTTATCAGGATGACCAATGGCCACCGATTCCGCTGTATACATACGTATAAAAATTAAAGGTGTATAAACCTTTAAAAAATTAGTGAGTCATTATCTGTCCCCGTATGGGGTCGGAAGTGGCACCTTGCTACTGCTGGTTGCCGAGCGGGTCATCGGACCGAATCCCTAGCCGCTACTCATGATAATTTCCTAAAGGTAGACAGAGTATAGCAACATGAACACTCTTTGTAAAAATGAAATATTGACGCCCCTACGTGTGTAATAAGGTACTATACCAGTATGAGTGAAACTGACGAAAGAAGCGATGAACATATTGCCACACTAGTACAATCCGGCGACAAAGAGGCTTTTGGCGTCCTTATCGAACGGTACGAAACTAAGATGACGCGCTATGCAAACAAGTTTTTATATAACTACCAAGACCGACAAGACGCAGTACAAGATGTGTTTATAAAAGCGTACCAAAACATTCAAAGCTTTAGAACGCACGAAAGGTTCTCCCCATGGATATACCGTATCGCACACAACACATTTTTGAATGTCGTTCGAAAGCAAAGTCGTGAAAAAGTTTCCTTTTTTGATACCGACCAACTATTCGGTGCGAACATTGCAGACGAAAAGGATATCGACCAGCAAGAACAAAAAAGGGATAGGGAAATTTTAGACCAATGTCTTTACAAGCTTGATTTAAAATATCGTGAAGTTCTTGTACTCTTTTATTTCGAAGAAAAAGATTACGAGGAAATCTCTGAAATTATCCAAGTTCCTAAAGCCACCGTCGGCGTTCGCTTGCGGCGCGGCCGAGAGAAAATGCGAGACATTTATAATACATTACAAGAAACTATATGAGCGAAGAAACAAAACAACACATAAAAAATATTCGTGAGAAAGTCTTACATGCGATTATTGCAGATAACGTAACCATGCACTCGCGGTATTACTTCTTAGCCCGAACCACATTATGGGTACTTGGTTCAATTCTTGCGTTTGGCACTGCATTGTTCCTTATAAGTTTTATTGCCTTTGTATTTAAAGGCAATGCTCTGTACCTTCTTCCTAACCTCGGACCACATGGATGGCTCACGCTCTTCATTTCACTTCCATGGATTATTCTTTTGCTCGTGTTCGCAGTGTTCGTCATTCTCCAAGTACTCAGTACGCATTTCTCCTTCGTGTACAAACGTCCTTTGGTACACACCATTCTTGGAAGTATTTTTATCCTCATCGTTGGTGGCCTTGCTATCGCACAAACAAATCTGCATGAACGTGCATTTGAACTCAGTCAGGGTAACAAACTTCCTATTGCAGGAGACTTTTACCGCAAAGCACTTGTAGACCAAGATAATTTACACGTAGGTGTCGTACATCTACTCGAAGATGCTTCCCAATTTGTCTTAGAGAGCCGAGATGGAGGCCTCTATACAGTCTTACTTTCCGAAAATACTCGCATGCCAAGCACTACTGTATTAATGGAGGATGCCTTTATCGTGGTTATGGGTGAATCTGAAGACGATAAGATATCAGCTATTGGAATTCGCCCTTTCGATATTGGAAGAGCAGCCTTCCCTCCCCCTCGAAAAAGTATGCCACGTCATGACTTTGAAAGAGAGCAACTGTTGATGCCATAAAAGAAAAACGCCTCGCCACTGCGAGGTGTTTTTGTATTCTGAAATATCTTAGAAGACAACGGTGTATCACTATGTAGAACAGCACATTAATTCTGTTCTAGTCTAGACGACGCTAGTTAAAAACTAAAATATACAACTATGAAAGTAAGTAAAAAACACATTGCAACAGGTATGCTTGCCATTGGTTTAATTACCACTGCAGGAGCTGGAGTTTCTGCAGCAGCTGGTGATGGTACGGGCACTGACTTTAATAAATTTGGTGCAAAACGCGGAGGCAGCGCACTTATGTCAGACCTCATAGGCATAAGCCAAGAAGAGTTCCAAGCGCGTGTTTCAAACGGCGAGAAGCCACAAGATATTCTTGAGGCGGCTGGTATCACACACGAAGACATCAAGACAGCCCGCGAAGAAAATATGCGCGAGCACTTAGCACAAGCAGTCGCAGATGGACGTATCACTCAAGAACAAGCAGACGCACGTATTAGAGAGCAAGAAGCTCACAAGACATCAATGGAGGCAACTCGTATTGCACTAGAAAACAATGACTATGAGGCTTGGAAAACGGCTGTTGCTGGCACACCAATGGCTGACAAGATAGATGCTGCAGGGTTTGCAAAACTTGTAGAAGCACACACGCTACGAGAATCAGGTGACCAAGCAGGCGCAAAAGCTATTATGGATGAACTCGGTCTCAAAGGGCTCAAGGGCATACCTCACGGGGGAGAAAAAGGTCCACACAAAGAGCACGGACCACACGGATTTGACCACGACCAAGACGACAACTAATTGCTACGAAAGGTTGCTACGAAAAACCGCTCGGAAATCCGAGCGGTTTTTTCATTATTTCTTCTTCTTTGCAGCAGGCTTCTTTGCAACCTTCTTTGCAGGTGATTTTCCTTTCATTTTTTAGGTGATCTCGTCTTGAAAGACTCCGATCCCGAGGAAACTCTTTTTATGAAGAGAGTAGTGGTGACCAACACTAGCCACATCTTCTGAGTTGGTATAATTGTAGAACTATCTAGCAAATTGTATATCTGGGGATAACACATATCTTCAAAAATGACTCGCAATAGTATTGTGTGTGTATGAAATATCTACCAGCACTTCTTTCTATATTCATTGCGCAAGGCGCAGGAATTATCGGCTCATTTTTTACTGCATCAAATATACAAACATGGTACACCACTCTCTCAGTACCAACTTGGAATCCACCTAACTGGGTGTTTGGACCTGTCTGGACAACGCTTTACACTCTTATGGGTATTGCAGCATATCTTGTATGGCGAGAACGCCACGTTGATGGCCGTGTACGATTTGCATTAGGTGTATATGGTGTAAATCTTGTACTTAATGCATTATGGTCAATCATATTCTTCGGTATGCACCGCATTAATATCGCACTATGGGAACTCGTTCTTCTCGATATATTTATAGTCGCAACCTTGTTCCTTTTCATTCGCATTCGAACACTCGCAGGCATCTTGATTATTCCCTACTTGCTTTGGGCTCTCTTTGCAACGTATTTAAACTACACACTCTTTTTACTTAACTAGGTTTACATTCGTCGACTATCATATGCCCAATGGAGTAATGCCTGTCGTTGCCGTGTATGACACCCATAATCGCCAATGTTACAACTGGTCATAACTTGTGACGCATGGCGCCGAAAATTAAACCAACGTTTAATTTGTCGTTCGTCCTCTTCCTGAATTCTTCTTCCGAGATAATACCGAAAGTACCACTGTATCCAACCGCGAGGGTCATCTTTGTATATCCATCCTTTCCGTTCCCACTCCACACGTGGCTGTGAAGCTTTCACGTTAAAAAAATTCAATTCTTTATGCTGTTTCCCATCTGGAGATATTTTTGCATTCGCAAACCAACTCTTAGGAAATTCTTTTTCTGCCCCATGAAGAAAATATACACCTCCCATGATGCCAGCTTCTAGCATTTCTTGTGGAGTTACCTGTGGTTGAAATATTTCTGGAAATTCTTTCCCCGTTCCTGCACTGAGTTCATACGTGTACCCTTGTTGGAGAGGATCTTGCGAAATTATTTTCTTTTTCTTCATAGGATGTTTAATGGGACAAACACTGATTGTAACATGTGCAATAATCGAACGGCTCTCAAAAATAATTCCTGTATACTAGTACCCATGATAGACGAACATAAAGAACATCCCGTTCGCACAATGGGAAAAGAGTTTGAACTCAAAGCAAAAACAAAATTTAAAAATCTCTGCTACGACCACATCTCTCTCCCCTCGCATGTAGACACCCATCTTGAACAGATGCTGCACTCTCGTGCAGCACGCATAGAAGACGAGCTTCTCGAAGGGTTTCACGCCATACGCAACTTTCCTAAGTCAGTTACTTTCTTTGGGTCAGCACGTTTTGAAGCAGACCATCCGTATTATCAAAAGGCTATGCGGATTAGCAGTCGCATTTGTAATGAAGGGTTTGCGGTCATTACTGGTGGTGGTCCTGGCATTATGGAAGCCGGTAACGAAGGCTCTAATCAAACGTGTAACCAAGCAGTTGGATTCAATATTGAGCTGCCTAACGAACAGTCCATCAATCCATATGTTACGCACGGTGTGGAGTTTCACTACTTTTTTACACGAAAAGTAATAATGTTCTTCTCCGCAGAAGTGTACATATACTTCCCCGGCGGATTTGGTACTCTTGATGAATTCTTTGAGCTTGTTACGCTAGTTCAGACTAAAAAATTACCTAATGTACCGATTATTCTCGTTGGTTCAGACTTTTGGAACCCCATCATGGATGTTATGGAAACGGTACTCCTTGATAGATTTAAAACTATCTCTCCTGAGGACTTAAACTTATACACCATAACTGATGACGAGGATAAAATAATCGAGATTGTAAAGAACGCATCACTCCGAGACGAATATAAGTAAAGGCGCCCGTCCACTAACGTTAACGTTAGTGGACGTTCAAGCAGGAACCTAATAAAAAACACCCGCCGAAGCGGGTGTTTTTAGTACCTGATTATTAGTGAGTTAATCAGTGAATGTACGTACGTTACATCTGTGGTGGATTGTACGAACTATCTGTACCTTTTTTAGGTTCCCACTTCCAGATTCGTTTTATAACTGTCCAAGCAATTTTTGCAAAGATGGTAAGTCCAAGTACCAAGAGTGCACCGTAGATAACGAATTGGAGTGCACCAAGCAAGAATGCAACGAGTCCGACAGTAAGCACAACAAGTGTTGCGTTTGCCTTAGTAAACATTTCTTGAACATTTTGTTTCCATTCATCAGTGAATCGCTGAGCATCAAAGAACGTAATCTTTGATACAGAAACATAGAAGTGTGCGTATTCAATTTGTTCTATTTGGTCACCGCGATTCTTCATAAGTCGGTCAATGCGGTCCTGCGTACTCAGAAGCTGCTGGTTAAGGTTGTCGAGAGTATTAATTTTATTGTTTATCACCTCTGACAATGTTTTTGTATCCCCCTCTCGTGTCGCCTGACTAATCAAGCTATTGAAGGAAGTTTCTGCTTGCGTAAGCGTCTGTGTTATAGACTCTAATCGACGCTGTTGCATTGCTAGTTCACTATCTTGATATTCAACAGTACGTTCAATAGAACTGGTATTAACGTTGAAGTCGCGTGGATCAAGTCCCTGAAGCATCGCCACAACCTCATCTTCATGTGAAACTTCTACACGGAATGTGTAGTTACACCATGTTTCGTTCTTTGTTGAGTTATCAAAGACAACATAGTCTTTTGGTTTAAGACCATTGATTGCAGCACACGTATCGTCAAACTTTCGTGTCTCATACTGCACATTATAGTCTCGTCGTTCATACGACTCTGCGTCAGAGCCATTCTCACCAACTATAGGCGTTGGCATGTAGCTTGATTCAGGTGAGTACGCCATGTCTGAAAGCATTCCCATACCTCGTGAAGAAACTGCAAGCTTTGAGTCCATGCTAGTCTCAATGCCAAGTGCTCCACCGATACCTCCTACGAATTCTTGCATTACGCTATTACTTGAATACCCATCGTTACTTCCACCATATCCTAAAACGTTCTTAGAAACGGCAGAAAGTACATTTGCGACTATTGCAAATGCTACGACTATTACTACAAGTGCCACAGCGGCTTTAATGATTGATTTCAAAGACCAATCAAAATTCATAATGTGTTCTCTAATGTTATGCATATGCTTACTATATTAATGTATAAAATAACCTATCGTAAGATAAGTATACCACGCAACATACGTGCGTAACGCTCCGTTTAGTGAAGACGAGCTCATACAATGTTTCTTACTAATTGCGCGGATGTGTGGACTTGATACACTACTCACATGCAATTTAAAAACCTCCAAACCTCTCTTTTTTTATTTTTACTCGTTTCAGCAACCGTACTTTTTGGGTGGCTCATTAATGACTTCATTCTCCCCGTTTTTTGGTCTATCGTACTAACCATCATTTTTTATCCAATTCATAAGCGCATTTTGGCTTTCACACGTGGCCGTGCGGCTCTTTCTGCACTAATCTCTATTGCGCTCATTTTAATTATCGTCCTCGTACCTATGTACATTCTTGGTGCACTTGTGGCAAACGAAGCAGTGTCACTCTACTTGGCACTAACACAAGGAAGCATTAATTCTCTTAGTATCGTGAGTCAAATTCAAACGCTTATTTCGCCGCTTGCAACATTCGGTATTAATATTGATAGCCTCCATGCTGAACTTTTAACGTTAGCCCAAAACTTTAGTGCGCAAATAGGTACCTATGCTCTTGATATAGGACGTGCGACCGCGAACACGCTTGTAGCAACGTTGCTCATGCTCTACATTTTGTTTTTCACGTTACGTGACGGCGCTGCAATCGGAGAACGTGTTATGAAGGCGTTACCTCTTGGAGACTCGAAAGAAAAAATGCTTTTTGACAGGTTCGTTGGAATTGTGCATGCAATGTTTAAAGGAACATTTATTGTTGCGCTTATACAAGGAGGGATTGGGGGTATCTTATTCGCGGTTGTCGGTATCAAAAGCGCGGCACTATGGGCATTTGTCATGGCTCTATTTGCCCTTATTCCTGCAGTTGGACCAGTTATTGTATGGGTTCCTATTGGTCTCTTCTTACTATTTACTGGGGCTGTCTGGCAAGGAATTGCCGTTTTAGCAGTTGGTGCATTCGTTATCAGTCTCATCGATAATCTTTTGCGCCCCATACTCGTTGCAAAAGGAGCAGCTATGCCTGATGTTCTTGTGCTACTGTCCGTTCTTGGCGGCCTTGCACTCTTTGGAATTGCGGGCATCATCATAGGGCCAGTAATTACGGCCTTTTTCCTCTCAATGTGGCAGTTATTTGAGTACGATTACGCTGACGAGCTAAAGAAATTCGGGTAGAAGAAGACGAGTTTATAGTTGGTAGTTGATAGCTACTAGGGCCATTTCAGCATTGCAACACAGCCGTTCGCATGGTATATTTTCTGAACGCCCTATTGGGCGTTTCTTTTGTAATGCACGACGAAGTACGAATCAATGAAAGCATCCGCGTACCAGAGGTACGGGTTGTTGGCGCTGATGGTGAAAACCTTGGCATCATGACCACTCGCGACGCTTTCAAGCGGGCACAAGAAGAAGGGTACGACCTCATTGAGGTGTCCCCTAAAGCTACCCCGCCAGTTGCTCGCATTGGTGACTATGGTAAGTATAAGTACGAATTAAAGAAGAAGGAGAAAGAAATTAAGTCTAAAGCACACGTAACCGAGACCAAAGTAACTCAGGTTAAAATTGGTACCGGTGAAGGTGACCTTAAGCGTAAAGCAGAAAAAGCTGGTGAATGGCTTGCTGAAGGACATCGTGTAAAAATTGACCTCTTTCTCTGGGGTCGCTACAAGTACATGGAATTCGGCTTTCTTAAAGATCGCCTCGAAAAATTCCTTGCAATCGTCCCTGAATCGTTTAAGATAGCCGACGAAATAAAGAAAAGCCCAAAAGGGCTCACTGTCGTACTTGAACCAGATAAAAGTGGTAAAAGTGCTCCAAAAAAAGACCATGATCAAAACAAATAAATCATATTCAAAGCGCCTTCGGGTTACAAAAAACGGCAAGATTATTGCTCGTACCCCAGGACAAAACCACTTTAATGCAAAAGAAAGTGGTAATAAGAAAATGGAACGAAAGCGCCCAAACAGTATTACGATGACGAACAAGAACAAGGCGCGTTTCCTACCAGGTAAATCAGGTAAATAGCATTATATGTCACGAGTAAAACGAGGAACAACATCACTAAAAACACGTCGCAACGTATTGCAGCGTGTAAAGGGTTACCAATTTGGTCGCTCAAAAAAGGAGCGACAGGCACGTGAAGCTATTGCGCACGCAGGAAACCATGCGTTCTCTCACCGTCGAAAAAAGAAGGGGGACTTTCGACAACTTTGGACAATAAAGCTTAATGCCGCTCTCCGCCCTCTTGGTATTTCATACAGCAAATTTATTGACGCGCTAAACAAAAAAGGAAGTACTCTCAACCGAAAAGTGCTTTCTGAAGTTGCTCACGAGCATCCAGAAACGTTTAAACGTGTTGTAGAACTCGTTAAATAACAAAAAACGCCCCGCACGGGGCGTTTTTACATTGTGAGTAATGCAGAAACTGCAACCAGTGCCCACACAACGTTAAGTGCTACAACGGCATATGATTTTGTTTTTGCGGCAGAGTACAGAAGTGCAACTGAACCACAAAGATTACTCCCCTGATACACTACATCCCCTCCTACAAAGTACCCACTACTAATACCACTATACGCAAATAAAATTAAAATCATCCCGAGCCACCCTACGACTTCATGGGTTTCATCAAACATACTTTTAATACGTTCCAGCATACACATTATTGGTCAAACATTTTAATGCGGTATTCGTTAATGTCGCGTTGGGGCATTTCATAAAATGTAGTACTACTGTTATGTAAATACGTAGCTAAATCTTTTCCTACAAAACGCCAATGCCATGGTTCAAACGCATAATACGCATTCGAAGGTGGGTATGAAAGAATGAAACCATACTCATGCGCATGCGTTAAAAGCCACTGGTACTCGCCTGTAGACTCAAATTTCGACATCTCTACTCCTATCGCACCATTCACAATATCAACAGTTGTACCAAGCTGATGTTCCGAATACCCTTGGTCAGCAACGAACTGATTTGCTTCAGTCGTCCCGTACGTAACCACATGGTTATATTTTAAGTTTGATTGGTACCCAAATGAACGGTACCCAGACAATACCTTCGGATCAAGACCATCACCACGCATTGCGTTAAGCATTTGCAAGAGAAATGGCAATACAGAAGATGACAGTTGTTGCTCATGATCTGATTCTACGAAATCATTTGGTATATAGCTCAACTGAGCTGGTACATAATGTTCATTAAGAAAAAATACCTTTGAATACTTTTCAAGTAGCTGCGTATCAGCCTCTTCTAGCTTTTTTATATCTTCGACTGTTTGGGTTGCAGCTTGTACCATTGCCCGCATTTGAGAAAGGTCGTATTCAGTATCATTCGATTGTTGTCGGAAAATTCTGAGGAGCTCTTTGTGTACTTCCACCTCTTCTTCTTTTTTCTGAACTAAATCAGCAAGGTCGTCGATTTGTACCTTTGCGTACGCAAGTTCTTGTTTTAATTCAGTGCGCTCCCCCTGAAACTGCGTTACTTCGTAGTACGCACCTGCAGAAGCCAGCAGTGCTGCAATCCCTACCCCGATACCCCAGTATATATGTATGCGATTCACACTCATTAGAAATCAAAAGAAATTACGTCTCCATTTTCTGGTGCACTAGCATTAACTCCAAGAAAGTCACGCAATCGCTGTACCAGAAAGAGTGCCGCGCGTGGCTCCCCCATTGCAACAAACACTTGTTCCAATGTCTCAGCAGAATTCTCAACGAAACCGATGAGCCCATCACGGTCTTTGTGGGCTGAGAAACCACTAATAGTTTCTTTACGAGCATGTACATGCACCTTTCTTTTCTCAATAGTAACAACACGCTCTCCATCTTGAATACGACGTCCAAGTGTACCGACACCTTGGTATCCTACAAAAAGGATAGTCGTATTCTTATCGCCCAAAAGACCTTTTTCGTGCATTAACACGCGTCCGCCGACTGACATACCGGAACCTGCAATAATTACTTTCGGGCCTGGTTTATGCAGTAGTGACTCTGATTCTTTTGGATTTTGAACGATGGTAAATTGGGGAAATTCGAAAATGGAATCTCCTGCTGCAATTTCTTTTTGAACTTTTTCATTAAATAAATGAGTATAACGCCCATAAATGTCAGTCACCTTGTCTGCAAGCGGAGAATCCAGATACACGGGCATTGCGGGAACACTTCCATCCTCGACCATTTTATTGATTTCATAGAGTAGTAGCTGGGTTCGCTGCATTGCAAAAGATGGGATGAGTAGTGTCCTTCCCTGTTCGTGTGTCTCTGTAAGAATTTCTTTAAGTCGTGTAATGCGATCATCTCGATGCTCATGTATGCGGTCGCCATATACACTCTCCATAAGAATAAAGCTTGCATCAGTCACTGGCTCGGTGTCACGCAAGAGTGGAGCTGGAGAGTTTCCTAGGTCACCTGTGGCAACAAACTTCTTCCCGTTTCGGGTAAATGCAATCATGACAGCACCAAGTATGTGCCCGGCATCAAGGAAAGAGACCTCTACTTCGTCCCCTATTGGGAACGATTCGTGATATGCCTTGGTCTCCCATAATGAAAGCGCCCGCTCTGCGTCTTCTGTATCATATAGTGGCTCAACTCCCCGCTTGCGCGCCTCGTCGGAAAGAATACGGACGGCATCAGCAAACATTATTTCCGCCAAATCTCGCGTAGCATCAGTAGAATAGATAACTCCCTTGAAACCATCTCGCACGAGTTTTGGTATTTTGCCTATGTGGTCAGCATGAGCGTGTGTTACAAACAGAATATCTATCGTCGATGGGTCGTACGGAAAATCTTCATAGTTCTCATCTTTTCCGTGACTTCCGCCCCCTTGTAATAGCCCACAGTCTATTAGTATTCGTTTCGTTCCTGGTTCAAATAAAAAGTTTGCTCCTGTAACTGTTCCTGCTCCTCCACAAAATGTTAGTACTGATGTATTACGTGTCATTATCATTCATTCTAACACGCAAAAATCCGCTCTTTAAAGCGGATGTTTGCGTGCCGTGGGCATACCTGGAAGTTCCAGGTGGGTGACTTCAGTATCACTACCACGGCAGCGAACAATATCAGTCTCCCGTTAAATGCAATTAAGCAGGAATGCCCAGCGGCTCCTGCTAGTATATCATTTCTATACTTTCTTTGCTGTTTCCTCTAATTGTCTTGCTCGCATCGCAAGCTCTCTTGCAGCCCTCTGTACGTCATTGGTTGCTTTTTTCATACGGTCTTCATCAGTGCTCCGACGAGCAGCTTCTGACTCCGCATGTGCTTTCCCCAACGCATCGGCTGCATGCCTCACTTTAGTAAATGCGTCATCTACTGCACTTGGTAATGCCATATACTTATAGAATTACGTGAATAATCTCTTACTCAAGAATACCATCAAGGTTCACGTCGTACAGTATCTGCTCTTGTGCAAGGCGATAGTTAAGAACTTGGTCTTTGCCAAGCCATAGTTCTATTTCGCGTGCAGCTTCCGCTGGCTCATCTGAACAGTGAATGAGGTTTCGAACAGCACGGTCATCAACAGCTGCTATAGAATAAGAATCAATTGTGTAGTCACCACGAATAGTACCAACATCAGATGTTGCTGGTTCTGTCCCGCCTACCAACTTCTTTACAACAGCAACCGCATGGTTTCCTTCAAGCACCATAACCACTACTGGCCCCGCTGTCATAAATGTAACAAGCGCACGGATAATGTCTTTTCCGTATTCAATTGCTTCTTTTTCAATAGGGAGATTATTCTTTTCACGATCGACAACGATGTTCTGCCCTTTCTTCTCAAACCACTCGTCGTCCTTCGAGTAATGCTCCCAGACCTTTGCCTCTTCAAGCATAGTCATCTTAAGAGTCACAATCTTTAGACCCGTTTGTTCAAAACGCTTAATAATGTCACCTACCAAAGTACGTTGTACGCCATCTGGTTTTATGATGACAAATGTTCGCTCCTTTTTGTTTGCCATAATGCTGTTATATATCTAAATTAATAGCGAAACTGTACCACACATCGTCTTTTTTTGTAGGGAAAGTGGCTCATTAAAGAAAGTCGGAAGGACTAAACGAGCCGAATTGTTCTGGTTCTTTTCGTGCGTATTTCTTTGCAAGTGCCGCTTCAATCTCAGCAGTATCGCGTCCATACCGTTCGTATGAAAGCTGTTTAATAGTCGCTACTTTCTCAAAATCAGCAGGCTCAGGTGGCAGTGTCTCCATGTTGAATGGACGTACTGGCTTACCATTCACAAGAAGTGCAACATATGCATTGTAGTTATTAAGGCCGACGATATCAGCCGCAGTGAAATCAGGCTTAAATTGTTTTTCAAGAAATTCTGCATCCTCGTTTCCAACTCGGAAGACACACTTAGTGCCGACGTTACCAAATACTGCATCCCGTATACGTTCATCAAGCTGTGCCACAAACTGGTGCGCAATGTTAAGTGACAAACGATACTTTCGAGCTTCCGAGAGAATGGTGGCAATAGACGGCGTGGTGAAGTTCTGGAACTCGTCGATGTACAAATAAAAGTCTGCAATATCCTTTTTCCCCTCGCTAATAGTGTCCACTCGAGAAAGAGCAGCCTGTAAAAACTTACCTACTATAATTAAACCAAGCAGTTCAGCGTTTAAGTCACCCAAGCGTCCTTTCGATAAGTTTACAAGCAAAATCTTTCGACTATCCATAATTTCGCGGAAATTAAATGATGACTTCTCTTGTGTAAGAATCGGCCGAATGGTTGAGTTACTCAAGAATATGTCGGTCTTTGCGGTAATGTACGGCACAATGTTCCCCAGTGACGCTTCACCATCGGCTTTCTCCGCAATCTCTTCCCAGAACTGGTTTACGATAGGATTCTTTGAATTTACCAAACACGTGTGACGGAATTCAGCGTTACCTAACACACGTGGAATGTCTGCCATTGTTGCAGTTCCTGGTTCCATACCTTCAAGGACTAATAGTGCTGCGTTACGGAAGTATTGTTCAAACATCGGACCAAGTGACTCTGGTGATTTCGCGAGAAATAATTTCTCAAAGATACTAAAAATCTCATTCACCACGAACGTCTTTTGTTCTGGGAACCGTGGGTCAAACTCCATAATGTTTAGACCCATCGGTCGTTGTGTGTACGCAGGGTCAAAATAGATAACATCATCGTATCGCTCTGGCGGAATTGCTGCCAAGATATCGACAATATCAGAACCATGCGGGTCAATGTAACAACACCCCTCCCCGTTCTTAATGTCCTGAATAATCATGTTCTTCATGAGATTGGTCTTTCCTGTTCCTGTCTGCCCTATTTCATAGAAATGACGCATGCGGTCTTCAGGAAGAAACTTAACCAATGTCTCAGTACCACCGAACACATTTTTACCGAGCACAACCCCTCTTTTGTTCGGTACTTGATACGGTGCAGACTCCGCAGACGCACTAACAGGGTCAGTATT
>Ga0066639_10003165_pt1 | contig 14297 bp, 11 predicted proteins | sample CryGeyCG2114_010_2_FD_59504 | JGI IMG/M metagenome (GOLD analysis project Ga0066639, IMG submission 59504) | Groundwater microbial communities from aquifer - Crystal Geyser CG10_big_fil_rev_8/21/14_0.10 | ecosystem: Environmental > Aquatic > Deep subsurface > Groundwater | place: USA: Utah...
GGAGAAAACAAGCAACTTCAGGTCGAAAATCGTCAGCTCAGGCAGCAAGTTCAAATTTTTGAAAACCAGCTGGGTTCAATACAAGATACAATTGAGCGCGTAGAAATTTTTTCAAATCGCTTGCGAGTAATCACAAACATTCGTGATCGACATAAACCTGGGACTCCGTCGTTGAACGCAACACCGGTCGAACCCTCAGAATCTTCATTCAATGATCCGAAAAAAAAAACATCGATTTTCGGAAGCTTGACCCCGAACAATTAAATTTGCGACTAGCGAGTGCGGAGCAGCAATCGACCTCCACTGAAATTGCCCTTACCGATCTTTATGAACTATTGGCCGACCAAAAAAGCTTTCTTGCAGCGCTACCTACCCTAAAGCCGGCCGTCGGAGCCTACACTTCGGGGCATGGCGTCCGTGCTCACCCAAATACACGACGAATTCGAATGCACAATGGTGTGGATATTGCGAACAGTCCCGGGACCCCTATTTTGGCGACCGCCAACGGTATCGTAAAATTTGCCGGACAAAAAATGGGTTACGGCCTCACCGTCATCATCGATCACGGATACGGACTTGAATCTTGGTATGCCCATACGCGTCGAGTCTTAGTTCGCACCAAAGACCGAATACGACGCGGAACTAAAATTGCTCTCATGGGTACATCCGGTCATTCCACCGGCTCGCACCTCCATTACGAAATCAGGATAGACGGAATTCCAACCGATCCGCTCCCATATATTCTTGAGTACTAAAGCCTTAAAAGGTAGAACCTATACTTACTCATGCTAGGAATTACAAATTTTGCCCGGAAAATATTTGGCACTCAAAATGACCGCGAGATCAAGAGCCTTCGCCCGCTAGTAGTTCGGGTTAATGAACTCGAAACGAGTTTTAAAAACCTCACTGACTCACAGCTGAAAATGAAAACCTCTGAATTCAAAGAACGCATTGCAAAAGGCGAAGACCTCGATTCGATCACACCCGAGGCATTTGCGACAGCGCGCGAAGCGGCTTGGCGAGTATTGCGAATGCGCCATTACGACGTTCAACTTATTGGGGGCGCCACACTTCACAAAGGTCGAATTGCCGAAATGAAAACTGGTGAAGGTAAAACGTTGGTCGCAACGCTTGCCGTATACCTCAATGGCCTTGCCGGAAAAGGTGTTCACCTTGTAACCGTCAATGACTACCTTGCAAGACGAGATGCGGAGTGGATGGGACAAGTCTATCGGTTTTTAGGAATGACTACGGGAGTAATTGTTCATGGCCTAAGTGATCGTCAACGAAAAGAAAATTACAACGCCGACATCACCTACGGTACTAATAACGAATTCGGATTCGACTATTTGAGAGACAATATGAAATTTCGTCTCGAGGATTATGTTCAGCGTCCGCTGCATTATGCGATCGTCGACGAAGTTGACTCGATTCTTATCGACGAAGCGAGAACGCCACTCATTATTTCTGGTCCTTCTGAAGATTCAACAGATCTTTACTACGAAATTGATCGAAAAATTCAGGCCGATGGTGGCCTTGTTAAAGAAATTGATTTCACCGTAGATGAAAAATCAAAAACTGCGGCGCTTTCGGAATCCGGCGTTGAAAAAATGGAACAGCGTTTAGGCATTGAAAACCTATACGACCCGATCAACATAGAACTTCTTCATCACGTCAACCAATCCCTTCGGGCGCGAGTATTGTTCCACAACGAGGTCGACTACGTTATACAAAACGGTAAAATAATGATCGTCGACGAATTTACTGGCCGATTGATGGAAGGTCGGCGCTGGTCTGATGGACTTCACCAGGCCATTGAAGCCAAAGAAGGTGTAGATATTGAAAACGAGAACCAAACTCTCGCCACGATTACTTTCCAAAACTACTTTCGAATGTATGACAAATTAGCAGGAATGACTGGTACTGCCGACACTGAGGCCACTGAGTTCAAGCAAATTTATAATCTCGATGTCACAGTTATTCCAACGAATAGGCCAATTTCTCGAAAAGATAATTCAGACGTCATCTACAAAAATGAAATAATTAAACATGATGCAATTGTCGAACAAATTAAAGAAATCAATGAAAGGAAGCAGCCGGTATTAGTTGGAACTGTTTCCGTTGAAAAATCTGAGGCCATATCCAAGTTACTCAAATCACACGATATTAAGCACAGCGTTTTGAATGCCAAACAGCACGCAAACGAAGCCGAAGTCGTTGCGCAAGCGGGCCGAGCTGGATCAGTGACAATTGCAACAAATATGGCCGGCCGTGGAACAGACATTCTGCTCGGAGGTAATCCAGAAGCTCTCTCAAATCGAGAAATTGGTACGCTTGATTACAATTCGACAGAAGAAGAAAAAGCGGAATGGGAAACTAAACGAAAAGCATCATTTGAAAAATGGACCGACGTTTGCAGCAAAGAAAAGAAACAGGTCATTGAAGCTGGCGGTTTGTTTATTCTCGGAACCGAAAGACATGAGGCCAGGCGAATTGATAATCAGCTCCGTGGACGAGCCGGCCGACAGGGCGACCCCGGCGAAAGTAAATTTTTCCTTTCACTAGAAGATGATTTGATGAGGATTTTTGGCGGTCCAAAAATTCAGCGGTTCATGGAAGACGACTTGCCGATTGAACACCGATGGATCAATAAGGCCGTCGAGAACGCTCAGAAAAAGGTTGAGGGACACAACTACGATATTCGTAAACACGTACTTAAATACGATGACGTAATGAACGAACAACGAAAAGTTATTTATCACCTCAGAAAAGAAGTCCTTTCACGTGATTCGCTTCGCGAACTGGTGTTTTCAATGGTCGAGGAGCTGGCCTACGCAATTGCTCAAGACTTTTTTCCAAATGGAAAGCTTCCAAAGCAAAATGGCGTTTATCGACTCAACATGGATGAACTCAATAACGCCGTTGAAGTAACATTCCACTTTCAATCTCGAATCGAAGAAAATCAGATTGAACCATTTAACGACAAAGGCTTGTCAAAACTATTAATCGAATTAGCCACCAAAGCTTACGATGAAAAGGCCCAAGACTTTGGAATCGAGCAAATGCTTGAAGTGGAAAAAGTTATTTTGCTAACGACGATTGATCAGCTTTGGAAAGATCATCTTTTGGCGATGGACCATTTACGAGAAGGAATTGGCCTCAGAGGATACGGGCAAAAGGATCCGCTCGTTGAATATAAAAAAGAGGGCTTCCGTTTCTTTGAAATGATGATGCATCAAATTACCGGCGACACGGTTAGAAAAGTATTTTCAGTGCATCTGGCCCATGAGGGTGAAATAGACCAAGTAAGATTGCCAAGCCGACGCACTCCCCAACGAATGCAGCTCAATGTTTCAGCTGACGGAGATTTGATTCAGGAAGATTTTGTTCCACTTCCTCAAAAACTAGCTCCGCATTCAGGGCCGCAGGCCAATCCTGGACCTTCGAGTTCGACTTTTTCAAATGCCGGAGATGGACCAACGAGTGCGGGTGGACAATCGAGACAATCAAATGGAGGCCCTATCGGCCCAAGCTTTGGCTCACCATCAAGCGCACCAAAAGTCGGGCGCAATGACCCTTGCCCGTGCGGCAGCGGAAAAAAATATAAAAAGTGCCACGGTTCTTAGAGATTTTTCAATCGGCTTTCGGCTACTTTTTTTACTGAATCAGCAAATATTTTTGAGTTCGCTACTTGACCGAGGACCAATCTCACCTCTTTGCTTTGAGCATCATACTGACGGTAAAAAGAGTCGACATATGAAAAATGCACTTGCTCCGTTTTTTCCTTTTCCATCAGCTTAGCCATGCGACTAATCGTCTCGGCCGTGTGGGCACGAAAACCAAGACTCCTCGCCGCTTGCTCTCGTACAGCCGACTCCTGGTCATTTTCCAATAGGCTAAAAAGTAGATCAAATGATTCCGAATCCTTCATAAACTGAAGTGCCTGAGTAGCTGCACTCCGAACATCAACATTTTCAGACTTGAGCTGCTTTTTTATCTCGGCCAAGTTGTCGGTCGCACCCGTGTTGGAGAGTGCGCGCAAATAGTGGGCACGCTCATCATCCGATTCCGCTCGCGCGAGTTTATTTCTCAATTCTTCAGCAATTTTATTCACCCGCTCGGCATTCTCGACATCCTCGAGCTGAGTTTTCGAGCCCAGTTGATGAGCGATTGAACCAAGCGAAAGCTCTGCGGCCTGCTGAATCGATGAATCGTCGACTCGCCCCGAGAGATCCCGAAAAAAAGTCTCAGTTTCTTTTGTTGGATTCGCCATTGTTGCCAACGTGCCCATTACCTGATTGCTCTCTTCACGATTTGAAAGATTTTCTGAAATGACTTCGGTCAATGCCGCCTGTACGGCTGGTGTCGAGTGAATAGACATTAACCCAATCAAAAAATTACTCACATCAGTGCCAATTCCAGCCCGATTAATAATAGCAGCAAGCTCTTTTGCAAACGCATCATCGCCCTCAAGAAGCACTCCTAGTTCAAAACCAACGGCCTCTAACTGTGCTTTATCGCCAGAAGCAACTAACTCTCTGACTTTAGACTTAAAATCATCCTTTGATTTGGTATCGCCGAACGCAATCTGAAAATATTCGTTAGTCGTCTCCTTTTCGCTCGGATAAACTGAATACGCTTCTTGGGCCAATAGATTTGCAATAGAGTCTTTCAGCGATTTCGAATCATTCACCTGCCGTTCTTGAATAAAGGATAGAACGATCGACACCCCTTCTTCCTGAAGTAGTTCTCCCGTTGGGGATTTCAATCGAATGTGATTGCTAACATCGGCTTTTACAAGTTGCTGTCGGTCATCGATTGTAAACTGAGCCTTATAGTCTTGATCACGTTCTATTGGTGAATTTTTATCCAAATTCAATTTCAGTTTTTTTTCAATACGATCGTTGCCCGCATCGGTACCGGTAAGAGCAAACTCGAGCTTTAGCCCAGCAGTATTTTTCGGCTCAAAATTCCAAACTTTAGCTTCACGATAATTCGACGGAATGTTTAGGTGTATCGATTGCAAGGTTTGACGCATATTACCTAAAACTTGAACGCGCGCCTGATCAGGCATCTTGGGAAGATATACTAGTTCTGGGTCATTCTCTTTGCTGTATTTTACCAGCACCAGCATTTTTTGAGTTTCCGCGCCGTCAATCAACGTGAATAATCGAAAGCGATGCCCTTCAGTAGAAATCGAGGTCGTCGACAACTCACCCTCAAGGCGGTCTTGAGTCGACTCATCTTTTACTAAATTTCTAACTTCCAATCGGTAGGAGCGCTCAAATCCAATGTTCGCAGTATTGACTAATACTTTATCTTCGGGAGGAGCGTTCAGCTCTGAATTGCCTCTATTTCGATAAAACGCGATGCTCCCAAAACCCAAAATAAAAAGTGCGAGTACTGCTAACGCAATGACTCGCACTTTCTTTTTGTCACTTCCTTGTGTCTTATTCATTACGAAGTATTATTTCGTAATTTGTTCCTTAAACCAATCGAAATCGATAACTGTGAATCCCCAGATTTTTCTCCAAGGGCTCCAAGATGAAGTACTCACGCAACCTCTGAATAATTGCCATCGACGACAAGAACGCCCTGAGTCTTCCCGCTGGTAAACCAATTTTCCAAATCTTGGAAAAAGGTCCATATCTACTACGGGCTTTTGATTTTCAAACTCTGGATCAAATCTTCCGTTAAGTTTTAGAGGTATTTTAATTTTTGGATTATATGCAGCACTACCTTCCAATAATGTAATGTTCTGCGTAAACAAATGCGCTCGATTTCGATAAAAGAAACCATTCCAAAGTGCTTTCGTTTGATCAGCTACGATGTCGATTCGACCATCGAAATTCGCTTTTAATTTTCCTTCCACTGAGCTTGGAATTCGAAAGCAATCTCCCAATAATGGACGCGTATTTATTTTTAATTCTGCACCTAAATTATATTTTTGATGACTAAACTGCAGATAGAATTTTGTATTCATTCGATCGAGCAGTCCCCAGTTGACATCAACAATATCGATCCGACCATTGTGGCCGGGTAGATTTACTCCACTTACCTCAATAGATGGAGTTCTATGAATAATAGCAGTCCTCACGTTTACTCCTGGGTTTTGTCGAACACGAATCACGTTATATTTCGCTCGACCAAATAAATAGGTATCCATGTCGAACGCCATATTTGTTTCAAGGTCATGAACCGCAGTATAGTAGTAATTTCTATAATCAACTTCCGGTCTATATTTAAATTGGGCATTTAATGCTGGTTTTAATACAACACCAGTTCTTCCAAGATTTAGGGTGTGACCGAATAAATTAAATTTGATATCATTTGTATGGTCTTTTCTGTCTTTGTAATAATCAACCAATATCATTCGTTTTGAATTTTTAGCTTGATCAAGATCGGTGAAGCGGAAAAGTGCGTTGATCAATTTACGTCGATGATCCTTTTGATTGTAAAGTGTATGGCAAAGCTCACAAACTGAACTTTGATTGGTGCCTTCAAGAATATTATTTACGATGTGATTGAGAAGTGGATCTCGCACTCGAACGGAGCAAGAGTTTTGTCCCGCCAGAGCAATGTTTCCCCAAGAACCCAAAGTTGCGATTACGGCCATCATGGCAAATGTTGATTTTTTCATTATTCCCCCCGGAATTGATTTGTTTCCCAAGAAGGTTCATTACAAGTGACGTGCCAGTTTTAAACACCCATAAAATCAGATAGTTAAGCGTATACGGCCCAAAAACGCTCCCAGCTGACTGTCTAAGTTATATACAGATGTCAGAAACCTAGACGCGACTATGAGATTTCTGATATTTTTATATGAGGTGATAAGTGGACGATTTTGATGGAATAGACGACATAGATGACATCGACGGTAGCGGTGGGTCTCACGACGATCTCACGGCAGGTGATCTGACATCAATAGAGGAGCTGTCTTCTCGAGTCCCAGTGATGACTGTGCCTTCTGACGACGATAGCTCGAGCCATGAAGACCTGGCCTCCGACGGCGACGAGCCGGCCGATTTATTTGCCGATGCGCCCAGCGATACACCGGGTGACGTTGAAACTGAATTCCCACCAATTGATTTCGAAATTCCCGAATTCCCACCCCCAGTGCCAGCCCCCCCCGAAGATCTTGAGCTAGATGAAATTGAGCCACTTGACGAAGTTTCGACCGACCTCGATTTATATGACGGCGACCTACCGCCAATTGACAGCATGGAAATGTCACCTGAGGATGACTATTTTGTCGACGATTCTCCTACAATTACCGAGGAGTTTTCCACCCAACATTTTGACCAAGAACGAATCGGGGTGCCCGAAAAACTAGCAAAAAAAGCTCAAAAAGCTATTGAGTCTGCTAAATCAGTGTCAAACAATGCGGTGATTGGAAACCCCCAGGTTGACGTGAGCTTTCCCTTTAGCATTGTCATCGACGGACAATTGAAGGAATACGAAAAAGAAAAACTTCTCGATATCGTAAATAAGAACAAGCTTGGAATCACTGAAATAGATTTAGAAACTCAATTTGCTTGTGGAAAAGTTTTGCTTCCAAGAATCAGTGAATTTGCCGCAATATTCATTGCCCAAACATTTCGCGATGCGAACGCTAAAATCACGCTCGGACCCTCCGATGAGATCTATGGCTCAACCACCTCGCCGATCGAACCGCTAAATTTCGAAAAAGAGCCAACCCGCTTTTCGGTGAGCGCGCCGGCATCGATGACTCAGGCCGATCGAATCCCTCTACTTGTGGGACCCGATGTTCCTGGCGGGCGAAGCATAGAAGTGATTGGCGCGGTTTCAGCGTCTGGGATTCTAAAAACATATGCCGCCGAAGCGGTCGATTCACACGAATACACTGACCTTTCTGAAATCCTCGCAAAGGAACTCAAGTACAAAGCCATGAGAAAGGGCGGAGAGATCATACTCCAATTCACCTCAACCCTAACACGACTGGACTCACCAGGAGTCTACCGCATGCTCTTGATTGGTTCTACGGCTCGATTTACTGACTAAATTGGTACGGTACCATCAGCAAAACCCACTCCGGACTATTGACACATAGCATCTATTTTTGTACACACTGCGTAAAGAGGAGAGACTTGTTTATGAAAACTTTGATAATCACTTCGTTGATTGCACTAGGAATTTCAGCGGCTGACGCATCGACCACTACCGCGGAAAAAATATATGAAAAAACTGAATCTGAAAGAGTAAAATCTGAATCATCATATATTCTAATTCGCGATTCAAAAGATGGAAGTTTTAGTACTCAACCCGGTACAAAGGCAATTGAAGACGCAGAATTAATCAACAGAGCCGTATCTAAAGCAATCAAAGAAGCAAGAGAAGACGCTCTAGAAGAAGCAATGTCTGAGTGCAAAGAAGATTTTAAGAACTGCACTGAAACCCAAACACGTGTTGTATCTACCTCCATCGGAGACATCGATACAGATATGAAAAAATTCAACCAAGACAATGCCATTGAAGTAAACAAAGAGATTAAAGTCAAAGCAAAGGTAGAAGTTTCGGTCACAGGAAGAAATTAGTTTTAGCGATGCGCAACACCGGTAACTCCGTGAAGAGCCCAGAGATCAAATAAGAAATGTTTATAGCCTTCTTTGCTCCCACTAAACTCTAATTTCAGGGATTTTTTTGAGCCCTGCTCATCAAATCCCAATCGCTTAAATTCTAAATCGTGGCGATCAAGTAGCTGAGCAAGGGTTTCTCTCAACTCTTCGGTATTTTCTGTAATATTAATTTTGCAACGGTACACTAATTTTCGATCAAAAAATCGCCATTTAAAAAATCGCACCGACAAAATAATTGCGAGAACAATTACCGAAGTAGAAAATGCTTGAAACCCGTATCCCATTCCAATCGCCACACCAATCGCCGCCACCACCCAAATCGTAGCTGCAGTCGTCAATCCAAAAACATTTCCTTTTGATTGGATAATTGCGCCCGCGCCCAAAAATCCAACTCCTGACACCACCTGAGCGGCTATCCGAGCCGGATCTGAATTCATTCCTGAGGCTGCTCCAAAAACCGCCGTCTCCTTGCTTATCGCAGCGAACAATGCTGCCCCAACGCAAATGAGGATATTGGTTCTAATCCCTGCGGGCTTGTGAGTCACTTCGCGTTCAATTCCCAAAATTCCACCACAAAAAACCGCAAGCAGCATCTGAACCCAGAAGCTATTAATTTGAATTCCAGAACCTAAGTCAGAAAATAGACCCATAAATTAATTATAACCGAGTAACTCAAACCGGAAATAGGCAATTTTTTCCGTGTTGGGCAGACCCCTTCTCTATGTTTTAATTAATGGTAAATGCATCTTGACCTAATTGAGGACGAAGGCACTGCTGTTTTATCGATTCAAGGACAGCTAACGGACAAAGACATTGAAGTCTTGACCATTGGTCTGCCCAGTTTGACAGGGAAGAAAACCCTTGTGATTGATCTTTTGGAAGCGAAAGCTGACGTCCATACTGAGAAACTATCAGAAATGAAAAAAGGCCACGCCGAGAGTGACGCTAGATATTTTGTGGTATCCGAAGACGCAACTATTTCTGACGGCAGCGACCTAATTGAAGTTCTTAATGCGAATGGAATTCTCGACTCAGAAAGTTGGGCAAAAATCGTTTCCCTCAATCAAAAAACAAAATATCTGCTGCGTGAAGAAAAACGAATGTTCGATGAAATCAATGAATCTTCGCAAAAAATATTGGGCGAAGCTAAGCTCCAAGATCTTGAAGCTGGCCTTAAAGATCAAATGATGAGGCAAAAGTTTAATGAGATGAAGGCCGCCGGCGAAGAAGTGCCGAGTCTTACAGACGCGCATGGAAATGCCGTTAATCTAAATCCAGATGACTACATCAGCTCCACTCAATTTGAAAGAAAACGTAATCTTCTTGTCGCCGAAAATATAGATACTCATTTCAACTGGTTGACTCTTGCAAAAGCTGTCATGGACAAATGGAATGAGAAAATAGACTTTATGATGAAATTCCGCCAGGAAACGCCTAAGGCATCTGACGAACTCCCAGAGATTCTTAAAAATTATGAACTTTTAAAGAGTAAAATTATAGAAAACACCGGGGGGACCGTTGAGTAAAACCTCAATCGACGCTCCGTTAGAGGATATTATTGAGCGATTAGAATTTGAATATTCTCAGGCCAAAGACCAGCACAAACACGCTGGATTTTGGTATTCAAAAGTCATCGAAAATATCAAAAAAATTGAACGCATGGAGCTCGTGCTGGCAGAAACACAAAAATATTATATTTTTCTATTAAACGAATTATTTACCATTTTCGAAAAAAGAAATATTTCCAAATACTACCAAAGAGTTGAAAATGAATACAATTCGTGGGCCGAGAAAAACTTGACTAAAGACAGTAATGAGGCGTCCTAGGAATGCCTAAACCAATCACCGTAGTTTATTCTAAGAACGAAGACGACCTCAAAAAAGCGATTGGACTCCAGCGAAAACTTGGCATAGACGTAAAGCACGCCATTACTCCACAAGATTTCTTAAAAAAAGGGAAATCACGTGTGGAAAAACCGGAAGCCGTCCTCATCCTAGGAGATTCGCCACCAAGCGATGCCGATCGCATGCTTCTAGTTAATGCCAAAAAATCACTAGATTCAAAAATAGCCGTGGTCTATCAATCAGCAAAAATAACCGAAGAGGAATCTGATGAATTAAAAAAACTAGGTGCGCGCGCCTGCTTTGAAGGTTCGTTAAGTCTCTCCTCCATAGTTCTAGCTCTCAATCAACTTGTAAATACTAAAGAACTTCACGAAACCTATAAGGCCATCGCAAAGTCCATGGCCGAAAGTGAATCGGAATCATTTAAGCCCAAGCCGCCAATTCCTGAACTGGATTCATTTAAACAACCCGAAGTACTCACTCAAATTATGCAAGATATTTTTCCCTTAGTCGTGACGGTTACGGGTGAGCTTGAAAAGTTTGATGACATCGAAAAACGAGTGGCATTTTACGCCGAGCGCCTAGAGCCATTTCAAGAAAGACTAATCAAAGAAGTCACGGCGAAAAGCAAAGAAAAGGACTTGGACTTAGAGCAATGCATACGCTTAGTGGGAGTCAACGTCATGAGGAATCGCTTGATCGCCATGCACGTAGCCGACTACATTAAGCCCGGCGTTGCGGTTTGGGATAACGAGTCTGGCAAGTGTAATTTTTCGGGTAAGGATTTTATTCCATCTGCTCTAAAGGCCGAATCGTATTTTGGCGAAGAAAGCCGTTATCGATACATTGCCTTTGCCTCAGGCCTACTTTTCGACATCTGCAAAGCAGCGTCTCATCGATGCCCCACAGGTGAACTCCGAATGCGACAATGGTTCCTAGATGGTTACGCCGAATCCATCAAAAAAGCCGATGATGCTTTTAAAATTGGAAAAAAACAAAAAAAACTAGAACTAGAAATGCAAATTATCCCAGCGATGTTTATGCATCAAACTTCGACCCTACTGATGTGCATGTATATTCCTGGATACATCGATTGGCTCGAAAGACACCGAAAAAAGAACCTCCCCATTAGCTTTAGAAGAATCGACGAGATTGAGAAATTTGGAATCAGTCACAATATTGTTGGCGCATTATTGGCAAGTACAATGACAGAACTTTTTAAGAGCACGTATTCCATTTTATTTTTTGACGGCTCTGAATTACTATATGGAGACGAATTTCAAAAGTCTAAAGACCTAATCGAAGTCCTACGGGCTTAGAGTAAATCTATAAATTCTGCCCACTTCGGTGCCTGAAGATAAAACTTGGATTTCATAAAATCTGGCACGCGATTTTTTGTATGGGAATTAGGCAAAAATATAGAAAACGAAGAAAATCCTAAATACTTACTACGCCCGTCTTCAAACAAGTAGGCATTGCCCGCCGCAGACGACAAAACAGTCATTCTCAATTCCTGCTGAACAGTCAATATGACCGTCTGCAATTTTGACAATGAACGAAGGCCGTCAGTTGAATCTACAAATTCAGCCTCTGCGGATATTGCGACATTCAAAAGCACTAAAAATGATCCAAAATCAACACCACCACCTTGAAATTCTGGGGCCGATTCTATTACGCTCGTCAATAATCCTAAACGCAATTCATCTTCTTCAATAAATTTTAATAGTGACTCGCCGAGTTTGTTAATCGCAGGAATCAGTTGATACTTAAGCGCCGACGGCGATAGTGTACTCATTGTGATCTTATCCACGGCATCAGTCGAATACCGCCCTTGGGTACTATTCCCACCACTATAAGAAGCGCGTGCAATCGCTGGAACTCTAATTGCCAGCATATAGGCTAAATCGTCTGATTCAATTGAGCTTTCAGGGTTCTTTTTATATGTCCCCGAATTCAAGTAATACATTAATCGCCGGTATGGGATTCCCAAATAATCTTGAACTTGAGCGGAGCCAATAATGAATCGTGCTTCATCGGAAATTTCATTTGCAACCTCGCCCATTTGCATTAGACAGGCATCGGAAAGGTAAATGTCAATTGGCTTTCCTTCGTTCACACCCATACGCACGTTTTGCAGACTCTTTCGAAGTTCCGGAATACTCAAATAGCTCCCATCTGAATCATCGAATGCAATTCCACCCGTAAATTTTCTACCTACAAATGGCCCGGAAGCCGCACCTGATTCCGCATTAAATTGCGAATTCGATGCTCGAACACCACTGCTCCAACCTTGACCGTGTCCCCAGACGATTACCATAGTATTTAGGGCGGGGTATTCACGCATGCCCCAAGCTAAAAATTCCTCCAATTTACCCTGATGGTTACTCCCGGTTTCGCTTGAAACTCGGACTCGAGGCGATTGAATATCGGGACCCTTCAATGCCAGATACTCCCGTTTGCTCCACGATTTATTTGGAGCCTCAGGGGTTTGAAATAGATGAATGCGCTGAATTTCTTTCTCTGGCAATTCTACTTGCGCAATAAGATCGGTTCTGACTCCACTCCCTGCGTATCGTCGACCCGACTCGTATCCCGCTTCCATTTCAAATAGATCCCAAAGCGCATAGGGCGCAAGGTTATTGTCCGCCGCCATATATACTAGAATGTTCCAATCCTTATAACAGTTCTTTCGATCTATTCTTTCTTTATATTCTTTGTAATCTCGATCGATCCCGAATCGAAAACCATGTTCATTTTTTGGAATAAGTTTAGACCACTTTGATTTACAGCTTTCACTTGGAAACCAAGTGGGCTGTGCAGCTAGATCGGCAGCGTTTAGGGCGCCGAGTCCAAAAATTTGGATCCAGGCCAACAAGACAAGGAAAGAAAGTGGCGGCTTAAAACTTAAAATCAAATTTTGAGCCACCACTTTATTCATAATCTATATTTCAAGTCCCAATCGAGAAATGACAATCAATTCCTCAACAAGCTTTCCTAATACTTCGTCATTTCTAGATGCTCGTTTTGCAGTATTAGACCACTCTTCAGGCATCGCTTCGTCGCCCTTCCAGCCCGTTTGGTCTAGTTTGTCTCGAACGCGAACTTCGGCATCTGCCATTGCTTTTGCTCCTAAATCAGGAGTCCAAAGAAAGTCAGGGTGAACATTCTGATACCATTCACCGCCCACGATATTTCCTTTAGCATCGAGTTCAAGGTCATATTTGTAACGCTTCGTTGTCGTCGCGTCGTATCGTGATGAATCCGATTCACGATGATCAGGTCGAGTTTCAACAACATAAGTCACATCCATTGCAATTCCGATTACAGAAACGGCTTCATCTGATCGATACTGGCTAAATGGATCATCCGACCAATCACTTAAATCAACTGTTGCACTATTCGCATTCTTTACGCTCTTTCGCGTTTTCGGATTGAAGTAAGTATAAGAGTACGAATACACGGGCTGATTCCAAACTTCATAATCATACGTCGCATCCATTACAAAGCTTTCTTTAGCCAATGCAATTTGATTGACGATTGTCATGTGCCAAGTTCGAGGATTGGTGTCAAAGCAATCCTGGTCAACGATTCGACCGTTTTCGTCTGCTTCAGGTTTTTTCTCATTACAACGTCCACCCAAAAAGCGAACGCCGGGCGATGATTTTGCCCAAAGGTACGAAGCCAATGCTTTTATGTCGGAAGGGTAGAATTTAAGCTCAGTAACGCCATCAGCAGCCATCACGGTGATTGCATTCGCCGGACGATCCATCATGTACGCTGCTGGAGCCCAACCGTGGCAAATTCCCATCCACGTTTCAACTTTTCCATTACGATCATAATAATATTCACCCTCTT
>Ga0066639_10003166_pt1 | contig 14297 bp, 11 predicted proteins | sample CryGeyCG2114_010_2_FD_59504 | JGI IMG/M metagenome (GOLD analysis project Ga0066639, IMG submission 59504) | Groundwater microbial communities from aquifer - Crystal Geyser CG10_big_fil_rev_8/21/14_0.10 | ecosystem: Environmental > Aquatic > Deep subsurface > Groundwater | place: USA: Utah...
TCCTCACCTCCGATCGACCACCTAAAGCCATACCAGCTCTGGAAGATCGTCTAAAATCCAGATTTGAGTGGGGAATGATAGTCGACGTGTCGGCTCCTGACTTTGAGACCAGGGTGGCTATTTTAGGTAAAAAATGCCAAGAAAAGAACTTTTTCTTAGATGAAAAAACACTTAGCTCGGTAGCCACTATCGTTCAAAGCAATATTAGAGAATTAGAGGGCGCTCTAAACAAAATTATCGCTTACCACCAACTAAAAAATATGGAACCCACTTCTGAATCAGTAAAAAGTCTTCTTTCTAGCTTTGATTCCAACTCAACCAGACGGTCGGTCACTTCACAACAACTAATAGAAACTGTTTGTGAGTTTTTCAACGTTACCACCGAAAATGTTTGCGGTAAAAGCCGCGAGAAAAAGCTTTCTTACCCAAGACAAATTATAATGTATTTATTGCGCAATGACCTAAAAATGTCCTTTCCTTCAATCGGCGATGAATTGGGAGGAAGAGACCATACCACCGCCATGCATGCTAACGAAAAAATTATAAAGGATATAGAAAATGATCTGAAATTAAAACAGGAGGTCGAACTTATTAGACAGCGCTTGTATATAAATAATATATAAAAATAATTTGTTTTTTTATCTTAACCCTGTGAATTTTTTGTTAATAACCTGTTACTAAAAAAAGAATAAGTTCTCCACTTATTAACAGGTTTTTACCGGAACAAAACAAGATACCTTTTTCCACACAGTTTTGCACTTTTTTATTAAAACTTTGTTAACAAACATTTTTGCTAATTTAAAGCAAAAAACAAAGTTATTAACGTTATCCACCTCCTTATTAGTATTATTACATTTATATATATACTTATATATACACCATAAATTAATATGAAAATCACCTGTACCAAAGAAAATCTATCAAAAGCCCTATCTATAGTGAGTGGAATCGCCAACAAAAGTGTAAATTTACCAATCTTAGGAAATGTTTTGATAAAAGCAGGCGATCAAAAGACAGAAATCATAGCTACAAATTTAGAGTTGGCCACCGTAGTTCACATAAGATCAAAAGTTGATGAACCGGGTTCCTTCACCGTTCCTGCTAAAACACTTAGTGAATTTGTTGGTCTACTCTCTGATGAAAAGATAGAGCTAGATGTACAAGAAAACGAACTGGTAGTTAAATGTGGAAAATCATCAACCAAAATAAAAGGTGTTTCCGCGGAAGAATTCCCAGTAATACCTTCTGTAAATACAGGAAATGGTTTTTTGTTTTCGGCCCAAGATTTAAAGTCCGGACTTGGTCAGGTCGCCTCGTCTTTAGCAAAATCAGAGATTAGGCCGGAACTATCAGGAATGTATTTTGGTTTTAACACCTCTTATTACAATGGTTTAATTCTAGCTGCTACCGATAGTTATAGATTGGCAGAAAAAAAGATTAAAATTCAGCAAGGGGAAGGAGAATTTAAAGTGATTGTGCCAGGTAGAACATCTCAAGAATTAGCCCGCATTCTTTCTTTGGCTGAAACTGAAGAGGAAGAAAAGAATGTGAGGGTGTTGGTGGGTGAAAATCAAATTGCTGTTCATTATGGGAACGTGCAAATGGTTTCCCGATTGGTTGAAGGAAACTATCCTGATTATGCTCAGATCATACCAAAAGATTTTAAAACATCAGCTAGTTTTTCTGTTGAAAAAATGTCAAAAGAAATAAAAAAGGCCAGCCTGTTTACAACTGTTGGTGTAAACGCCATCTCTTGCAGTATCGATAGTGATGCTGGTGTTATAAAGTTAGCCTCTACGTCTGCACAGACCGGAGAATACAGTTCCGAACTAGAATCAGAGATAAATGGTGAGAAGAACTCGATAATGTTAAATTATCGTTATGTGTTAGATGGTTTGAATAATTTTAAATCAGAAAATGTAGTTTTAAAAATGATCAACGCCGAAAGCCCGTGCCTGTTTTCCTCTAGAGATGACGAAAGTTATCTTTATATAGTGATGCCCATAAGACAGTAGAAAAAATGAGCAAACAAAAATCCGACGATTGGTCGGATTTTTTAGTTTATTTTATTTTTATAGAAACACTTTGTTCGTAGACCCCTTTGTTTTTGTCGGTTAAAATACCCTTTAATATATAATCACCTGCACCAGGAAAAGTTTTCCAAGTAAACTCTAATAAGTTTTGAGAAGTTAAAGAGTCTTCTTTGTGGTTGAAGTCAAAAATATTTTTAATTTTACCGCTTGAATTTATTAGCTGTATCTTTATATCCTCCGTGTCTTCCCAGCGGATTGGTTTTAATTGTATTGGTCTAGGAAAGTCATTCTTTGATAAGGTTAGTCCGTTTTGGTCTACCCAGGAAAAAATAGGCGGATCAAAATCGGAATTAACAAAGAATAATGTTTTTGCTTGTCCAGAGTTTCCTTGATCGTCAATCGCGGACACTTCAAGAATATGTTGACTGGTAAATAATTTATCAAAAGTAAAACTAAAATTAAATGGGAACTGTTCGCTTGCGCCTACTTGTTTACCGTCAATGCTGTAGAAAACTTGCTTTATTCCACGAGGAGCGGAAGCATTAACTTGTATATCAACCTGTCTCCCGTTTATAGTCTCATTTTCTTTTGGAGAAAGTATTTCTATTTTTGCTGACAGCTCTGGATTGTAACTGTTGTCGTCATATTCTGTTGGTGGATCTTCTAGAGATAATTCTTTTCCGGAGTTATTTTGTTTTTGTATCCATTGTTGCAAAGACTGTTCCCAGCTTTCATATTGAGGGTCGTCGGCAGGGTTGGTTGGTGCGGCTCCTCGCGGATCGTCCTTGTTTATATAGTGCAAAATAGTGTGAGGTGGCAAATAAGTTCTTTCAACTATTAAAGCGTCAGGAGTCGAAGAGGTGGCGATCTTACCGTTCATTTTGTTTATTTTTAATTTTATACCATCGTTAGCGCCTCTTAACACCGGTTTGGTAGCGTCATTTTCAGGTGGTTGAGGGAAAGTTTCTGGAGGAGTATTTTTTGTTGCTTCTCTCATAAACTGGTTCCAAATTAAACCGGCTAGAGTATTTCCACCACCTTTCATTGTGGATGGTTTGGTGTTACCCACCCATACACCGGTGGCCAAAGAAGGAATATAGCCCATGGTCCAAGCATCTTTATAATCATTGGTAGTACCGGTTTTGGCGGCCACAGCTCTGTCTGGCAAGGTGAGTGATCCGTTCCTACCAAACATATATGACCTAGCTTCATCGTCAGATAGAACATTGTCTATGGTTGCGGCTAATTCTGGTGTAATCGCCTCTTCCCCATCCGGGTTTTTCCATTCTAAAAGTGTGGAGTTTTTATCATCAGTAACTTTTAAAATGCTTACCGGTTGATGGTAGATGCCGTTGTCGGCTAAAGTTGCATAAGCATTGGTGTGTTCTAGCAGGGTTACTTCTGAACCTCCCAAAACCAGACTCAGGCCAGCGTCTTCACTGAGGGTGCTGTAACCAAATCTTTTGGCAAAATCCACGGCGTTTTTTGTACCAACTAAGTATAGGGTTTTTACTGCGGGAATATTAAGAGATCCCTGTAGGGCTTTTCTAATAGTTACTAAGCCATGTTCTTTTTTGTCGTAGTTCTGTGGAGTATAGTCACCACCATTGCGTTGATCAAAATTGGTCACGGTGTCGTATAGTACGGTGTCTGGAGTAAAACCCTTTTCAAAGGCCGCGGTATAGACAAATGGTTTAAAAGAAGACCCCGGTTGTCTTTTTCCAAGTACCGCCACATTAAACTGTCCATCTATTTCTTCGTTTTCAAAATCTCGCGATCCTACCATAGCTAATATTTGTCCGGTTTTTGGGTCGATTGCCACTAGGGCGGCGTTGTTGGCATTGTATTGTTTGGCAAATTTATCACCGTTTTCTTTGACGATTTTTTCTGCCGCCAGTTGTTTGTCGTAGTCGATCGTGGTAATAACTTTTAATCCTTGGCTATCCACCGCTTTTTCTCCAAACTGGTCGGCTAATAGTTGTTTTACATAAAGTACAAAATGAGGAGCTAACATTATACTGTTGTTTCGGTAAATTCTGAGAGCTTCGTTTTGAGCTTGAACTTTTTCGTCTTCAGTTATATATCCCTGTTCTGACATCAAACGTAAAACAGTATCACGCCTTTCTCTTAAAGAGTCAAGGTTGTTTAGATATCTACTAGGAGCCTGAATTAGGGCGGCTAGGGTGGCCGCTTCCGGCAAAGAGATATCTTTAGCGCTTTTGTGGAAATAGCTCTGAGAAGCCGCCTCAACACCATAGTTGGTTGATCCAAAAGGTATCTCGTTCAAGTACATTTTTAAAATTTCGTCTTTAGAATATTTTTTTTCTAAACGTAGAGCTAGAATGGCCTCTTTTACTTTTCTAAAAATTGAGTGCTCATCCCCGACCATAGTTTTTTTGATAAATTGTTGGGTTAAGGTTGAGGCGCCACCAGAGCCGGTTTTTCTACCTATCAGATTGTTAAACCCAGCCCTTATGATACTCACTATTCTAACACCACTGTGTTCATAAAACTTTTTGTCCTCAACCGAAATAACCGCCTTTGGTAGTAGTGGTGACATTTGGTCTAAATTAACCAAAGTTCTTTTTTGGTTCTGGTATACTTCGTAAAGCAAATGTTCGCCGGTACGGTCATATATTTTGGTGCTCTGCGGGACCTGTCGGTCGTTTAACCTGTTGGGGTCTGGTAAATCTTTGCTCACCCAAGCAAAGACAGCGGTGGTGGCGATAAAGCCGACTAGAATTATTATCCCAAACAGATTTAATAGATTTTTCCAGTTCAAAAACAAGTGTTTTTTTAAAACCTCCATCTTGTTTTCGAGGTTTCCGTGCTGACGACTCTGTCTTTTTTTAAAAAAATGAAAAGGCATGTTTTTTGTTTAATTTTTTATATTATTATACTCCTTGGGGGTGGATATTGACAAATTCCTAATTTTATGCTATCCTTAAGCGTTATGAAGGAGAGATGTCTTAAATAGATATCTTTTTTAATTAACAGAAAGTGGCTTGATTAAGCCAAAAAACAAAATGAACAAGTTAAAAATATACATTTCAGCCTTTATTTTAGCCGTTTTTTCTATCCAAATCGCTTATCCTAGCCTAGCACAAGCCGCCCAATTAAGGGTTTTGGCTAATTCTAGCAAAAAAGAATTGACCGTTTCAGAAAGCCCAGAAGGTAAACTATTGGTTTTGGCTAAAAATGTCAAGCAACCGAATAAAGTTGTTAGAGCTGTTATTACAGCCTATTCTAGCACCCCAGACCAAACAGATAACGATCCTTTTATTGGCGCGTCAGGTAAACACGTGTATGATGGGATGATAGCTGCCAACTGGCTGCCGTTTGGTACTAAGATAAAAATACCTTCTTTATATGGTGAAAAGGTTTTCACCGTTGATGACCGTATGAATTCACGTTATGGTTATGGTCGTATGGATATTTGGATGGATGCTCCTCGCGCCGAAGTAAACAAGTTTGGTGTTAAACGAGTGGATGTCGAGATATATTATGCGGAAAGCCCTACCAAGGTAGCCAAAGCGGATAGAATATAAGTTTAAGGCAATTAAAACACCCCTAAATAGAGGGGTGTTTTTGTTTTAGATAATTGTTTTTGTTCTGAATTGTAAGGCTTCGGCAATGTGCTTCTGGCAAATAAAATTTTGTTTATCTAGATCGGCTATGGTGCGGGCTATTTTTAAGATTCGACCATAAGATCGGGCTGATAAATGTAAGTGATTAACAGCCGATCCCAACAGTTGATTTGATTCTTTGTCTAGTTGGCAGTATTTTTCTATCTCCCGATTGGTCATTTCAGAATTGGTTATGATTTCGGTTTTTTTAAACCGTTCTAGTTGTATTTCTCTAGCCGCCTGCACTCTTTGGCGAATTTCTTTTGATGGTTCACCGGGTTTGTTATTTGATAGTTTTTCAAAGGTTAGTCTTGGCACTTCTATATGTAGGTCTATTCTGTCTAGTATTGGTCCGCTGATTTTTTTCTGATAACGCAGTAAATTGGAGGCGCTACACCGACAGTGTTGGTCTGGGTCGGTGGCAAATCCACAAGGGCAAGGGTTTTGGCTGGCAACTAAAATAAAACGAGCAGGGAAAGACACACTACCGCGGACGCGTGATATGGTAATATTTCCGTCTTCAAGCGGTTGGCGCAGAGCTTCCAAAGAAGCTTTGCTAAATTCCGGAAATTCATCTAGAAACAAAACCCCTCGATGAGCTAGTGTAACTTCTCCCGGACGAGGGCTAGAACCCCCTCCCGCTAAGGCGCTGCTAGAAATGGTATGGTGTGGTGATCGGAAGGGGGCAATTTTAATCAAGTTGTTTTTTAATAATCCTGAAGCAGAATATATTTTTGTAATTTCTAGAATTTCTTTTTCAGTAAGCTCTGGAAGGATGGTTGGTAGGGCGCGAGACAAAAGTGTCTTGCCTGAGCCGGGTGGCCCCGACAAAAGTATGTTATGTCCACCGCTGGCCGCAATTTCTAATGCTCTTTTGGCAAATTCTTGTCCTTTTATATCGGCCATGTCCAAATGGGTTGTGAGCGCCTCGTCTTTTTGGTCTATCGTTTTGGCAAAAGGAATGAGTGTTTGTTCTTGTAAAAAATAACCAACAACCTCCTCAAGCTTTTTAGCAGGTAGAATACACAAGCCTTCAACTAGGGCGGCCTCAGGCGCGTTTTGTTCGGGGACGATTATGTTTTTTATTCCACTTTCTTTGGCATAAAGAGCCACTGATAATATTCCAGGTATTGGCCTGATTGTTCCATCGAGAGCCAGTTCTCCCAACACCAAAATGTCGTCCGTGAAAGGGGTTTGGTTCAGAGTGGCTAATATTATACCAACCGCCATCGGCAAATCGTACGAAGGGCCTTCTTTGTGGAAGTTGGCGGGAGCTAAGTTTACTAATATTTTAAAATTAAAAGGATATTTATATCCGGAGTTTTTTATGGCGGAGTAAATCCTGTCTTTGGCTTCTTGAATCGAAGCGTCGGTTAACCCAATAATATTAAAATTAGTTTGTCCTTTATGGATGTCAACTTCCACCTCCACCGGTATGCAGCTCAGGCCAAAAAGAGCTGCCGACCGAAGCTTAACAAACATATTATTTTTTTTTGAACAGTGGTTTAAAAAATAAAATTATAAAACCAGAAATTATTAGGATGTCTGCAAAATTTATAATGCCGGTACCTATTAAAATATAATCAATAGTAGTGTGATGAATAATTCGGTCGGACAAATTGGATAGTGCCCCCCAGAAAATTAGCGATAATCCCAAAAAAGAAAGTTGGTGTCTTGTGTCTTTGTTAAAATTAAACAGGAAGAATGAGATGATGATTATAGTGGGTATGGTTAGGGTGATGGTTAAAAAATTTGGCAACGGCAGACTAAAAGCTATTCCGTTGTTTTTGAATGGTTGCCAGCCAATGATATTTAACCATAGGTGTGCGTTGGTGAAAATGTAAAGAGACAAAAGTTTTAAGGATTGATCTAAGATAAATAAAAAAAATCCGCCAATAAAAATAAATAAATGGCGAATTTTTTTCATATTATTAGTTATTAGACCTCTTGTGTAATGGCTTTTTTACAAGAAACACAAGCGTTTGAGGTTGGTCTGGCCAAGAGGCGTTTTTCATCAATTGGTTTTTGGCAATATTTGCAAACACCATATTGATTTTCTTCTAATCTTTTTAAAGCCTGCACAACGTCGCGCAAACTTTTTTCAAAACTCTGTTCTAAAGGAACCTCGGCGGCATATTCAGCAATTTCGGCAGCGTTTTCATCGTCTTTGTCTCCATATTCTGGAAATGAGCTGTCGTAATCTCCAGACACCCGAGAGTTCTTTTTGGTAAATTTAGATAATTCTTTTTCTAACGTTTCCTTTTCTTCCATTAATAAGGTTTTTATTTTAGAGAGAAACTCTTTACTGAAGTTTGTTTTAGCCATATTGAAAAATTATTTTTGATGGACTAATTATATATCAAATAAGTAATGATAGTCAAGGAATTTTTTCAAAAAAAATAAGGGCGTAGCATCCCGATAAACATTGTTTTAAGGATCTCGCCCTTAAGGCGTCTGTACATGGCGAGATCAGGTCGTCTAAATAGACGGAGTCTGTCATCAACCAAGACAGTTTTACCCCCGACCGCTTGAAGGTATTACCTCGGGGCGCAACTGACACAAAAGGTCAAAAGCGCAAGATGTTGAGGTTACCGGACAAGAAGTTCGGATTCGCCACTACCGCTTCAATATATTTGTACAGCAGTTGTGAATCCCCTTCTCTAATAAGCAGTGCATTGGGTTTGACCCACTAATAAGTGGGCGTATAAGTTGTAGCAAAGAACTACATAATTAGTATAGCATAAAAAAACGCATTTGTCAAGCTTTTTGTATAGACTAGTGTATACAAAACAAGATTATATTAATATTAGCCAAGAAAAACGAACGAGAGCCGGCCTTTATCGTAAGTTTCACACATATTAATGGTGTTTTGCACACCTTTATCCACAGTTTGTATAGACTAGTGTATACAATTTTTAATTTTTTTATAAAAATTGACTTTTTATTCAATTTGTTTTAGTATTTTTGTTACAGTCTTCTTCGTTTGGTCGTGGTGACACAAACGCAAGCGAGGCTAACGGGAGGGTGTCTTGGACGACAACCGCTTTAAATATGGGGATCCCGAGGGAAATCCCCGAGAGTTCGTCAGCTTCCAGGCTGGTGAGCTCTTGGCCAGCTCGAACCGCTGGTACTGGGTCTCGGTGGCGGCAGCAACCATCGCCATCATCCTGGTTCTGTGGGACAAGAAGCTCGCGTGGCAGGGCGCGTGCGTGCTGTTGGTGGCCTTTTTGGCCTTCTCCCAGCACGTGAGCATGAAGCGCCGGGCACAAGCCATGCTGCCACAGCACCAAGCTTCGGCTCAGCGACGTCCAGAGCAGGTCTGACAAGACCAAGACGCACCCCGATGAAGTAGAGTAGTCGGGGGAAGAAAAGCGGAAACCACTAGGCTTGTACCTGTGATTATAAAATTTTTAACTGTTTGTAATTATAGGTACCTAGTGGTTTCTGAAAATAAAAACCCACTCATTTTGAGTGGGTTTTTTGTTATTTTTTATATTTTATTTTTGTTTTCCAGAGATGATATTTTGAGCAACATTGTTTGGAACGTCAGCATAGTGATCAAATTCCATAGCGTAGCTAGCACGTCCTTGAGACATAGAACGTAGTGAAGTGGCATAGCCAAACATTGAGGCTAATGGCACCATAGCCTTTACTACTTTCATTTGTCCTCGGTCGGTCATTTCTTGGATTTGTCCACGTTTGGAGTTTAAGTCGCCGATACAATCACCCATATATTGTTCTGGGGTGACAACCTCTACCTTCATAATAGGCTCCATAATCACTGGGTTGGCCTTTTTACAAGCAGACTGAAAAGCCATAGATCCAGCCATTTTGAAAGCCATTTCAGAAGAATCAACTTCGTGGAAAGATCCATCAAACACAGTTACTTTTATATCCACCACTGGATAGCCAGCCTGGATGCCGCGAGTGATTGATTCTTTTACACCTTTTTCAATAGCCGGTATAAATTCACGAGGGATCACACCACCTTTAACTTCATCCACAAATTCGAAGCCTTTGCCAGCTTCTTGAGGTTCTACCTTTAGGTAACAGTGACCATATTGACCGCGACCACCGGACTGTTTGATGTATTTACCTTCAGCCTCAGCTGAGGTGCGGATAGTCTCTTTAAAAGCAACTTGAGGGGCACCAACATTGGCCTCTACCTTAAATTCACGTTTCATACGATCAACAATGATATCAAGGTGCAATTCACCCATACCAGCGATGATGGTCTGTAAAGTTTCTTCATCGGTGTGAACGCGGAAGGTTGGATCCTCTTCAGTAAGTTTTTGTAGAGCCAAACCGATTTTTTCTTGGTCAGCCTTGGTTTTTGGTTCGATAGCAACTGAAATAACCGGTTCTGGGAAAACAATCTTTTCTAAAATTATTGGATGATCTTCGTCACAAAGAGTATCACCGGTAGTGACATCCTTTAGACCGATAGCCGCCGCAATTTCACCAGCATAAACATCAGTTACATCTTCACGGTGGTTGGCGTGCATACGTACGATACGTCCTAAACGACTGCGTTCGCCGGTGGTAGAGTTGTAAAGATAACTACCGGCAGACACTTTACCAGAGTAAACTCGGAAGAAAACCAATTTTCCCACAAAAGGATCAGTGGCAATTTTGAAAGCCAAAGCGGAAAATGGTTCGTCATCATTGGCGTGGCGCACTTCTTCCGCCTCTGTGTCTGGGTTGATACCTTTTATTTCCGGCACATCAGTTGGGGCTGGTAAATAACGGATTACAGCGTCCAACATGAACTGCACACCTACGTTGGCTAGAGCAGAGCCACAGATCACTGGGTAAAGTTGATTTTTTAGAGTTAAGGTACGGATGGCATTTTGAATTTCTTCAACTGTCAATTCCTGTCCGTTTAAATATTTTTCTGTTAGCTCGTCATTGGCTTCGGAAATCTTTTCGATCATTTTTGCTCGGTATTCTTCTACCTGATCTTTCATATCATCTGGGATTGGTACTTCTACCACATTCTCACCATTTTTACCTTCAAAATGATAGGCCTTTTTTTCTATTAAATCTACCAATCCAGCAAAAGTAGAATCAGCACCAATTGGTAATTGTATAGCTACAGCGTTTTTAGATAAACGTTCTTGAATTGAGGCTAGACTCATAAAAAAGTCAGCACCAAGTTTATCCATTTTATTTACGAATGGAACGCGAGGAACTTCATATTTATCGGCTTGATGCCAGACTGTTTCTGATTGAGGCTCTACTCCTTGGGAGCCATCAAACACAGCTACAGCACCGTCTAAGACACGCAAAGAACGTTCTACTTCTACAGTAAAATCTACGTGTCCAGGAGTGTCGATAATGTTGATACGATGATCTTTCCAGAAACAAGTAGTAGCGGCGGAAGTGATAGTAATACCACGTTCTTTCTCTTGTTCCATCCAATCCATTTCAGCCGCACCTTCATGCACCTCACCAATTTTGTGTTTTTTACCAGTGTAAAAAAGTACGCGTTCGGTGGTGGTGGTTTTACCGGCGTCGATATGGGCTGCAATGCCGATGTTACGTGTTTTTTCTAATGAATATTCACGAGGCATAGATTATTTATTATTTTATTATTTGGCAAAACGAGCAAAGTGGGCAAAAGCTTTGTTGGCTTCAGCCATACGATGGACGTCATCACGTTTTTTAACAGCATCACCAGTGTTTTGTTGGGCATCCATTAAAACAGTAGCTAATTTTTGAAACATTGGTTGACCCTTTTTGTTTCTAGCGGCACCAATAATCCAGCGGAAAGCCAAAGCGTTTTGGCGTTCTCCACGAACTGGTAACGGTACTTGATAATTGGCTCCACCAACACGACGAGAACGGACCTCTACTTGAGGGCGGATAATGTTAATAGCTTCTTCAAAGATTTTTATTGGATCTTTTTTTGTTTCAGCAGAAATTTTGTCCATTGCGGAATAAAAAATAGTCTGAGCTGTGGTTTTTTTGCCGCGTTCCATTAGGAAGTTGATGAACTTAGCCACCAACACGCTTCCATATCTTGGATCCGGGGCAATAACTCGTTGTTTTGATTGCTTACCTCTCATATATATAATTCAAATTAGGTGACTAAATTATTTTTTAGCAGCTTTAGGACGTTTGGTACCATAAACACTGCGACCACGACGACGTTTTTCAATACCTTGGGTATCATAAACACCACGTACGATATGATAACGTACACCAGGTAAATCTTTTACACGTCCGCCACGTAAAAGTACGATGGAGTGTTCTTGTAAGTTGTGTCCTTCACCCGGAATATAAGCGATCACTTCCATGCCGTTGCTTAAACGAACTTTGGCGACTTTACGTAAAGCGGAGTTAGGTTTTTTAGGAGTAGTAGTATAAACTTTGGTACAAACACCACGTTTAAAGGCGCATCCTTTAGCAAAAACGGTTTTGCGGCGGTGCAAGTTATCAATAGTAAACTGCAGTGCCGGCACCTTGGTTTTGCGCACTTTGCTGGTGCGACCCTTTTTAACCAATTGGTTGACTGTAGGCATAATTTAAATTAATTTGGCTAATCCTAGCGGATTTTAAGCCTTTTTATAATAACAAAAAAACTGACCATATATAATCAGCCACGATTTTTTTGGTCTCTTTGTAGATTAAACACCAGATTCGTGCTTAATCATATAAAGATCGTTCTGACCAAATAATATACTAGAAACTTGTTTTTGTCAATAGAAACAGAGTTTTTATGACAGTTTTGATTTGATTTTACTTATTATTGATGCCAAATTGTGGTTGGTTTTTATTAAGTATTCACAATTTTTGTCTTTTATGGTTTCTAAAATATGCTGATCCTCGTTTAAATTGGTCAGTATTATTATGGGAACTTGTTTGCCCCAGCTATCCTGGTGGAGTTTTTTTAAAACACCCAAACCGCTCATTTTTGGCATAAAAAGGTCAAGAATTATCAAATCCGGTTTTTCTGCTTGCGCCCTCTCTAAACCAGTAAGTCCATTGTTGGCTTCAGAAACAACAAGCCCTTCTTTAGTAAGCTTGTCTTTCAAGACTCGGCGGGTTGCCACTTCGTTTTCTATGATTAAGACGGTTTTACCTTTTTTCATATTGTTTTAGACATCTCTTTTTTTAACCGCAGGTTTAAAAGGGAAAGAAACAAAAAATTTGGTGCCAACATTTTCTTTTGATTCAAACCAGATTTTTCCTCCCAATTGTTCTACAATTGACTTTACCATATACAAACCCAAACCAGTGCCGGTAATTTCTTTTTCCATAACATTTTCTGCTCGAAATAGTTTTGTAAAAATTTTCTTTTGAGCGGACTCTGGAATTCCATAGCCGTTGTCAGCCACTATCAAGCGGTATTCTTTTTTGTTGCTTGGTTCTATGGTTATGGTGATTTGTCCGTTGGGCGGGGTGTATTTGATGGCGTTGGTGATAAGATTTTGCAGTAACATGCGAATCATTTTTATGTCGGAGAATATTTCTGGCAAAGTCGAAGGGATATTTTTTTCAATTTTTAGTTTTTTGTCTTCAATAGCTCCCGCCCCTTCTTTTTCTACTTCATCAATCAGCTCGGAGAAGTTTATTGGCACCAGCTGAACAGCCAAGGTTCCTAAATCAAGGCGAGATACGTTTAATAGGTCGTTCACCATTTCTACCATGCGGTGATTGCCGTCATAGACCTCTTGTAAATATTCTTTTTGACTATCGTTGATTGGTCCGGCATCGCCAGAAAGCAACATTTCCACATACCAGTTTATAGTAGAAAGCGGTGTTCTGAGCTGGTGTGAAGCTAGAAAAACAAACTCACTTTTTATTTTATCTATCTCTTTTTCCTGAGTAATGTCGCGGAAGACTTCGATGGCCCCAATTATTTCATTGTTGAGAATTATTGGCTTAGCACTTATGTATACAGCTAAATCAACTTTGTCTTTTCTGATAAAGTGATATTCTGAGGTGATTATTTTCTTTTTTTTGGTTAGACACAAATGAAGCGGATGTTTTTCTAGCGGTATATGATCGCCTTTTTCATTGGCCAATAAAGATATGGCGCCTAGTTTTTTTCCCATCATTTCCTTGCTCCAAGACAACATCTCTCCGGCGGCTTGGTTAAAAAAAATTATGACACCGTCTTTATCTGTAGCTACCACTCCGTCACCAATGCTAGACAACATTGCCTCTTCTTTGGCTTCGTCTTTTTCTATCTTAAGTTTAGCCTCTTTAAATTCTTTTAAAACCCGCTGTGTTTTTTTAGACAACCTAATATACAAAAAAAATAAAATTATTACGAATAATGATTCTATGAAAATGAGGAAAGTTTGGCTGTTTGGTAACATAATTTTATCTAGTGACGTTAATAGATTCATTATTTTCTGGACTGCAAGCTATTACATTCATTCTGTTTCCAGAAGTTTTTCTGATTGCATAATAAGTTTTTTCAGCGCTACCAATTTTTGGATCAAAAGGAATAGCGGTGATATATTTGTTTACTAATACCGAAGACAAGTCCAAACAACTATCTGTTGTAACAGTTGGTGTAGAGGTGGAATTGGAATTGTTGTTGCTTGTCTGGGTGCCGGAAATAGACACACTTTTCATCTCCGGAGTTAAGGTCTGGTTGTTGGTATCTAAGAAAGATTTATATTGA
>Ga0066639_10003167_pt1 | contig 14296 bp, 14 predicted proteins | sample CryGeyCG2114_010_2_FD_59504 | JGI IMG/M metagenome (GOLD analysis project Ga0066639, IMG submission 59504) | Groundwater microbial communities from aquifer - Crystal Geyser CG10_big_fil_rev_8/21/14_0.10 | ecosystem: Environmental > Aquatic > Deep subsurface > Groundwater | place: USA: Utah...
AAAAATAACAATAGGAAGATTCTTACGGATATATTTCTGAGTCAGCTTATAAACATGAGACGTTTTCATCACACACCATTATACCCCACTCTGAGCTTATCTACTTTACGATTTCTCTTTGATATGCCGAACTATTTTCATAATTCTTCCTCCGAGAAGACTCGCCGTAAGAGACAATATTCGCATATCACAAACTGATAGCAATTTTGTGTAAATTGGGTTCGACGTCATAATAAAGACACTTATGAACCGTTCAATTCCCGACTCCATTGTCGTCTGTTCCGTAAAGGGATCAATTGTCAGGATTTTTTTTTGTATGTACCAGGCTGCATACCCTTTGGGTTTAATCTCTGAAAGAAAGCTTTCAGGAATGGCAGTTTGATAGTACTCGCGAAGGAAGACAAAACAGGGATAGACAATATTCTGCAGTGAATAAATATGGATATGTCGGGCAATATGCTCCCAGAGCATATCAATATCTTTCTGCTTTTCCCCATGTAATTCATGGTGAATGACCAGATTCAGAAGGGATAACCGATATGCTCCGCGATAATTATGGTGGAAAAAGTGTAAAGCCAAATACACGATCAAATGTACCGGAGAAAGAAGCGGATATTTCCGTCCATCCAGTGTAATTATTCTCCGTTCAGCAAGATAATCGTCTGTCATTGCATCAATGAGTTTGCGGGAGTATAGGTTTTCAGTCGGGACTTTTGTCATCAAAAAAACCGGCTCTGTATGAATATCAAAAATTACAGGAAATCCATGAATTTTTTTATAGAATGCATACTCCGGACGAATACCATCCCGTGAAAATTTGACAGGGGTCGTCTCGATATGAAAATATCCCGCCTCTTCAAGAATTTCTTTTGTTTTGAGAAAATCCATTGGTCGAACTAAAATATCGCAGTCAGAGTACAATCTTTGCGGATTGTTGTTGGTATAAAAAAGATAAAGCGGCAATCCCTTCAGAAAGAGGAATGGAATGCTATGACGTTTTAAAACACGGGTAACAGCTTTAATCTCGTTAAAATAAAAGAGTGACTGGGTGCGATATAGATCCTTTGGGGCAAAGTAATTCTTTTTTCGTTTGATCCGATATACTCTGCCGACAACTTGTTTCGCGTAGACTTTCCCATCGTTATGAAGATTGTTATCGCCTTTTGTGACAATATATTTATCACCTGTATAAATAACCCTATGTGTAAAATAGTCTTTATTTTTTCTTACAATTACAATATCGTTTGTCTTAATATTTTTAAATGCAACTTTCTTGTAATAAAGAATGTCATTAGTGACAAAAATCGGAGCCATGCTGTTACCAAAGGTCTTAATAGTATTTCCTTTGGTTAAATCGGGAGTAAAAGACATATTATTCTGTAAAAAGATCCATTCCTAAGATATTCATAGTATCAACAAGATTCGAAGAAAGTATCCCATTTTTATTGCTGTAATAGGCAATAAATCCTTTTTCTGATGCTTCCCAGCCGATCATTTGTTCCGGAAAAGTGCTCATTCCAGCAGTAATAACATTCTGTGTATCCGGGATAACAAAAGCGGCCATCGCATTGTGTTGTCCTCCGTTTTGCAGCAATGAAGAAATCCGGTCAATCTCAATTGGTACAAATGATGAGCCGTCCCATGATATATGATAAAGCGTAGAGTCCGGAAAACCTGTTGCTAAAATAATACTCTTTTCACCATTCTGATCATAATCAGTCACCACAAGTCCTTTCATGTTTTTTGCATTTGCATCAGTGAAGACCTCTTTTTTGCTCCATGCGCCGTTTGCATGTTCATATGCAAACACAGATATGGAAACATCCCTCGGACTGCCTGTCCCTACCACGATATCCTGAAAGCCATTATTATCAATATCCCCGATTTCAATACTTCTAAACTCAAAATTCTCACCCCGATCGATAATTTCCTTTTCCCACACACCATTTTTTCTTCTATATAACATGACGAAACTAACCTCGTCAACACCCTGCAATTCAAGAGGAGATGAGATTGTGGCAATAATTTCTTTCTCACCTCTGCCGTCCGTATCAACCGCTTTAACAATATGCACGGCGGATTGTATCAGACAATCATCACAAGGAAGATCGACATTGGATACTCGATGGTTTTGAGATTCTTCCTGATCAATCTGAGCTATGAAATTATGTTCAACTTCTTCTTTTTGCCATTCATCTGCAATGTGACGATATATTCGTATGTATCCTTCTCCATGAGTGGCTAAAACAACTTCTTTTGTTCCGTCCTGATCTAGATCATCTATTACCAGGTCTTTACAGCGTAGATCAGATAAAGTATCAATCGTCTCAATTTTCTGCAGATTAAGATCATAGGCAATAACATGGCAACCGTACGGATCTTTATAAAAACTATCACCCACTCCCGCAATGATCGTACTTTTTCCTGTGTTGTAAATATCGCCGACACGGACAGTAAATACGAATTTGTAACCGGTATTGATTCTTTTTTGCTCTGTCATCGTATTTTCCCCAAGTTTATAGAGGATGATCTCCCCGGGATTGGCAGAGCCTGCAACAACATACGGTTTCCCTGCAGAAGAAGCTTTGGGTTCAATTCTGGTTTTATCCCACCAGAATAATCCGACTCCAAGTAATAATAACGTAATTGTTACGGCTTGCCACTGTTTCATATTAATATCCTAAACTTTTGAGTTCTTCAAGAATCCTATCATTTTTATCTTGTTTTTCTAAAGGGGGCTTCCTTTTCATATTAGAGAAATATTTCTCTAATGCTTTACTTAAATCCTCTGTGATACCTGACTCAATTGTAACAAGATTTCGTTTTTCCTCAGGGTCGGAAACGATATCATAGAGCTCATCCCTGACACCGTTAAGGATACAAGCAGATGGCTGAGATGCTATATATTTATATTGCCCCTTCATAACAGCAAATTTTGTTAAATTATAGTTTGAAAAATACACATAATCATTACCATCAATTGTTGCGTCTGAGTTATTGTTCAACATGCTCTCACCATCAAACTGATTTTTTGTATAAGGAATATGAACAAGATCAAGAATTGTCGGAAGAATATCAACATTTGTAATCCGCGTTTTAATAATCTGTTTGGCTTTTTTAAGAGGATCATAAATCACAAGAGGAATTCGTATAGTTGAATCATATAGACTTTCCCCATGAGCAAAGTAGTAGTGATGCTCAAAACTCTCACCATGATCTCCATAATAAATTATGATGGTATTATTCATCAGATTGTTTTTTTCAAGAGCATCAAGGATCTTGCCGACTTGCCGATCTGAGGATGCAAGTTCCGCATCATACAACGCTACATAACGATCAACAATATTAACAGGAGCTTCTTCTGCAGAACAAGCATAATACGGACTTTTAAAGCTGTCTATTTTATCAAAGGATTGGGTCTGGAGCATCTGACAGTTTTCCTCACTTTGAAAAAGGCACCGGTCAACTTGTGGAGGATAGTACGGACTGTGTGGGTCCATCAGATGAATCCAATAAAAAAACTTTTGCTGTTTGTTCTCCGCAAACCAATCGGTACCTTTCTCAATAAAAGCATCATATAACTCGCGGTTTTGTTTCCATTCATTGATATCATAAACAGAAAATTGATTGTAACTATCAAATCCCTGACTTAACCCTGTGAAAGCATCATCCAAAATTCCGGACGTTATAAAACTAACAGTGTAGTACCCATTCTTTTGTAAGATGGTAGCCAAAGTTTCTGTCTCAGCACTTAAGAGCTTTGTATTTCGGAATAACTCGCCCAACGCTGCATTTTGCGGACTTGCATTAGAAAAAATACCTGTTGTGAGAGGTGATTTGCCGGTAAAAAGCATTGCAAAAGAAGGGTACGTCTGCGGAATCAACGTAAATGCATTTTGAAATACGATTGATTTCTCTGCAAGTTTTTTCAGGTTCGGATCAGTGTTTCGATCATATCCATAGGTAGAAAGGTGATCAGGACGGACAGTATCAACAGAAATAAGTACAATATTTAGATCTTTCTGCCAAAAATCTCTAAATGCTTTCGAGAAATACACCATGACCGTTGTAATGGCGATACTGAGAAGAAGGGCATGTAATAGGCGTTTCATAAATGAACGTTAGATATAATATATTAGCTCCAAGCACTTATCTTATTTTACATACCTATGCGAGATCTCAAAACTGCTGCTGCCGAAACACTCAAGAAGCTCCGATCTTTGGGTATTATTGAAAAGGTAGATAATTACTCAGAACGCTTCTACGATGAACCGCGATATTTTTACTTCGGAACATTATTATCTTCCGCATATGAAAAAATTCTCGATGAAAATTACTATTACAACTCCGAGCCATCAGTTGGAGTCGGAATATCATTTCAGTCACCTCATCATGCCCTTATAAAATCCCTTATGGAATCCATAGAACGGTTCTGTCAAAGATCAGTACCTGTAAAAAAAATCCGATACTCTCAAAACATGGATATATCACTATTACATCCTCCTTTTTTTTACGTAAAAAGACCCGATAAGGAAACTATGTTGGGGTGGATTGAAGGACGAGATATGATCACCGGCAAGAATACGGATATTCCTGCTCAATATGTATTTCTGGACTCATATCATGCGTACACTCATAATTCCGAACCGCTTCTGACCCCAGACATGTCAACCGGTACCGCCGCCGGCTTCAAAGAATACGATGTAATTTTAAAAGGCATCTGCGAAATTATTGAAAGAGATGCGTTGATGTCGCTCTATCTTAACTCTATCCCACTGAACCCATTGGTACCTGAAAGTATTCCTTATAACTCCGTAATATCTATTATCAAATCCTGTGAGAGATACCTCCTGACACCCTTCATATTTCTGCTGCAAACAGATCTGGGGATTCCGGTAGCTATGACAATTTTAGTCGATAAGACGGGATATGGCCCGGCAGTTTGCGTGGGCGCAGGATGTTCAATTGAAATTGAACAGGCACTTATCCATAGTATTGAAGAATCTCTTGCCTTTCGATTCCTTATACGAAGAAAAATGAATGAATTACGAACTATCGATTTTGATGTCCGTCCAAGCGAAATTACCGATAATACACATATGCAAATGTATTGGAGCAACCTGGAGAGAATAAAAGATTTATCCTTTTGGCTTGAAGCGGAAAAAAGAGAGTATACAGAACCAAATCGTTTTGTAACCGATCTTGATGATGTTATATTATTGTGTAAAAATAAATCAATTCCTCTTTACGATATCGATATCACTCCGGAAGTGATCCGTAAAACCGGAATTTCTGCTCATAGGATAATAATGCCGACTCTTCAACCTTTTTATGCCGATCGCACACAGCCATTCATCAATAAGAAAAGGATTATGGAGTTATCCGGATATTATAATAAACATACATTTACCCTCAATCATATTCCCCATCCTATACCATGAAGAAAGTGGACATCAAAAAAGTAACACAGACTCAAACGCGTGCCTATGAACGGTTTCATAAAAAAACCGCTCTCAGCTCAGTCCCGCAGTTTGAACTTATGCCCGATGACCTTCCGGATATTATGCAGAAGTCTTACTATAAATCGTACCCGCGATTCCCGGAAGTAATTCTGCCGAAGCCAACACCAAACAAAGGCCCACTCCATGAAGCACTCCAACTGAGATCTTCTTCCCGTGCGTATTCTGCTAAACCCGTCTCGATAAAACAACTGAGTACTCTTCTATATTTTTCAGCCGGAATGAGTAATAATGCTAAACGATTTTACCCTTCAGGAGGTGCAAGATACGGTCTTGAGACATATCTCATTACATTAAATACGAAACTCAAAAATGGGATTTATCATTATTATGTCCCGAATCACTCCTTGGAAAAACTTCTTACCATTGATACCATTGATTTTAAAAAAGCATTTACTCAATACAACCAGACTTGGACACCAGGCATGGGGTTCATGATTATCATAACGGCTGTTATGGACAGGATTTTCGTAAAATACGGAGAAAGAAGCTACCGATTTGCTCACATTGAAGCAGGTCATATGGCGCAAAATATGTATTTGTTATCCAATCAAACCGGATTAGGCTGTTGCGCAATTGCGGGCATTGTTGACACCTATTTTGAAAAACTGCTGGATATCAATAGAAAAAAAGAGCCGATCATTTATTCTGCTATTTTCGGGAGAAACGGTTGATAAGTACAGCCTAAACTGCTAAGGTATAACTATGAAATTGCTCAAGTACATTATTATTCTCCTTTTTGTCATAATAATTTCGGAAGCATTTTACCTGTTTGTTATTAAAGGATTCCGACTAAACCAAAAAGAACAGTCTCCTGCCAATATCTCTGTTACGGAACCTTCTTCTCCCTCAACCGATAAAACGTTTCCAGAGATTGACGAGAACCGGCTTGATAGTATTGACCGGTTTTATTATGACATAAATCCGAACATGGCGATTGATCCTAAAGTGATTTATTCGCATATTTTTTACAAAAAAGGGATCACTCGATCTTCTGTAATTCAGAACAAACACGAGGGGAAAATCGTACAGATCGATCGCACTAAAAAGAAAGCATTTTACGAGTATTATGACACCGTTCTGACAATCAGATTGGTAAGCCTTGACGATCCGAATATCGGGGTCACATTCAACTATAGCGAAAATGATCTTAAGACCATGACCGTTCTTATTGATATTGATAATCAGGTCCAACCTGCAAACCCTGATATATTAAAAGTAGGTGATACGATTATCGTTGAAGATACGATAGATGCTACCGTATCGATACCAAACGAAAATGCACAGGAAGACGGTTTCTTGACCAAATCATGGGGTTTTAATAGAATTAAGACACAGATTACTAAAATAAACTGATATCATTCATACTGACTTCTATGCGTAAAAAAACACCCAATTATTTTAGGCCTAAAATCACCTCTAAAAAAATTAAAACAAATTTCTTCTACAGCAAAAGAATGTATGATGGTGAAGATCTTTTGGCCGGGCTTATGGATGTGAGAATCCTTGCGGCTTCCGGTTCCAGCAGTTGTTTTCCCGATAAAACAAATGTGTTACTACCCGATAATGAAGTAAAACAGATTAAAGATATTCATAAAGGAGAAACCGTCCTGTCTTATAATCTTGATGAAAAAAAATTAACGGAAAGCAAAGTCCTTGAACAGATAATCCACATCGATGCCCAAGTCCAGTACTTCATAATAAACGGTAACATTAAAACAACTGCCGAACATCCATTTTGGGTAAATGGAACAACATGGGTGAGAGCGCAACAAATCAAAGTTGGAGATTGGCTTCTTACATCATCCGGAGAACGGCTCAAGATCGAAGAAATCGATTCATACAAAGCAGTGGAGACTGTATACAATCTGGAGCTTGAAGGTGATGACCATAACTACTTTGCTGAAAATATTCTTGTTCATAATCAGCGTTAATCAAAAATGTTCTTTTCTTCAAAAAAAGCAAGTACCTTTTTCTGATTTTTCGGAAAGTCTAAAAAGTAGAATTTCTGAAACGTAGCAACAAATTTCAGGAAAACGCTCATTTTCTCCTTGATTCGTACTTGTTCGTAAGTCAGATCAGACAAAAGCAGATCAAGATTTTTTTTGCTATGAGAAACTTTTGTGAGATTACATGTCTGGGCTTTCCGCAAAAAAAACACTTTCGCAAGCGGATAGCTTTCCGTATGTTTGCTCAGCCACCAATTCCTCTCCCACAACGGATTCTGGAAGCACCGATACTTACCGTTTATTTCCCGTATGAGCACCAAATCGTCCGCAAACTTGTGGTATTTTTTTTTCAAGAAACTACTGATCGTGGTTTTACCGGCGCCGGATTTACCTAAAAAGAGATACGCCTTTCCGTTATGAACAATGCTCGATGCATGCTGAAAAAAACCGGTGTCTTTAATAAGAAGGTTCAGAACTTCGGTAATAATATAGTGGAATTGAGAAGTGCTTATCGAATAATATGTCCGTATTTTATTGGAAGTTTTTTGTTCATATAAATTGATAAAGTGAAATTTGCTTTGTATCCCTGGTATTACACCCATAACGTTACTCTCCCGAAACTCAATCGTAAAATCAACATGCTTTGGCTTTTCAATACTCACAAAGTCACGAAACAACATCATTATCTCACGCTGCAGCTTATCGCGAAGAAATACGGTATATTTCGGTTTGATAAGATGTACTTTTATGGTGAAATCAATAATACGAAGATAAAAGGAGTTCATAGTTCCCTGTATAATTATATAAACGTTCCGTCATAATTAATCAGACTCATTATAGCCTAAATACAGACCGTATGTCCCGTACAAATCCCCCAATTATTGCGATCGAGAACAATGATGAGGCGTACATAATATGGAAAAAAAAGAAAATCCATAATGCAACTGTGTTGCATATTGATGCTCATTTAGACTATCGCTCAAAGAACACGAAAATGCATATCGGCAACTACCTGAAGCATGCAATTGAGGACGGAATTGCTGACTGCGTATTCTGGGTTGTTCCCGGATCGAGGGAGCGATTTCTGCAAGAAATGAAGGAGATCAAAACCAAACTAAGATCAGCCGGAATATCAGAAGACATCGTCAAAACAAAAAAAGGAATTCTAACAAAAATCGGTAAAACAACATTGATCGTTTGTTCTGCTGATCTGCTTCCTGAAACCATTTCCGGACCGATGCTCGTTGATATTGATCTTGATTTTCTATTTTTCCCGTCTTGCGTTGCTGCTGATCGGATCGCGGATATCGGAAAACGGAAACCTTGGATGACTCCTGAAGACTTTGTAAAAATCATGCAACGACACATTAAAAATAGTGTACTCACCACACTATGCTACTCTACTACAGGCGGATGGACACCAATGAAATATCGACATTATGGAGACGGTATTATGGAGCTCATGGGGCTTCATAACGATAAAATCCGTCAAAATATTATTGCCGGAACTTTTTTTGAATCGTTTTTCAAACATTTTAAGAAAAATGAACTGAAGCAAGCCATACCGTATTTCCGGTCAGCGTTATCTCTTAATCCGAAATACGCAAGTTTCTATACAACCGATGGCCCGCTTTTTTTACTAAAAGGCGACCTGAAAAGTGCTGAAAAAGAATTTTCCCGTTTACAACAGATCGACCCTGAAAATATATATAGCCATTTCGGTCTCGGACTCGTACATCTTTTGTCAGGAGATCTGAAACAGGCAAAATATTTTTTTCAAGCAGCACGAGACATAACAAGTAGTAATGAAATTGTATTGTTTCTCATCTATATTCAATCTCAGCTTGGAGAACACAAAATGGTAAAAGAACTGCTGCAGGAATATCAAAAAAATGAATTTCCCAAAAAACCTCTTTCTGAAAAAACATTACATGGCCTCATGAAAGAGATTTCAGATAAATTGAAAAAGGAAAGTCAGGAAAAGAATATCGGACAAATGTATCTGTATCCGAACAGCAAAGCGGTTTATGTATGGGAAGAACTTGCAAAATACTCTCCAAACAATATCGGGAACTGGACAGAAGAGCCTGCCAAACTCAGGCATACCGCCGCCGCAATGGAGCTTGATCTCGTTGAAAAAATGGCAGACTTATATTTTGATAACAGTAGTAAATATGGAGGATACATGACTTCCGGTGCAACGGAGGGGAATATTTTTTCAGCTTGGGTCGGAAGAAAGTATTTAGAAGAGCGCCCGGTAAAATCTCAAATTGTACTCCTTGCCAATGATCTCACTCATTATTCAATCTTTAAGGCAACTGACATCGTCGGTGTACCTGTCCAAAAAATACCGGTAAATCTTAACGACTGGAATGCCGATATTGGTAGGCTTTTTGAAATTATTATTCAATTGCATAAAAAGGGCGTCTCTAAATTTCTCATTCCTTTAACTCTCGGTCACACTGTCGGCGGAACAAATGATAATATTCAAAAAATTGTACAAGGTTTACAAAAACTAAAGAAAAGAATTGGTGTTGAATATTTTCTTTGGATTGATGCAGCTCTTTCCGGCCTCTCGATGCCTTTTCTTGATAAATGTTATAGAGATTTTTTCCCTAAAGAAATCAGTACTGTCGTTGTCGACTTTCATAAAGTTCTCGGTGTGCCAATGCCTGCCGGACTGATACTCTATCAAAAAAGCCTGTCTAAATATATTAGAACCTCGGTTCCTTATTTATCTGTCAGCGACAGCACCCTGTTGGGATCACGAAATGGAGTCGCACCCATTGCAGCTTGGATGAGTATACATCAGCTTGGGTTTCAAAAACTTTCAGAGATTTTACGAAAAGAAATAAAACGAAAAGGGAAAACTCTGGAAGAGATTCAAAAAGATGTTCCGCATGTCAAAATTTATACTGACAAGCATTCATTACAAGCAGCAATAGTAGCTTCAAAAAAACTGCCTAGTCGAATTTGTCAACGATATGGGTTGCAGCTTCGTCAATATAGAATCAACAACACGATATATCTGATCTATCCTATGTTTTTCCTGCCGGATTGGCATTAAGAAAACGAAAGAGGCTCATCAGATTCGTATTTGTATACCGTTGGGTCCGAAATGCCTGCACGGGCAAAGCTACCTTTTCGATATCGGCAAAAGTAACATCGTCCACAATGGATTGTATAGTTAATCGGACTAATGCAGCTGAACATTTTTTCAATCGGATAGTTCTTTTCTACTGCCCATCTGATCAATACATCTTTATCCCAGAAGTGTCCAAGCTCTTTTTCCAGAGCAAGTGAGGTATATTGCCAACTCATATCACCTGTTAATGTGCATATGTTTTGCATCAGGCTTCTCATCGCCGTCAATGTCTCGTATTTCAAACTTTCTCCGTCTGATGAGACAAAAGCTGAGAATATGGTACGGACTGAAATATTTTTTTCTTCCTGGAGAAAATATGCATACTCAACAGCATTGAACGCCAAAAGCCCGCTATACAGTGGAATCCCCTTCCGCTGATTTGTTTTTCGGTTTACAACGTCCTTCGATCTTTCAGTGATCTGCCATCGGATTTCTTTCGGAGGCATCGCAACATTCAAGAACTGCACAGAATGGAATGTCTGAGGATATTTTTTTTGAAAGAACTGAGAAAAGAAACGAATCGCATCCTCTTCGCGCCGGACCCGTTTATGACCTCTCCGAAAAAAAACCGGATATACGTGAAGTTGATATTCTTCAAGCAGCATCCCCCACAGTATAGTTGAGTCTAACCCTCCGGAAATAGTAAGAATTACTGATTCATCTTTCTTCGGCATATGAAAAATATATCCCCGCTTTTTCTGCAGGAAGGTTTCTGTCTGTTGCAATACCTCTAGGTCTTCCAATTTCCGCTTTAGCAGGATAGTTTGGATTTGTTTTCTTGTTTGTGTCGGCAGTTTCATGAGTAGTGAATAGTAAAATTGCTTTTTCTCCCCTTCTTATATATTCCTAAATACGGTGAATATGTTGAGACTTTTATTTCCTTTTTTGTCGGAAAGAACTGAAAAATTCGTAAATAGCCGTTCCCTCCTTTTTCTAAATCCTGAAAATTCTGAACAACTTGATGAACCTCCTGATTACAAGTATTCATGCTTTTCAGATAGTTTTCTCCCGTTTGTGTATGGAAATGTCCGGAAAGCACCAGACGAACATTACAGTTAGATTTTATCAATTTGTGCCACATGTCTTCTCCGGCATTGCCCAGTCCTCCATAATGGGCCATATCACTCCGATACGGCAGATCATCAAAAACAAATGCATGCGTCGCAATCACTGCCAATGTATCATGATTCTGTTTTAATATTTTGTCAGCCCATTGTAATACGTTATCTGATGGATCAATCTGAAGATGGATGATGAGCCACCGGAATTGACCTGCTTCCACTCGTTGATAACTATTTTGATTACCTAAGTATCCTCCCGCGTACCATTCATACTTCCGGAACTTTTCAATAGGAAACGTTTGGTTAAAGGTACTGTATGAAATATTCTCATCATCATAGAAATCGGCATCATGGTTGCCCGGAGCCAGACCATAAGGGACACTATCATCAAGTTTTGATAATTCCTTCGAGACTAATTGCCACTGTTTTGCATGCAAAGAATTATCATTTACGATATCTCCCAGATGTGATACAAAGCGGATGTTAAGTTTTTCTTGTGCCTGTAAAATCCAATCTATTTGAGCGGTAAAAATCTCCGCATGCTCTGAAGCATAACGCTGCGTATCAGACAAAACAATTATAGAAAAAAAAGGTTCTTTGTGAAAAAACATATCCGTTATTGTATCCTTACCCCCATCACATAAGCAGGATCACGCTCGGCTGAAATAATAAACTTATCTCCTGGTAATACCGTTAATCTTTTTCTTGGTGAAGCTTTCAAAACGCCTTGCGGCGGGACATTAAGATTTTGAGCTAAATACTGTTTTTTATTCTTTCTAATCAGCATAATATCAAGTTTGGCTCCTCCTAATGATCCGATATGACCATCTTTATTAAACTCTCCGGTATCTTTCGTATCACCGACCGCAACTTCAATTCGGGAAAATGTATACTCACGGTCAACAACTATATGCAACTGGCTGTTTTGCAGATAATAACTATCCCCTTTCTCGGACAACGGAAAAGATGGTGTTTTCAATAAATTGATTGCGACAGCATACGGATACTGTCCTTTATATGACTCTCCTCCGCCAAACAACTCGTTTGAATTCTTTTTCGGATCTGCAAAAACTGTCCCCGGTGAAAAAATCCATAGTTGTTTCACACTGGTATCTTTCGGGAAAAAATCAACGATAAGAGAATGAATAAATGATGAGGCACCTGCACCATTTCCACTGTTTATAATGCAAACGGCTTGCGGATAAATAATTCCGGAGTATGCTACCCAATCATGAAGAGCTTCAATTTCCGGATTATCTGCATCTCTTGATTCAGCAAGTTTATCTCCGAACGAAACAGCAGGAAACTTGTTTACTCCCCAATATAGCCATGCCCTTGTCTTTTTATCGAATACCAATATTCTTGAGTATGACGGTTCCGGATCCCAGTCTTTGCTACGGGTAGGATGAGCTTTACGATGAGAAAGTGTAATCAGATCAAGGACCATTGATTGGTACGTTTCGGGTACACTGAGGATTATCGCTTCAGTTGGATGTAGAGTCACATTTATGTCATAACATACCGAAGAATTTTTTTCACCATGTGCAGGAAACGAAGATCCAATAACCTTTGGATTGCCAGGAATGGGCAAAATCTTACTCATGAGATGTTTGTTTGGGTTTCGTATCCGTTATTAATTTCTTTTTCTTTAGTTTTTCAATAAAGTCACTACTGTCTTTTAAGGCTTTCTCATAGGTTATTTCATACTCCCGTTCTAAGTATTTGCTTAGTTTCTCTACCGAGGACCCTTTTTTTAGCTTTTTGAAAAGATCTGCCGCGGTCTGATTGAGTGTGTGTAAAATTGACATTTCACCGTCAAAGATAAACACTTCGTCTTCAACCTCCTGCATTACTAAATTCTTTTTTTGTCTATACTCTGTTTTGCTCATATGTCTCAATAATATGAAAAGATTCCAATGATTGTATCAAAGATTTGATTTCCGTTTTTGCTCTTTCTCGAGATACCTCATACTCTTTTACGAGAATTACAGCAATTTGCTCTACTGTCTTATGTTCCTTAAAGCCCTGAAATATCAGAGCCGCAGTTTCATTGAAGGTATACAGTTTCGATTCTCCGGCATCAAAAATCACGATTCCCTCTGGAACCTCCTGAACAATGTAACCTTTTTTAATCCTCCAGTGACTACTCTTCATGCAGGTATAGTATACTATTTTTCGCCATGAGATCATTTGATAACCGGCTTACAATCAATCTAAAACAAACGGATCACGTAAAAACGTTCGGCCACAGTATGTATCCAATCCTTCATAACGGCGACATCGTATATTACAAAGCCCTCCCCTACGAACAAATCCGATTGAATGACATCATTGTCGCCAGGGTTTCGGATCATTATACAACTCATCGAGTTATCCATAAAGACACTACATATCTTATTACCAAAGGAGATAACCTAAGAAATATAGATCCGCCGATATCTCCAAACCATATCGTTGGGGTTGTATATAAAGTCAAGCGGGAAAAAACAGAATTTCATCCCGATACATATTATCTTCTTCAATCATCAATATACTACGATCACATCAATAAATTAGTTAAGGAACTTGATAAAAAAAATCTATCTTATGTGTTACTGAAAGGCCTTCCTTTACATTTAAAAT
>Ga0066639_10003169_pt1 | contig 14279 bp, 12 predicted proteins | sample CryGeyCG2114_010_2_FD_59504 | JGI IMG/M metagenome (GOLD analysis project Ga0066639, IMG submission 59504) | Groundwater microbial communities from aquifer - Crystal Geyser CG10_big_fil_rev_8/21/14_0.10 | ecosystem: Environmental > Aquatic > Deep subsurface > Groundwater | place: USA: Utah...
GGCATTGAAGAAAATAAATCTTCCTCTTTTTTTATCAGCCATAGATTTTCCAGTATTTAATGTACCGTCTTCTTCAAAATAATATGCTTCTACAGGAAGTTGATTGCGGCTAACAGGAACCAATTCTACTTTGAGTCCAGAGTTTTCTCCTAAATCCCCCTCAACCACACCCAATGCAGGATCGCTCAAATATTCTTCTGCTTCTAGCGCTAGGCCATCAAGAAGAGAACGAGGTTTAATTGAAAAGTTTGTTACTGTAGAAGGATTTTGATTTCCATTCAAAAAACTAAGTTTATAAACATGCCTATAAAATCCTTCTTTAAATACTTCAACTAGCACGGGGGCTTCACTTGAGGCCTCAATATTTTCAATTCTAAATTCCCCATTTTTATCTGTTTTTGTGTAAACAGATTCTGGATACCCCAATAATCGAATCGAGGCCCCATTCACTGTTGTCCCAGAGGCAGAACTGAAGTTCACGACTTTACCTTCAATTTTTCTTTTTTGTGATTCTCCTATCTTCATAAAATTGAGAGTGTCTTTTTCAGTGTATAGAGGGTGAGGAGGAAGAACTTTATTTTCAAAAGAAGGGTAGATAAAACGAAGTCCACTCTCGGCATTTAAAATAACAAATAAACGAGAGTCATCCACGAGTTTTAATTTGGGGTTCACTTTAAATTCTCGAGTGAGGTATTTTACTACTCCACTTCCACTATAGGCGATCGAGCTTCCTGGAGAAGAAACACCCACTATAGTGGCTTCACTAAAGTTTTGTTCTAAACCACTCATTCGATACCACTCTTGAAGATGTTCAGGAGTCAGTAAGGGGATCTCTTGAGGCTTTGAGATCCCTAAAAGATTGGTAAAAATAGGTTCAAATCCTGCTTTCTTCACTTCAACCCTAAATTGGGAGCCTTGTGCGATGTCTTTGAACTGGAATTGCTGATTGAGATCAAACACAGCAGAAGCCCCAAATTCGTAATTGACTACTTCTCCTTTGATAGGTCTCCACGTTCGAGTATCCCGCAAAACTCCTGAAGCACTCACTCGCGGGTTCCTCTCTAATGAACGCCCCTCCCATTTCCAATTGGGGGTACTCACAAGTTTTTCTAAAGTAGTCAAATTAAGAGGAACAAATTGGCCATCCTGTAATTGAACGGGATTAAAAGGGTATTCCTTCACATCGTACCAAGTACAGCTTTGATTACGACACCTCTTCCCATAAACATAGTAAGGAGAATGAGCGTGAACTCGTTGATTATCTTCAGACAGATCTACCGTTAGCTCAACTCTGCCTTTTTCTTTTTCATAAAGAGATTTCCAGTCATCTTTTTGAAACGCAAGTAATGAACCATGATCCAATTCTTCTAAATTTTTTGGCTTCTTTTGAAACAAGTAAAACTCGTAATGAGAACGTCCTTCTCGAAGTTCACTTAAATAGCTTGGTGACAATACAAGCTGGGCTTGAAATGTTGCCTCGGCTTTTTCTCCGGTTTTCAACCGACGGGCTTGTCCAGACTGAGTAAAATAAATTTTTTCTCCAGTTTTTGGATCTCGAATCACCATCGGACTTTGATTCACTTGGTATCCTTGGATAGCGGCACTATTTTTTGGATTTATAGAAAAGTCTGTTTCTACCGCTTGATCTAAAGCGTGTACTGGTAATGTTTGTTCTGCTAGGTAAAGACCGCGTTCTGTACCTCTTCTCATCTCCGTCTCATGAAACTGCTGTTGAAGATCCTCCAAACCAGCAAGCAAGGTTCCTCTATTGGAGCTTTGCTGAAATGTTTTTTGAATCGATACTAGTTCTTCACGAGTCGGTCTTAAACTTTCTAACGTTGCAAGTGTATTGGGAAAGTCGAAAAGTTCTCCACTCTCAACTCTTTCTTTCTTCTCATCATGATGAGCTAACTTGCGTTCTGGAATTTGAATAGAAAACGCTTTGATTTTTAGGTCTGGATACTGGCTTATTTTTCTAGTACGCCGTGAAATAGGCTTCCTGCGCGCCACACGCTTTACCACTCGTAGTTTTCTTTTTAAACTCCACTGGATTGCTGGTTCTAAGGCCTGTGAAGAGAGGGTAGCTAAATTATTTTTTCTAATTTGAACATCCCAGAGAGACCTCTTTAACCCATTGAAGTAATTAGAGATAATTTTATTTCCCCCATCTTTTACCAAGTAGAGAGGTGAAATCTCAATTGTGTGATTTTTTGTAGAACCCTTTACAATGGAGGAAATAGGAGAAGAAAACAGAAGAGTAGGAAGTGATTCAGTAATGCCATACCCAAGCGCAAGCCCAAACGCTGGGATGAGTAAAATTCTAGGTAGTTTATCTAGTCTTACCCCCAAAACTTCCTCCTTGAAGGTTTTGGATACACCAATCAGTAAATGCTTACTGCTTCAATTCTAGTTCTAGTTACAAACTCAAACAAATAAAAAAATGGGGGAAATTGCATTTTTTCTTTAATTTTCGATAACTTGAAAATTGTCAAATTTAAATTAAATTTAGATACTCATTTAAATTCGCTGTTTTTATAGAAAAATTTTAAAAAATTTGAGTAGGATTCCGTCTTAGAAAGTAGAAATTTTCTAAGCCCAAATCGGAAAATATAAGTCTATCCAAATTAAATAATGGAATTTGGATAGATAAAATAGTCCATTTATATTCAAAATCAACGCTTAACAACCTGTATGCGAGTCACTGCACGATGGAGCTTGGATTGATACTTCTTGAAATTCGCATCAGTTAAATCTTGCTTGTTCAGCATTTCTTCAGCTTTTTCAAGAGCACGTTGGGCACGAGCCAAGTCAATTTCGTCTTCTCTTTCTAAGGTGTCGGCAAGAAGATTAACAACATTCTCTTTTACTTCCAAATAACCCCAACTCATGGCGGCCTCAGTCACTTGCCCCTGAGCATCTTTAAATAAGACAACTCCGGTGTCTAGTAAGCTCACAAGATCCTGGTGGTGAGGAAGAAGAGTCATTTCCCCTAAAGCTCCCGGTAATCGAACTTCGGTCACCTCAAGGTTCTCCACAACTTTCCGATTGGGAGTGACTACATTTAGTGTCAAGGGCGCGCTTTCCATTCTCTCAATCCCCCTAAAAATACCTAAACAAGAGTTTTGGCCTTTTCAACAGCTTCTTCAATTGTTCCAACCAAATAAAAGGCCTGTTCGGGTAGAGCGTCATGTCGACCTTCAAGAATTTCTTTAAACCCTCTAATGGTGTCTTCAATTTTAACGAATTTTCCGGCAATCCCAGTAAATTGCTCAGCAACAAAAAATGGTTGAGAAAGGAAACGCTGAATTTTTCTAGCGCGAGCCACCACTAACTTATCTTCCTCGCTCAATTCATCCATCCCTAAAATAGCAATAATGTCTTGAAGATCTTTATACTTTTGCAAAATCTGCTGAACACCTCGAGCTGTTTCGTAGTGTTCAAGACCAACCACGTTAGGTTCTAGAATTCTAGAGGTAGAATCCAGCGGATCTACAGCAGGGTAAATCCCAAGCTCAGCAATTTGTCGACTCAACACCGTAGTTGCATCCAAGTGAGAGAAAGTCGTTGCAGGGGCAGGGTCTGTTAAATCGTCTGCAGGGACATAAATAGCCTGTACAGATGTAATCGATCCATTATTAGTAGAAGTAATTCTTTCTTGGAGCTCTCCCATTTCAGTTGCAAGAGTAGGTTGATAGCCTACTGCGCTTGGAATACGCCCAAGAAGAGCAGAAACTTCAGATCCAGCTTGAGTAAACCTAAAGATATTATCCACAAACAAAAGAACGTCCTGGTTCTCCTGGTCTCTAAAATACTCTGCAACAGTAAGGGCACTCAAGGCCACACGGGCACGGGCTCCAGGCGGCTCATTCATCTGGCCATAGACAAGAGAAGTCTTATCTAAAACTCCGGACTCTTTCATCTCAAGCCAAAGATCATTTCCCTCTCTTGTTCTCTCGCCCACACCAGCAAAAACTGAATAACCCCCGTGCTGAGTCGCAACGTTATTGATCAGCTCCATAATTAAAACAGTTTTACCTACCCCTGCTCCTCCAAAAAGTCCGACCTTCCCTCCTTTAGAATAAGGAGCAATTAAATCGACGACTTTAATCCCCGTATAAAAAGGTTCAACTCCAGTTGTTTGATCTACAAATGAGGGAGCTTCACGGTGAATAGGCCAATGGGCTTTGGCAGAAATAGGACCAGCCTCATCAACTGGTTCCCCTACAACATTAATAATTCTCCCCAACGTTTCTTGCCCAACGGGCATAGAAATTTGATCTCCCGTATCAGAAACCTCTTGGCCCCTCACTAAACCATCTGTTGTATCCATTGCGATCGCTCTCACTGTGTCTTCTCCTAGATGCTGAGCGACCTCCAAAACTAAGTTGCCTTTTTTTTCATTAATTGAAGAATTACTCACTCTAAGAGCCTGATAAATAGGAGGAAGCTTTCCACCCTCAAAAGAGACATCCACTACAGGACCCATCACTTGTTTAATTCTTCCAATATTCTGAGTTTCCATTTTTAGCTCACTCCTTCAATTAAAGTGCTTCTGCACCAGACACAATTTCAATTAATTCGTTTGTAATCGCTCCTTGACGTAAGCGATTATAGGCAAGTGTTAATGCTTTAATCATTTCACCCGCATTTTTTGTTGCTGCTTCCATTGCAGACATTCGAGCGCCATGCTCACTAGCCAAAGATTCCAGTAAACTGCGATGAACTTGGGTATGAAAATGACGTGGCAACAAGAGCTTAAATATGTCTTGTTTATTGGGCTCATAAAGAAAATCAACTTTAGATTCAAGTCCACTCTGATTTGGAGAAACATGAGGAAATTGTATAGGAAGAAATTGCTTACTCACTACATCCTGGGCGATAGCTGATTTAAATTCATTATAAATAAAACGAATTTCATCAAAAGTTCCATCCAAATAAAGACCCATGAGTTCATCGGCAATTTCCTTTGCCACCGCAAAAGTTACATTACTCATCACTTCAGAATAATTTTTATAAATAGAAATATCCCTATTTTTAAAATACTGATGTGCTTTTCTGCCAATAAAAGCAACTGAAACAGCCTCAGCTCGCTTTTTAGTTTCTGCTAAAGCTACTTCTGTGGATTTTATAATACTGCTATTAAAGCCGCCGCAGAGCCCTCGATCTGAGGTTAAAACAACCAATAAAACCTTTCGGACAGGACGTCCTTGTAAAAGTGGATGCACTGGACTATCTGATTCACTCCACGCCAAGTCCTTTAAAACTTCTTCAATTTTAATCGAAAAAGGGCGCGCAGAAATAATGGCATCTTGAGCTTGCCTCAACTTAGCGGCTGCCACCATTTTCATAGCGCGAGTGATCTGGCGCGTATTTTTAACGGAAGTAAGCCTAATACGAATTTCTTTAGCGGAAGCCACTATTTCAATCCTTTCTTATCTTCTACATTTGGGCTTGAGATACTTCTTCTACTCCGGCACTATGAGTTTCCCCTGCCGACTTTCTATTTTGAGATACACTGTTTCCGCTCTCCACTTGAAAGACCTTAGAAAACTCCTTTAAAGCCACCTCTATTTGTGACTTAAGTTCATCATCCAGCTTCCCTTTTTTCAAAATAGAATTCAAAACGTGAGAGTGTCTAGACTCAACAAACTCGTAGAGCTCCGATTCGTAACGTCCTAATGTTTTTACTGGATATTGATCTAAGTGGCCACTAATCCCTGCGTAGATAAGGAGAACCTGTTTTTCTACAGGAATCGGGCGATATTGAGGCTGTTTTAAAATTTCAGTTAATCTTTCCCCTCTTGCCAACTGTCTCTGTGTGGCGGCATCTAAGTCCGAGCCAAACTGGGCAAAGGCAGCCATTTCTCTATATTGAGCCAGATCCAAGCGCAGTGTGCCTGCAACTTGCTTCATTGCCTTAATTTGTGCTGAACCACCCACACGTGAAACAGACAAACCGACGTTTACAGCTGGTCTAACCCCAGAGTAAAATAAATTTGTTTCAAGAAAAATTTGTCCATCTGTAATTGAAATCACGTTCGTTGGAATATAGGCAGAAACGTCCCCAGCCTGAGTTTCAATAATTGGAAGAGCAGTTAAGGACCCTCCCCCCAATTCGTCTTTCATTTTTGCAGCTCGCTCTAATAAACGGCTGTGAATATAAAAAACATCCCCAGGATAGGCTTCACGTCCTGGAGGTCTCCTCAGAAGAAGAGACAATTGCCTATAGGCTGCTGCCTGCTTTGTAAGATCGTCATAGATAATGAGAGCATGCTTTCCATTATCTCTAAACCATTCTCCTAAAGTCACGCCTGCATAAGGAGCCAAAAACTGCAGAGGGGCAGAGTGGCTAGCAGTAGCCGAAACAACAATCGTATAATCCATCGCTCCCATCTGTTTTAATTTCTCCACAACTTGAGCAACTGTTGATTGTTTCTGTCCAATTGCTACATAAATACAAAAAACATCTTTTCCCTTCTGGTTAATAATCGTATCGATTGCAACGGCAGTTTTCCCTGTTTGTCGGTCCCCAATAATTAACTCTCTTTGACCTCGACCGATTGGAATCATAGAATCAATTGCCTTGATTCCAGTCTGTAGTGGTTCGTTCACTGGCTTCCTAGCAACAATTCCCGGAGCCTTAACTTCAACCATTCTCACTTCAGAAGTATCAAGTGTTCCTTTCCCATCAAGAGGCTCTCCTAACGGAGAAACTACTCTCCCCAGCAAAGACTCTCCCACTGGAATACTAACAATCTGCTTAGTTCGTTTAACTGAGGATCCTTCTTTAATGCCAACATCACTCCCCATAATGGCAATACCAACAGATCCTTCTTCTAGATTTAGGACCATCCCAGTTACGCCTGAATCAAACTCAACCAACTCCCCTGCCATGACGTTATTCAGCCCATAAACTCGAGCAACCCCGTCCCCAACAGTGAGGACAGTTCCCGTCTCACTCACATCTAATTTGTTCTCAAACCCCTGGATCTGCTGTTTGATAATATTTGTGATTTCTTCCGGCTTGATTTTCATGGAACGACACTCCTTAAATTAGTGGTAAACTCCCAATTCTTCTCTTAATTTTTTTAGTTTATGCTGAATACTTAAATCGTAAGTCATTCCCCCCACATCCACGACTACTCCTCCGATTAAGTCTGAATTTTTCTTGAAGGAAAAAACTACTTTTTTATTAAGTTTAGTTTCGAATGCTTTTGTCAGTTGTGACACCTCATTAGAGTTTAAATCCGTTGAAGAGCTTACTTGACCACAAATGGTATTTTCTTTCTGATACATCTCTTGCTCAAAGCACAGAAAAATTTCCTGAATGGTGTTAAACCTCCCCTTGTCGGAAACAAAAGTTAAAAAATGTTTTAACTCTGGGGTTGCTCCTAGGGTATCCAGTATTTTACCTAAAACCTTATTTCTTTCTTCTGCCGAAAAAACCTCTGTGCACAAAACTAACGAGAGATCTTGACTTCCATCGAGTAACTTCAAAAATTCCTGTAACGATTTATAAACACTTTTATAACCGTCTGGCGCCAGTCCAAATAGAGCTTTTGCATAAATTTGTGAGATTTTTTGAGTTTCAAATGCCATGAGGCCTCTTCCTTAGTTCCCTGTTTCTTAATGCTTTACTTCCTCTATAATTGTTTCGACAAAACGCTTTTGGTCCTGATCTGTCACCTGATTGCGTGCCATTGTTTCCGCCAACTCTACCGCAAGTAGTAAAACCTCTTTGCGGAGATTTTGTTTGGCTTTTAACATTTCCCGAGAAGCGGCTTCTCTTGCATCAATTAAAATCTTTTCTCTCTGTTGATCTGCCTCTCTTAAAATTCTTTGTCTTAACACCTCAGCATCCTGCCTGGCAGTTTCCATTAATTTTTCACTCTCCTCTTGGACTTTATTAAGCCTTCCAGTAAATTCTTGGTAAAGCTTCTCTGCTTCTTCTTTTTTTTGTTTTGATTCTTGTATTTCTTTTAAGAGGGCCTCTTTTCTTTTTCTTAGAAACCCAGGAACTTTTCTCCCAACAAACCAATAAAGAAGAAACGCATAAATTAAAAAATTTACTCCTGGACCAATTAAATCAAAAATTCCAGGTTCGTGGTGAACCCCTGATTCACCTCCCTCAGAGGCAAAGACGATCGTTGAGGAAAAAATCAACAAAAATTTAAAAAGTTGTAGATAAGCTCTTCTAAGACTCATTTACCTTCCCAACACCTTTCCCAACATCAGTTTTGCAATTTCTTCAGAATCTTTTTTGAGGTTATCTCTGATATCAGCGAGTTCTTTTTCTGCCTCTTCTCTAGCTCGAGCTACCTGATTTCTATACTCTTCTTCAGCGGAATGAATCACATTTCCCTGCTTTAATAAGGCTTCTTCTTTTGCTTTTTTAAACAGCCCATTTGCCTCTCGTGAAGAACCCTCCATTTGAGTTTCATAGAGTTCTAATGCTTCTTTCGCTTTTCTCTCTAAATCAAGGGCTACTTTTTTTGCCTCCACCGTCGCCTTTTCTCGTTCTCCAATGGTACGGCGTAAGGGTTTCCAAAGAACTTGGGTCAGAACAGCATACAAGGTAAAAATAAGAACGAATTGGTGAAAAAAAGTGCCATCCACTCCAAGTTGGGCAAGAACGCTATTCAAGACTTCCATGGTTTACCTTGACGCAATGTTTAAAATTATACTTTATAGAATTACTAAGTATTTCTTAATTAAATTAAAGGGACTCAGGTATCATGTTTTTTTACCAAGGGCAACGCTTTCTATTCCTCTAAAGCACCCTTAGTCATGTGTGTTTCTCCCTCGAAAAGAACCCCCTCATCCACTTGAAGACTAGGCGTATAAATCTTGCCAGCAAACCGTGCTGGATTGTGAATTTCAACCCGATCTCGTGCCCTAATAGTTCCCTTCATCTTCCCATTTAAAATAACAACCCCTGCAGAAATATCTCCCTCAATGAGTGCTGTTTCTGCAACCACCAAAGTATCCTCAGTGTAAACTTCCCCCCTAAATACTCCACCAATACGCACTGTGCCCTCAAAGCTTAACTTTCCTTCAAACTCACAACCTTCATCAATCACACCAGAAATCTCTTCATTTTTTAAAATTCTCTGAAGAGACTCTCCCTTTTTAGTTGAGCGTGTATTTAACATGAGAACGCCTAACCCTTTAAAACTTGATCTGTTAATCGATTAAAATCATCAAGACTATAATAATCAATAATAATCTTTCCCTTTTTTGTTCCGCCTTTAATCTGAACTCGCGTATTTAAGGCCTTCTCCCAATTTTCCTGAATTGCTTTCCAGGCAGGGTCATCTAGTAAAGATTTTTTTCTTTTTTTCCTTCCAAGGCTTTCTGGATTTCCTAAGCTTGCTTTTACTTTTTGAACTGCTTTTTCTGTTTCTCTCACGCTCCACCCAAAATGAGTGATCTGATTTCTCAACTCAATTAGCTTTTGAAAATCACACACCCCTTCTAAACCAAGGAGCGCTTTTCCATGACCTAATGAGAGAATCCCTTTTCTTAAGTCCTGAATGATTTGATCGGGCAGTTTTAAAAGGCGCACACTATTTGCGACTGTTGAGCGGTCTTTTCCAACTCGAGTTGCAACCGCATCTTGAGTGAGTCCAAATTCCTCCATTAACTGAAAGTAACTCATCGCTTCTTCAATACAATTGAGATTTTCTCTTTGTAGATTCTCAATTAGAGCGATCTCAAGAGATTCCCGATCTGTTGAAGCTCGAACAATCGCAGGCACTTCCTTTAAACCAGCCATTCGACTTGCTCTCCATCTCCTCTCACCAGCAATCAGCTGGAAGCCATCTTTGGAGGGACGAATAATTAAAGGCTGAATGACCCCTTGTATTTTAATAGACTCAGCCAACTCTTTAAGGGGCTCTAATTCAAAATCCCTTCTAGGCTGAAATTCATTTGGCGAAATTTTAGTAAGTGGAACCATTTGTACCCCATTTCCCATCGGAGTGTAACGAGTCGCTCCCCCTACTTTACTTGATTCCACTAAAGAGGGATTGGAGGGTTGCTGTTGATGAGTAGACACACTCCCAGGCAATAAGGCACTCAGCCCTCTCCCTAAAACAGGCTTCTTTTCCATTTTATCCTCCAACACGTTATACCGACTGGCTCGAACGGTTTGCGTCCTTTAAATGCGACATTTTACCTTCTAAAAGAAGTGCATGAGAAACGCTCGTCTCTCCCAAAGGGGGGGAGGCTTCATTTCTTTTAATTAATTCATGAGCTAAGGCTAAGTAGCTCTCTGACCCTACGGAACCACTGTCGTACAAGATAATGGGCTTTCCAAAACTAGGTGCTTCACTCAAGCGCACATTCCTGGGAATGAGAGTTTTAAAAACCAGAGACTCAAAATGTTTTTCAACCTCAGCTCGGACCTGACGACTTAAGTTATTTCTACGATCATACATCGTTAGAACAATCCCCTCCCCTTCAAGAGTAGGGTTAATCCCTTGTTTGATAAGCTCAACAGTTTGAAGGAGTTGAGAAAGACCCTCAAGAGCATAGTATTCACACTGAAGAGGGATTAGATAACTATCAGCAGCTGTGAGCGCGTTTACAGTTAAAAGACCAAGGCTTGGGGGGCAATCAATGAGGATATACTCATAATTTTCCTTTAGCTTTTGTAAAGCCATCTTAAGCTTTTGCTCACGAGCAATGGACGTCACAAGCTCCAGTTCAGCCCCAGCCAGATCATGGTTACTAGGAATAATATCTAAGTATTTTAGTTTAGTATTAAGGAGGGCTTCCTCTGCTGGGTAGTCTCCTATAATTGCCCCATAAATCGTTTTAGAGGCTTCTTGAGGATTCACTCCCAAGCCACTACTGGCATTTCCCTGGGGATCTAGGTCTATGATTAAGGTCTTTTTTTCTGCTACCGCTAGTGAGGCGCCCAAATTAACGGTCGTAGTCGTCTTGCCAACTCCGCCCTTTCTATTTGTAATTGCAATGATTTTTCCCATTTACTCTCTCCATATTCTTAAAAGCGCTCAAAAATTAATGGCATTCTAATTTAAGCTGAAAGAGTTGCTTTGGAAAACAATAAATAAATAAAAAAGTGGTCAAATTTTTAAAATTTGACTAGAAAATGCTCTCGAACATCTCCCCCCTGATTCTGCAATGAGGGTAATTGATAGGGAAACGACTTCCAGGGACGCTGGAGAAACCAAGAAAAGCCAACTTTCTCCGCCTCTTTGATCTCCCCTAAATAATTAATCCCCTTCCAAAAGAGGGCTTCTTTTGGGGGAGTCGGGGAAAGTGCGATAAGGTCTAGTGTTTTTTTAATTGAAGCAACTGCTTTTGAAACCAAGATATACTCCCCACATCCCTTGCTCCTTAGGTTGATGGACTCATACCTTCCACTCAAAACATGAATATTGGGTAGATCCAGGGTTTCAATAGCCATTCTTAAAAAATCTGCCCTTTTTTTCCTAGATTCCACTAAAAAAAATACCTTCTCGGAAAACAGGATTCCGAGCGGAATTCCAGGTAAACCAGAGCCACTTCCTAAGTCTACTATATAAGAGCATTTACTCTCTTTAATTGCCCTATAACCATACAGACTATCCAAAATACCAAGAGAGGAGAAATCCTCTGGATTTTTATACCCGGTTAAATTTAGACGCTGGTTTTCTCTTAAAACGATGGATAGGTAGGTTTCTAGGCGCTTAATTTCTATTTGATTGAGTTCCACGTGGAACAGCTGCCTTAAAATACTTCCTATTCGATCAAAAATAATAGGAAACGTACTAATTTCTTGAGCTTTCATAATTAATTTTATCAAGTAATTTGCGTTTAATCTGCTTTCTTAGCTCTCTTTTATTGGGTTCTTGGGGGGTTTTTTTGATTAGAAACAAAGAAAGAATCGCAATTGCTGCCGGAGTGACTCCGGAAATTCTAGAGGCCTCCAAAATACCATCGGGCTTAAAACTCTCGAGCTTCTCTATAATCTCATGGCTTAAACCAGAAACAGCCCGATAGTTAAACTCCTTAGGAATTTTAAGCCGAAGCTGCCTGTCCGCTTTCTCTATTAATTTTCTTTCTTTCTCCAAATAGCCTTCATATTTAATTTCAATCTCCACTGTCTCAACTTCTGGGCTCTCTGAAAGACTGGGATCTTGTTTAAATAGGAGATCTTGAATTCTAATTTCAGGCCTCTTTAAAATTTCTTTAAAGCTTGTTTTATTTAAAAGGGGAGTAGAGTGGAGGGATTTAAGCCACTTCTGATCTTGTTCCACGTGGAACAAATAGTTTTCTTCTAGGGTTTTTCTGATTTTCTGGCGTTCTTCTTGGTTTCTTTGAAACTTTTCCCATTTTTCTTCGCTTAAAAGACCTAATTCGTGGGAAATGGGGCAGAGTCTCTGATCAGCATTATCACTCCTCAAATAAAGGCGGTGCTCTGCTCTACTAGTAAACATTCGATAAGGCTCACTCGTCCCTTTTATAATGAGGTCATCAATTAAAACTCCAATATAGGAATTCGTTCGAGTTAGAGAAAAGGGGGGCTTTTTGAGAGAACGGAGGGCGGCATTAATACCAGCACCTAATCCTTGTGCCGCTGCCTCCTCATAACCACTAGTCCCATTCACTTGACCAGCGAAAAATAACCCATCAAAACTATCTAGTTCTAATGAACGGCTAAGCTGGTGGCTTAAAATATAGTCATACTCAACTGCGTAACCAAATTGAAGAAACTCACAAGCCTCTAGGCCTGGAATTTCCCTAAAGAACTTCTCTTGAGTCTCACGTGGTAAGCTCGTACTCATTCCGTTCACATAAACACTCTCAGTTGAAAGACCCTCCGGCTCGAGAAAAATCTGGTGCCTCTCTTTATCATGAAAACGAACCACCTTATCTTCGATGCTTGGGCAATATCTTGGACCCAACCCCTTAATTTCCCCCTGAAAGAGGGGGCTTAAATGAAGAGAATTCTCTATAATCTCATGTACTTTCATATTGGTATACGTCAGGGCACAAGAAATCTGCTCCTGCTTGGGGAAGTCTTTTAAATTAGTAAAAAAGCTAAAAGGTCGGGGATTAAGGTCCCCTGGTTGAGTTTCTAACGAGGACCAATTAATACTTGAATTTTTTAGTCTGGGTGGAGTCCCGGTTTTAAATCTTCCAAGCCCAATCCCAAAAGAAAGCAACTGTTCACTCAACTTTGAAGAGGCTTGATCCCCCCTCCTTCCTCCTTCTTTTCTTTCAGAGCCAACAAACATCACCGCCCTTAAAAAAGTTCCAGCAGTCACAATCACTGAAGAGGCTGGTATAAAAGACCCGTCTACCAAAAAAGCGCCTTTAACCCTATTTTGACTCATTTTAAGCGAGCCCACCTCACCCTCAATTACTGTTAAGTTTGGAAACCTCTCCAATAGGTTCAGCATAAAAAGCGCATAAAGATCTTTGTCTGCTTGAGCGCGTGGACTTCTGACCGCAGGGCCTTTCGTGGAGTTTAGAAGACGAAATTGAATTCCGGTTGCATCAATCGCCTCTCCCATGCGACCGCCCAGAGCATCAATCTCTCGAACGAGTTGCCCTTTAGCAATCCCTCCTATGGCTGGATTGCAAGACATAAAGCCTATCCGATCTTTTCTCAGAGTCACAAGCGTAGTAGGAACACCAAGCGTCGCGGTTGAACAAGCAGCCTCAATCCCTGCGTGGCCTCCTCCAATAACAAGGACTTCGTTTTGATGGAATTGCATGCGAGATGAAATTTCACTTTTAATGCGTTTTGTCTAGCTTAAATTGTAGGGGTGTTTACTTACCAATACAAAAATGTTGGAAGATATTTTGAACCACATCATCTGGTCGAGTGGCTCCTGTGGTTTCATCTAACAGTGAAATGGCCTCTTTTATGGAAATACTCAAAAGGTCAGGACTTTCAAGTGGAGTGGCCTCAAGTTGAGTGAGAAATAGCTCCAATTTGCTTTCAACTTGCTCCAATAGAAAAGTTTGGCGTCTATTAATAAAATAAGCCCCCTCCAAATCAGCTTGGCTTAAATTCCCTAGGTTAGTGATTCGAGTCAAAATCTCTTCCTTCAGCTCAGAAAGCCCCTCTTTTGTTTCGGCACTCACAAAGAGTGCTTTCCCCCCTAAAGATTCCATTAGTTCTTCGCGATTTTTCACCAAGTCCAATTTATTAACGATCAGAAGGGATTTATCCTTAATCGGCAGGGGAAGGACATTCCAATTTGCCAAGCTCTCCTCTAAGTTCTGACTATCAAGCACATAAAGAATGAGTTCTGCTTGAG
>Ga0066639_10003172_pt1 | contig 14277 bp, 25 predicted proteins | sample CryGeyCG2114_010_2_FD_59504 | JGI IMG/M metagenome (GOLD analysis project Ga0066639, IMG submission 59504) | Groundwater microbial communities from aquifer - Crystal Geyser CG10_big_fil_rev_8/21/14_0.10 | ecosystem: Environmental > Aquatic > Deep subsurface > Groundwater | place: USA: Utah...
CGCAGGCACTAAGCCAACACGGCCTTAACGTGTCCCGTTTGACCGCTCCGGCATCCCCGCATATCTTTACAAATTATGCGAGGTTTTAAAGTTTACTTTAAAGATTTCTTAACCTCATCAAGATTTTGATTAAGAACATTTATTGATTCCTCTAATATTTTTGAGGCTTCAATCATACCAAAAGATTCTACAATAAACTGTATCCCATCTCCTTTATTGAGTTCAATGCACTCTTTTCCACTCTCTTGGCATATTTCGGTACAAGCCCCGCATAAATCACACTTCTGGATATTTTTTATAGAAATTTTCCCATCTTTATTTTCAAAGACATCTTTAGGACAAGCATCTGCGCATTCAGCACAATTAGGATTTTTTATTTTGATATCTGCATTATGTCTGTAATATACTAATCCTGGAGAAAATTTGATGTGCTCTGCTCCCTTTCCTAATCTTCCTTTGGCCACAAACTCTATCTCTTGACCTTCTTCTAATTTAGTAATCGGAATCTTGTCAAATACTACTTTTGCATTTCCCTTCATATCTCCAGAATAAACTGTTTTAGGTCCCTTTTCTGAAAGTTTTAGTGTAACTTCTTTTGTTTTAATACTCTCTTTTTGCAAAGGGATTAATCCGACTCTATGAGCAATGATCTCATCATATAATACAGAATCATTCTTGTATAACTCTAGTTCATCTATTGCATAAATGTCAATCTCATTTGCACTTCTTCGAATAGCATTTGCAAGTTCTTCATCTATCTCTGCAATAAATTCAACTTTTTCAGGTGTTTTTTTTGTTATCTTCATTTTGTTTTAAACTAAATCTCATTTAAAAATTTATACTCTCCTTCCCCGTCTTCCTCCTTGTTTTTTAGGCCCTCCTCTTGGGACTTTAGTAGTATCAGCAATACTAAGAATTTTGATTCCTTCTCTTCCGAGAGATTTAACAACAGCATGTGCTCCAGGTCCAGGGGCAGGACTACCCGTTTTGGCCCTGATTTTTACATAAAGGTTTTTTAGTTTATACTCTTTTGCCATTTCTGCAACTCTCTTTGCAACAAACATAGCCACAGTAGGATTTGCTTTAAGCCTTGATTGTTTAGTTGACATTCCTCCAGAGACTCTTGCGATAGTGTTTCCTGCCAGGTCTGTAATGTGAACTATTGTATTATTAAATGAAGTATAAATATGAACTATCCCTGTTTCTTCTTCTTTACTCATTGTCATTTCCTCCTGTTATTTCTTCTTTTAATTCAGGTGACCCTTCTTGTTTTTCTGTAGCTTTAGTTACTTCATTCTTTTCTAACTTTTTAATTTCTGGAGTTTTAATTGCTTTGGGATTTATTGTTATCTTATCCTCTAATTCTTTATCTACTCTAAATGAAGGAATATTCACTGCATTTTCATTCACAAAAACATGTTTGTGCACAATAAGTTGTCGTGCTTGTCTCGGATTTTTTACTAAGCCTTTTGCCAATAAAACTGTTTGTAGTCTTCTTCTTAGCCAATCTTCCTTTTCCAGTGCAAGTACATCGGCAATTTTGTCTACATTGAAACCTTCTTTTTTTAATTTAGAAAGAAAAAGTTCCTGCTTTTCAGGATCAGCAGTAATAAGTTCCTTAGCTCTTCTTCTTAAGATCGTTATTTCTGATTCTGCCTTCCAAATTTCACCTTTATTTTTAAGACCGTACTTTCTTATTAATACATTCTCTTCTTCAATTCTCGGCTTATCATAAAGCTTCTTTGGTCTTTTTACGCTTGTAGATTTTCTTCCAAACATCATTTTATTTTCCTTTCTTTTTTACCCCCACAGCTCGTCCTTTTGCTCTAAAATGACTTCTTGTTCTTTGGCCTCTTGTAGGTTGGCCCTGGCTGTGCCTCAAGCCTCTATAACTTTTTATTTTTTTTAGTCTTTTTATATCAAACTCTTTCTGAAGATCTAGTTTGCTTATTGATAAGTGTTTGGACTCTCCAGATTCAGGATCTTTCTGTCGATTCATCAAAAAAGTTGGAATCTTTGGATTTTCAATAAATCTAGAGATAGTTTCAATTTCAGGCTTGGATAATTCCGAGACTTTTTTATTTTTATCAATTTTTAAAATATTGCATAAAGCATTAGAAAAACTCCAAGATACTCCTTTTATCCTTGTTAGGCCTGTATAAATATTTTTACTCCCAGGAATATCGGTAGAAAGAATTCTGACTAAAATTTCTTCTTTAGCTTCTTGTTGGGGTTTTTTTTCCATTTTATTTTACAAATAAATTGTGTCTATGAATTTCAGTTAATTCTCCAATTATCCGTTTCTCTACAGCTTTTTTTGGATCAGGAAGGCTAGGAAGTCTATTTTTCAAATCTTCGAAGTTTTCAAATTTCTTTTTCATTCTTTCATTGATAATCTCTTGCATGTGCTTTTTTCCAAATCCAGGCAGCAATTCAATTTGATGCAGTCTTGTGTTGATTGCTTCAGCAGTATTGAAGAAATCAGCAAACTTCTTTTCATTTTCTTCAATGAGATTTTGCACATAATCATTAAGCTGAATTTTAGCAGATTCTGTAAGTTTTTCTCTCGGCAACCTTCCAAGGATGTAGTATATTTTATCTCTCTTACCTTCACCTATATAAACTTTTTCCTTAGCCTCAAGAGAAACCCCTTTCCTAGGAACCAATTGTAGCAATGTCAAATTCTTTATTCCTAGAGCCTGAGCTACTGGAACCATCTTTCCTTCGAGTGGGTACCCGTAAGGCAAATAATCTAGTATAATTGCATGTTCTTCTTTTTCCATTTTTACTTTGCATATTTTTTCACAACCTCCACTATGGAATTTGATTCATTTTCATCCAAGCTCAATTCTGTGAGTACTTTTGATAATTCTTCTTTATCTACCGGAACAAAGTCAACAATTTTCACAAGATGTTCTGGATTTAATTTCATTAGTTTCAGGGAATCAATATCTTTCTTTAATTTATCAGAATCCTCTGGCTTAAGCTTAGTAAACTTCTTCAAATAACCCAATATTTCCTTGTTTCCTTCAGTATCCCGAATATAAGTTTTTACTTCAGCTAAAGTAAGGGGGTTTTGGTCAGTAATCATTTTAATTTTATTAGATGAACTGGATGAAGTATCATCATCTTTTCTTTATTTAGATCTTTGATTCTTATAACACAATTTGATCCTCTCATTTCTTCAACAATACCCGTTCTTCCTTGAAATTTCTTTGGTATATTTTGGTTTTTAGCAAGCTCAATTTTTACAGCAACTTTATCTCCCTTTTCTAATTTTTTAAAGTATTCACTAAACTTTAGCTTTCCTCGCGTCCGGATGCTTTTTTTCTTTAACATTTGATACTTCTAACTAAATTTAAGTTATTCTTAAAGACAAGTAAAGTTTTCAGTTTTTAAACTTTCCTATATTAGATACATCAGAGACACTTCCTTGGAATAAGTTTCCAGATTTTTGAGCTTTCTCCATATTCTCCTTAATCGCCTCCAACATCTTCTCTCCAAAAACACCCACCCCACACCGATCACAAAAATCAATCACATTCTCATCAGAAATCTCACATTTGCAATAAATACATTTCTTCATATTCTTTTCTGAATTTTCCTCTTTTGGTTTAGATGATATTCTTATACCTATTTTGTTTTTAAACTTTTATGTAATTTTTTGAAATCAAAAACAATTATAAACTCTTAATTTTTTATGACGGTATGAAAAAGAGAAAGGCCAATAGAGAGTTAATAAAACTTGATAATATCTCAAAAATTTATACCTTGGGAGAAACAAAAGTTAATGCTGTAGATGGGCTTTCCTTCTCAGTTTCTCCAGGAGAGTTTGTCTCAGTGATGGGGCCTTCAGGATCAGGAAAGTCTACTTCAATGAATCTAATCGGGAGTTTAGATGTACCAACAAAAGGAAGTATTTTTTTAGATGGACAGGACATTTCTCATTTGTATGAATCTGATCTCGCTCAAATTAGAGGAAGGAAGATAGGATTTATCTTTCAGAGTTTTAATCTTATTCCTAACCTAACAGCAAAAGAAAATGTTATGTTACCCATGATGTTTCAAGGAGTGGATGAATTCAAAAGAGAAGAGCGTTCCGAAGATTTATTAAAATTAGTAGAGTTACAAGATCGGATGGATCAATATCCAAATCAATTATCTGGAGGACAGATGCAGAGAGTAGCAATTGCTAGAGCACTTGCAAACGATCCAGAGGTAGTTCTAGCTGATGAACCAACAGGAAATTTAGATACCGTTACTGGAGAAAAAGTAATGAACTTTCTTTTGAAGCTCAATAAACAAGGAAAAACAATAGTTCTTGTTACTCATGATCCTGATCTTGCCTTGAAATATTCGCAGAAAATTTATTGGTTAAAGGATGGAAAGCTAGATAAAATTACCTCTAAAAAAGTTGGAAAGTGGATAAAAACCAATAAATAAATTCAATTAGATCTATGGTAAATTATTTTCCCTTGGCATTTAGAAACCTCAAAAGAAGAGGAATAAGAAGTTATTTAACCCTTCTGGGAATTTTTATTGGGATAGCAGCAGTTATTTCTCTTATCACCCTAGGTGCAGGATTAAAATCTGCAGTAATGTCTCAGTTTGGGGTTAGCTCGACTCAAGTGATCACAGTCCAAGGAGGAGGGTTATCCGGATACGGGCCCCCCGGGTCTGGGGTAACAAGACCTTTAACAGTAGATGATGTCGTAGCGATAAATAAGATCTCTTTAGTAGAGCGTGCAATCAGAAGGAATATTGTTTCAGGGAAACTAGAATTTAATGATATTGTTGGTTTTGGTTATGCAACAAACATCTTGGATGGAGAGGACAGAAGGTTTATTTATGCGCAGATAGATGCTCCAGCAATAGCCGGCAGACTTCTAAAAGATGGGGATACAAACAAAGTTGTATTGGGGTATAATTTTTATGTTAATAAAGCTGGATTCGGTAAGCCGATAAAGCCAGGAGATCAAGTATTAATTCAAGACAAAAAATTTGAAGTAGTTGGAATAACCAAACAAAAAGGGAGTTTTATTCTAGACAGCGTGGTTTATATGAATAACAAGCCTCTTGAAGATTTGATGGGCTATGGCGATAAAGCAGATATAATCGCCGTCAAGATAAAAGATAAAGATTCAATGGACAAAGCAAAAGAAGAAATTGAAAAATTAATGAGAAAAAGAAGAAATGTAAAAGAAGGTGAAGAGGACTTTGAAGTTTCTACACCAGAAGCAGCGCTGGAAACAGTTAACAACGTTTTAGGAGGAGTTCAAGCGTTTATCATAATTATAGCTTCTATCTCAATTATAGTGGGGGCAATAGGAATTATTAATACGATGACAACTTCGGTGTTAGAGAGACGAAGAGAAATTGGAATAATGAAATCAATCGGAGCAAAAAATAGTCAAATATTTGCTCAGTTTTTAAGTAGAATCAGGATTACTTGGTTTGATAGGTGGGCTTGCAGGAGTGCTTTTTGGGATGTTTATTGGATATGTAGGAACTGTCGGAATCAATAGTTTTTTAGGAGCATCAGCTCAACCAGAAATAAATTTTCTCCTTTTAGGATTAACTTTAGTAGGAAGCTTCGCAATCGGAGCAGTTGCAGGAATAACCCCGGCTATGCAAGCAGCTAAACAAAATCCTGTGGACGCATTAAGAGGTTAAAATGATTATAGGAAAAGAGAACATAAAATACTCTTTAAGGAATTTACAACATAGAAAGTCAAGGAGTTTTCTCACAATTTTATCTATATTCATAGGAATAACTACAATATTTATATTCCTTAGTTTTGGATTGGGATTAGTGAGCTATATCAATGAATTAACCTCCAGTTCCTCAGCAGATAAAATCATTATTATACCAAAAGGAACAGGAGCCCCCGGACTAGATCAAACATTTGCTTTAACTGATGAAGATTTAGATGCAGTAAAAAAAACTTCTGGAGTTTTTGATGCCGCAGGAATGTATGTCAAGCCCGCCAAGGTCCAACAAAATAGTAAGATAATCTATACATTTCTAGTTGGATTTGATCCAAAAAAATCAGATATTTTATTGGAGTCTTTTAATATAGATATAGAAACTGGTAGGAGTTTGCAAAGCAGTGATAATGGGAAGGTTATTCTAGGATACAACTATCAAGTCGAAGACAAGATTTTTCCCAAAGAGTATAAAGTTAATGATAAAATAGAGATCCAAGATGAAAAATTGAGGATCATAGGATTTTTTGAACCAATTGGAAATCCACAAGATGATTCCCAATTATACACGACTTCAGATTCTATAAAAGAGTTATATCCTGGAGAAAATCTAAGTTATGCTGAAATTATAGCAAGAGTTGATGCAACAAAATTATCTACTATCGTTGAGAACGTAGAAAAGAACCTAAGAAAAGAAAGAGGCTTAGAGGAAGGAAAGGAAGATTTTTATGTGCAGTCTTTTGATGATTTAATTGAATCATTTTCAGGAGCATTAAATATAATGATTGGTTTTGTTGTTTTAATTGCCTTGATTTCAGTAGTTGTTTCAGCAGTAAACACAGCAAACACGATGATTACTTCAGTTCTAGAAAGAGTAAAAGAAATAGGGGTTATAAAATCAATCGGAGCAAAAAATTCAGAAATTTTTAAGATTTTCTTTTTTGAATCTTCTTTTTTAGGATTTGTAGCTGGGATTATTGGTGTCTTATTTGGTTGGGGCATGGCTTATTTAGGAGGCGTTATTCTTGACTCATTGGGTTGGGGGTTCTTGAGTCCAGATTTTTCTCCATATCTATTTATGGGTTGTATTGCCTTTGCCACAATCACCGGAGCAATATCTGGAGTTATTCCAGCAATAAGGGCATCAAAGATAAATCCTGTCGATGCCTTGAGATATGAATAGAATTATTTTTTGTTTTCGTGATGTTTTTTCTTGTGTCTCTTCCACCACCATCTTATAATAAGGAAGACTACAACAAGAATAATTAAATATATCAACCAAGGAGTTGATTTTTGCTGAGAAACTCTGCCTTGGAAATAACTTGCATCAAATAAGACTGTTTCTTCAATGCTTCTTCTTTCTCCAATTTCATCAGTATAATAAATCTTTAATTGTATTTCGCCATTTTGGAGGATTGCTTCAAAATCTGTTGAAGTATATTCATTTGAATCTAAATCGCCGACTATGTTAATATTAGACCCTTTAACCTCAATATTATCTTGCTTTGGGATCTCTACAGTTAAGGCTTCTACATTGTTACTTGCAATATTCAAAATTTCAAATGTAACCATCCTTGTTGCAGAATTATAATCTTTTACAAAAACCTCAAAATTTGCCTTTACATTTTCTACATTTAAATCAAACTTTTTGGTTTGATGCGCTTCAGTTCCTTCTTCTGAACGATATGAAAATTCAGCTTCAATAGGATTTTCACCGTCTAAAGCATTTTCATTAACCCTTACTTTGTAAGGAGCCATTAGATAAGAACTGTGGTCTCTTGTGTAAGTTCCAGCATTTATTGATACCTCAGAATTTGTTCCAGGGTCAAATTCAATTGGAAATTTCTCTAAAAGCTTGAAACTAACCATCCCACATAGTGGATTTTCTACTCCTTGTATTTGAAAAACTAATTTAACATAATCTCCTGGAACCGCAGGATAAGGATCTTGGTTTAGCAAACTAACTTGCAGATTACACGGGCCAGCACTAACTAACCCAACCAGGCTTAAAAATAAAATACCAAACAAAATCTCTTTTTTCATAATATTATTTTGTCATAGTTATTTTTAAATCTATCCATTAATGCAAAAATTTAAATAGCTTCTTTAAGCAACAATATTATAGAAAATGATAATCCCAATTAGATGCTTTTCATGTGGTAAACCTATCGCTCACTTGTGGGAAGAATACAAAGAGCGAACAGAAAAAGGTGAAGAACCCAAAAAAGTTCTTGATGAACTTGGCTTAGAAAGGCCTTGCTGTAGGGCGATGTTTTTAGGGCAAGTAGATCTAATTGATCAAGTTAATAAGTTCAAGAAGTTCTAACTCTTTATTGGAGGAACTAGAACTAATCCGGATATATAGTTTATTGTCTCTCTAATTTGATGATAAATTTGAAGGAATAAATAACAAATCTGAGATCAATTTAATTCTTGAGGTTATATCTAGAAGTATTCCCACATTTTAAACATTTGATAAGTTTAAATCCATTTTTAATTCTGATCTCACAATTAGAACTATCAAACAAATTATAACACCTCTTACAGAATTTCTTTCTTAACTCTCTAAGTTTAATCTTTGAATGCATCGCCAATTTCTTTACTTTTTTCACATCTTTTTCATCTTTCGCTTTGCCGAGTAACTCGGTAATTTCAGCTTTTGTGGCTTTTTCCTTTTTCATAGTTAGATATAGAATTAATTGTATAAAAAAGTATATATTAAATAAAAAAAGGTAAGACAGCTTGTTACGTTCCCATCTTGCGGGACAGTACCGGTAACAACGTGGAAGGCTTAGCTTCTGGGTTCGGAATGAGACCAGGCGTTTCCCAACCACTATGGCCGTCTTACTTTTTCTACATATTTGGGGTTTTTAAGGTTTTCTAAACATAGATTTATTAATTATATTTACATAAAAAGATCATGACAAAAAAAGAGCAAATAAATCATATAGTACTAACTGCTGTCCTCATGTGCCTAGGATTACTAACATTCAAATATCTTCCAGAATCTATTTATGGAAGAGACATCCTTTTTGATGCTTCACAACACGTTACAATCGCAATTTTTACTCTTTATGTCTTCTATTTTTTTATAGATCAGACCAAGTCTTGGAGAATCCCATATTTCTTGATTTCAGCAGCAATTATTATTATCATAGCCATCCAGAGAATCTATATGCAGGCCCATAATGAGATTGGCATCCTTCTCGCACTTTTCATCTCAGCATTATCTATCTATATCTCCCATTGGAAATATTTCAATAGTAATCTTAAGTTCTAAGTAAAAACATTTAAATAGCCAAAATTTCTCGGATTATTACGGTTGTAGAAAGCAAATAAAATTTGCTAAGAGTTGCTAGCTTAGAATGAAAATTAGTTTAACATGTCAAGAAGCGCACCAAGGAGGGGTAGTTTACAATTCTACCCAAGAAAGAGAGTAAGTAAGTTCCTTCCTAGAGTTAACTGGGATGCTATAAAATCTAATAATTCTTTATTTGGCTTCATTGGTTATAAAGTTACAATGGCCTCAATGTTGGCCAAGGACTCCACTCCTGATTCTTTAACAAAAAATAAAAATATCACAATCCCCGTAACAATTCTTGAAATTCCCCCAATAAAACTATTCTCTGCAAGGTTCTATAAAGATAATAATCTCGTAAAAGAAGTAATCTTAGAAACCCCAGATAAAGAATTAAAGAAATTAATTAAACTCCCAAAAGAATATAAAATCAAATTAGAGGATATCAAAGAAGAGTCCTATAATGATGTGAGAGTCATGATATATTCTATTCCGAAAAAAACTTCAATCAAGAAGAAACCGGATATGACAGAAGTTTCTTTGAATGGAGATGTAAAGTCAAAATTAGAGTTCATAAAAAGCCATAGCGGGAAAGAGATTTTAGGAACCGAAATTCTAAAAGAGATGAAACTTTTAGATGTGAGAGGATTAACAAAAGGTAAGGGATTGAGTGGGCCAGTAAAAAGATTTGGGATAACTCTAAAAGCCCACAAATCCGAAAAAGGAGTTAGACGCCCAGGAAATGTAGGTTCTTTCCACCCCTCAAGAGTTTCGTTTAGAGTTCCAATGGCCGGACAGTTAGGAATGTTTAATCGTATAACTTATAACAAAAAAGTTCTTCAGTTAGGAAAAATCTCTGAAAAGGATATAAACCCAGAGAAAGGATTCAAAAATTTCGGGAAGATAAAAACAGAATATATTGTGTTGCAAGGTTCTGTTCCAGGACCTTCAAAAAGGCAATTACTTTTAACAGCACCTTTAAGACCCACAAAAAAACAATTAAAATTAAATTATGAACCAATAAGATTAATATAAAATGAAAGCAAAAATATTAACAGTAGATGGAACGCAAGGAAAAGAAATAGCAATGCCAGAATTTTTTTCAGGAAAAATCAGAGAGGATGTGGCCCAGAAATTTTTTGAACTATCCAAAGTTCAACAACCCCATGGACCAAATCCTTTAGCCGGAAAAATGCATGCTGCTTCTGGGAAACTTTCACATCAAAGACATAAATGGAAAACAACTTATGGGTATGGGATATCTAGAGCTCCAAGAAAGATTTTCTGGAGAAGAGGAACAAGATTTTATTGGGTAGGAGCATTTGCGGCATATACTCGAGGCGGAAGAAGGCCGCATGCACCTCAAATCGAACATTTTTTCACAAAAAAGAAACTGAATAAGAAAGAAATTTTAATCGCCTTAAAATCAGCATTAGCATCAACAGCATATTCAGAATTAATTAAACAAAGATATTCTAGAATAGAACACGAAAAAATCACCTCTCCTTTTGTAGTAGAATCAAAAGTGACTTCTCTGAAAACCAAAGAATTTTATCAAACTCTCAAAAAAATATTTGGAGATTTGTTCAGTCTTGTGATTAAGAAAAGAAATACGCGTCCAGGTAAAGGCAAGATAAGAGGTAGAAAATATAAACAAAATGCTGGCTTACTAATGCTCATAGGAAATGACGAGAATTTGAGAATTCAAGGAATTACTATAAGGAAAGTGGCGGATATAGAAATAGAAGACTTATTCCCACTAGGAAGATTAACTCTTTATACAGAAAAAGCAATCAAAGATCTAAATCAAATAAGAGAAAAAATAATTCAAGATAAAAAATGAAAAAAACATTCCCAAAACAAATAAGTAAAAAGAGTATTAGTTTTCTCGCTCCAATAACCACTGAAAAAGCAGTTAAGTTACTTGAGTTAGAAAATCTTCTTATGTTTGAAGTAGATCGGAGATTAACTAAATTAGAAATAAAAAATCAAGTAGAAGAGACATTTAATGTCAAGATCAAGAGTATAAGGACATTAACAAGAGAGAATAAGAAAATTGCATATATTCGTTTTGATCAAAAAAATCCAGCAATTGATATTGCAACTAAATTAGGAATGATATAAATGGGAAAAAGAATAATCCAACAACGACGGGGAAGAGGGTCATTAACTTATAGGGTTAGAACCAAAGCATTCCCCTATAAATTAGGATATCCTCAAGAAGCAAATGGAATGTGTAAAATAGTTAAGTTAGTTAGTTCTCCGGGTCATACAACTCCTCTGGCCAAGATCCAATGCAACCAACGTATGTTTTATAATATAGCAAGTAAAGGCCTAGTAGAAGGACAAGATATAGAAATAAATGGAAAGGAGCTAAAAGATGGGAATATATCTAAACTAGATAACCTTCCAATTGGAACAAAAATATTTAATATTGAACTAAAAAAAGGTGATGGTGGAAAGATTATTCGTACCGGAGGATCATTTGCCAGGATTTCAAGAAAAGAGAAGAATACAGTATGGATCATACTTCCTTCGAAAAAAGAGAAAATTTTAGATAAAGAGTGCAGAGCAACAATAGGATCAATTGCAGGACAAGGGAGATTAGATAAACCGATATTCAAGGCAGGAAAAATGTTTCATATTCAAAAAGTAAAAGGAAAACTTTGGCCTAGAACATCTGCAGTTGCAATGAATGTAATCGACCATCCATTTGGATCAGGTAGAGGAAAGAATCTTACTCACGGAACAAAAGGAAAAGTTCCAAAATTAAATGCCCCTCCAGGAGCTAAAGTTGGAACATTAAGACCAAGAAGAACAGGAAGGAAGAAGAGATAAAATGGAAGATAGTTTACAAAAAAAACAATTTACATATAAAGGAAGAACAATAGAGGAGTTAAAGTCCTTGGATATTCGAGAATTCGCAAAATTTGCAAAGGCTACTCCAAGAAGATTCATTCTGAGAAATTTTGATATAATAGAAAGATTCATAAAAAAATGTAAAAAAAGGCAGGAAAATAATAAACCTATAAAAACTCACAATAGAGAAATTGTTATTGTTCCAAATATGATGGGATTAACAATTCAGATTTATAGCGGAAAGCAATATGTTCCAATTAAAATAACTCAGGAAATGCTAGGACACCGTCTTGGGGAATTTGTTCCAATACGATCAAAAGTACAACACGGAGCTCCGGGTATAGGTGCGACTAAATCTTCAGCAGCAATGAGTGTGAAATAAAATGGTTGACGAAGAAAAAATAATTAAAGGGCTTGAGGAAAAACAAGAGAATACGAAAAATCCAGAAAAAGAGATTTCTAAAGAAAAATCAAAACCCGAAGAAGCAAAGAAAGAAAATAAGAAAAAAAACAAAGTGGAAACTCCAAAAAAAGATTTAGCTGCAGTTAATGCGAGAGATCTTCCAATCTCAACCAAGCAAGCAATGGCTATTTGTAAATTTGTATTAAAGAAAAGTCCAGAGAGATCAGTAGAGGAATTAGAACAAGTAATAAAAATGAATCGGGCGGTTCCTATGAAAGGAGAACTGCCCCATAGAAAAGGAATGATGTCCGGACGTTATCCAATTAAATCAACAAAGATTTTTTTAAAACTAATCCGCCAACTACAAGCAAATGCAGAAGTAAATAGATTAGAAGAACCAATAATTATTGATAGAGCAATATCAAATGTTGCAGCTAGACCCATGAGAAGATCGGGATCAAGTAGGTTCAAAAGAACTCACGTTACCTTAATCGCAAAAGAAAAAAATACAACTAAAACAGAATCAATCAAGGAGAAAAAATAAAATGGAAGAAAGAAAATTTGTAAAACTAAAAAAGGAAGAATTTGGAGTAAAAGAATTCATCAAGTCAAGTTTAGGCAAGGGCAAAATTTCTACAGTCCAAATAGAGTATACCCCTATAGGTGAAAAAATAATTGTTTCAACCTCTAAACCGGGATTTATCATAGGAAAAAGGGGAGAGAAAATAGCAGAATTAACTGAGGTCTTGAAAAGAAGATTTAGTCTTGAAAACCCGAGTATAGAAATCCAAGAAATAACCGTCCCAGAGTTTGATGCCCAAAGTATAGCAGACGAACTCGCTTTATCTCTAGAAAGATTAGGCAATCTTAAATTCAAAGTAATCGCATATAGGATGTTAGATAAAATAATGAAAGCAGGGGCTCTTGGAGTAGAGATTGTTATGTCAGGAAAGTTACCAAGTAAAAGAGCTAAACCTTGGAGGTTTGCGCAAGGTTATTTGAAAAAAACAGGAGATTCTGCAAAGGTAGTAGGAAGAGCGAAAGCAATAGCCAAAACAAGTATGGGGATTTCAGGAATTCAATTATCGATTTTAGCCCCAGGCGCAAAATTAGCAGATAGGATAGATATCAATGATGAGATAAAATCAAGGATAAAATCAGATATAGCAGATCCAGTAGAAGAACTCTCTTCAAAGAAACCAAAAAAATCAAAAGATAAAGGAGAGAAAAAATAAAATGGCAGTATTAAAAATTAAAGATATAAAAGGATTGGATAAAATCCAGATAGAATCTAAATTAAAAGATCTTAATATGGAATTGATAAAGAAAAGTGTAACAGCTAACAAATCAAGCAAAATAAAAACTAAAGAAATAAAAAAAGCAATCGCAAGATTATTAACACTACTAAATAAACAAAATAAGGAGGTTAATACAAAGTAAATGGATATATGTCCAAAATGTGGTCTTCCTACCCATGCGTGTGTTTGTGAGGAGCTTGCAAAGCAAGAACAAAAAATACAAATTGGGTTAGTAAAGCGAAAATACGGAAAGTATTCCACAATTATTAGCGGATTTGGAAATGATGTCAACATAAAGGAAATAGCAAAAGAACTAAAAAGCGAACTTGCTTGCGGAGGGACAATAAAAGACAACCAAATCGAACTACAAGGAGACCATAAAAGAGCTGCGAGACCAATACTGGTGAGATTAGGTTTTACAGAAGAATCAATAAGCGAATAAGAATAAAAATGGAAAAAAACCAAAAAAATCAAAAAAGCGTAGATAAATCTAGCCAGGCTTGCGAAGATATTCATTGCCCACATCATGGAATATTGTCAGCAAGAGGAAGAGTATTTCAAGGATATGTTATTCGTAAATTTGATAAAAGAGTAACAATCGAGTTTGAAAAAACAATTTATCTTAAAAAATATGAGAGATACATGAAAAAGAAAGCTAAACTTCATGCAAGATTACCCGAATGTATGAAAGACCAAATAGAATTAGGGGATTA
>Ga0066639_10003173_pt1 | contig 14277 bp, 13 predicted proteins | sample CryGeyCG2114_010_2_FD_59504 | JGI IMG/M metagenome (GOLD analysis project Ga0066639, IMG submission 59504) | Groundwater microbial communities from aquifer - Crystal Geyser CG10_big_fil_rev_8/21/14_0.10 | ecosystem: Environmental > Aquatic > Deep subsurface > Groundwater | place: USA: Utah...
AAAAAAATTAAAATATTTTATATTTTTTTTGATTTTGAGCTTAAGTATTCTTTTGGGTAAAAGTTTTTATTTGCAAATCATTAAAGGTCATGATTATTTTTCTTTAGCCGAGAATAATAGAATTAGAACTAAATTTATTAAAGCGCAGAGAGGTATTTTTTATGATACTAACGGTGAAGTTTTAGTTAGAAATGTTTCTGGATTCTCTTTATTTATTACGCCATCTGATTTGCCTCGAGATGATAAAGACAGAGAACAAGTCATCACCCAAATTTCATCCATTATTGATTTGAGTAGCCAAGATATCACTGATAAATTATCAGATTATCGATATTTTTTTCAACCGATTACCATTAAAACCGGGATTGATTATCAACGGGCTATGGCTCTTAAAATTGCCAGCACTGATTTACCTGGTGTGACTTTGGAAATTGATTCTTGGCGTCAATATTTAGCCGGTCATAGCTTTTCTCATCTTTTGGGATATGTGGGGAAAATTAATGCCGAAGAATATGAACTGGAAAAAGATAATTATTTACTCAATGATAATATTGGTAAAATTGGTTTGGAGAAATATTATGAAGAATTACTTCGAGGTGAACACGGTCAAAAATTAGTCGAAGTAGATGCTTATGGCCAAGAAAAGAAAATTATTTCTAAAACGGAATTTTCTCCGGGGTCGGATTTAGTTTTGTCTATTGATGCTTCGTTACAAAAAAAAGTTTACGAAATTTTGGAAGCTAGATTAAAAAAACAAAAAACCGCTGTAGTTATAATTTCTAATCCGCAAAATGGTGAAATTTTATCACTAGTTGATTATCCTAATTATGATAATAATCTTTTTGCTTTGGGTATTGGGTTTGATGATTATCAGAAATTAATTGAAGATGAACAAAAACCTTTGTTTATGAGGTCTATTGCCGGTGAATACCCTTCTGGTTCGACGGTCAAAATTGTAATTGCTGCCGCCGCTTTACAAGAGGGAGTAGTAACCAAAAATACCACTATCAATAGTGTTGGCGGAATTCGAGTCGGTGAGTGGTTTTTTCCTGATTGGCAATCTAATGGTCATGGCGTCACTAATGTGATTAAGGCGATTGCTCAATCAGTGAATACATATTTTTATTATGTTGGTGGCGGTTATGGCGATTTTAATGGTCTAGGGGTGGAGCGGCTTGGTCAGTATATGAAACTCTTTGGTTTGGGTGAAAAATTAGGCCTAGATTTGCCAGGAGAAAAAACTGGTTTTGTGCCCAACCAACAATGGAAAAATGAAGTTAAAAAAGAACCTTGGTATATCGGAGATACTTATCATTTATCAATTGGTCAAGGGGATTTACTGGTGACTCCCTTACAAGTTAATTTTTATACCAACACCATTGCTAATGGCGGTACCCTGTATCGGCCAAAATTAGTTAAGGAAATAATTAAAAGTGACGGCGTTAGAGAAATTATTATGCCTGAAATTATGAGACGTGATTTTGTTAGTCAAGCTAATATTAATATTGTTCGTGAAGCCATGAGGGAAACTGTGGTTTCTGGCTCGGCTAGAAGTTTGAGTTCTTTGCCGGTTTTGGTGGCTGGTAAAACTGGTACCGCTCAATGGAATAATAACAAAGAAAATCATGCTTGGTTTACCGCTTTTGCCCCTTATTATAACCCGACATTTTCGGTAACAGTTTTAGTAGAAGAGGGGGGAGAAGGGAGTGTCACCGCTTCACCTATTGCCAAAGAAATTTTGTCATATTGGTTTAGCCACCAGTAGCTTAAGTGTTGACATAATTAGTCCGAGCTTATATAATGTAAACTATATTGAATTTAAAAAATATTGAATTAAAGAATTTAAAACATGAAAGATAACTATATTTCCAAGGATGGCTTGGCCCAAATTAAAGAACAATTAGATGAATTAAAAAATATCAAAAGACCATTTGTGGTTGAGAAGATTGCCCGAGCCAGAGAACAAGGAGACTTATCAGAAAATGCCGAATATCATGAAGCTCGAGAAGAGCAGAGTTTTATTGAGGGTAAAATTAATGAATTAGAATATTTGATTAAAAATTCTATTATTATTAAGGGTGATAAAAAATCCGATATTGTAACTATTGGCTCAACTGTCCACGCCACCTGTGATAACGGGATGAAAATTAGATACACGATTGTGGGTAATACCGAAGCTGATCCGGCGGTTGGTAAAATCTCTAATGAGTCGCCACTGGGTAAAGCTTTTATTGGCAAGTCAGTTGGTCATGAGTTTGAGTTAACTATTCCAGCCGGGAAAATTAAGTGTAAGATTGATAAAATAGATTAATTTAGCTTACAAAAAAAGCGTCAATATCGGCGCTTTTTGTTTTTATAAGTATGGAGTATACTAATAGTAGTAACTTACTGAATTTGATCTTTTAAAACTAACCAATCCAGGAGGATTAGCATAATGAGTGGCGATAAACAACCAGTTAAGAGATTTGTCTTAACCGCTTCAGATTCTGTAGATCGATTGATAGCTGTATTTATTTCAGCGGCGTCTAGAAACTATAATGAGGCGAAACTAGCTTTTAAATCACTCACTTGGACGCCTCAGGAAATTGCCACCTGGAGTGATGAAAAACGCACTATGGCGCATTATTTTGCCAACCGCTTAGCTCAATATCATTTGGCTTCCAATCAAGAAATTATGGAAGCGTTGAATGGGGCAAATCACACTGCGCCCAAGGCTCAAGCGTGGTATGAGGCCATTGTTCGTAATCTTAATTATGGGTGTAATTCAGATATCACTGTTCCCTGGGGTTGTGATGGCTATCATTATCTCAAGGCCTTACTGGGATTAACTGCGGTTGTGCCAACTGATCATGACTCTAATTGGGATGAAGTGCCATTTTAACCAAAAAGCTATTAGAATAACTAATAGCTTTTTTTAAAATTTGGAATTTTAGATGTCTAGGTTTTTAACACTTTTAGCATGAGTTTGAATAAATTTTTTTCGCGGGGCTACTTCATCACCCATTAAAATATCAAATATTTCATCAGCTTTTTCGGCATCGGCTATGGTTATTTTTTTCATTTTTCTCTGAGTCGGATCCATAGTGGTATTCCATAATTGTTCCGGGTTCATTTCTCCCAAACCCTTATAGCGTTGAATATTTAATTTTACTTCACCAGTGGTTTCATCACCAATAATTTCTTCATTGGTATCCTTAGTATCTTTGGTTTCATTAACTATTTCTTTTTTGGCCGTTTTTTTGGCTGTGGTTTTGGTTTGGGCGGTTTTGGTGATTTCGGCTTTAATAGTTTCTAATTCTTCGTCGGTGTAAACCCAGCGAACTTCACGTCCCAGTTGAACTCTATAAAGCGGTGGTTGAGCAATAAAAACATGCCCCTTGAGAATTAATTCCGGAAAATGACGATAAAAGAAAGTTAATAACAGAGTCCTGATATGAGAGCCATCAACATCCGCATCCGTCATAATAATAATTTTGCCATATCTGAGTTTGGTGATATCAAATTGATCGCCAATATTTGTGCCAAAGGCAATGATCAGTGATTTGATTTCATTATTGGCAAACATTTTATCTAGTCTGGCTCTTTCCACATTTAAGATTTTACCACGCAAGGGCAGGATGGCTTGGTATTCCCGGTTACGGCCTTGTTTAGCGCTACCACCGGCGGAATCTCCTTCGACAATATAAAGTTCGGATTTGTCCATATCTTTTGAGGAACAATCAGCTAATTTACCAGGTAAGGCAAAACCTTCTAAAGCGCCTTTTCGTAAAACTGTTTCTCTGGCGGCTCTGGCGGCCACTCTGGCTCGGGCGGCGAGAATACATTTGCCAATTATACCCTCAGCGTCTTTGGGGTGTTCTTCCAAGAAAATCTGGAGTCCATCAGACATAACTTTTTCCACCGCGGATCTCGCTTCCACATTGCCTAATTTGGCCTTGGTTTGGCCTTCGAATTGAGGTTCCGGCAGTTTAATGGAAATTACCACCGCCAAGCCCTCCCGGACATCTTCGGCGGTCAAATTAGTTTCTTTTTCTTTAAGGATGTTTTTACTTCTAGCATAGTTGTTAATTGTTCTAGTTAAAGCCGTTCTAAAGCCAACAACATGCATACCACCTTCCTGGTTATAGATATTATTGGCGAAAGCCATAATAGTTTCGTTGTATTCTTCGTTGTATTGCATGGCAATTTCTACATGGACATTATCCATATCTTTTTCCACATAAAAAACATTCTCATGTTTAGGTTGAGTGTGCAAATTAATATGCTTGATATAAGATTTTATGCCACCCTCAAAATAAAAACAGTAACTCAGATGTTTGAGTTTATTGGTTTCGCGTTCATCAGTAATAATTAATTTAATACCCTTGGTTAAATAAGCTTGTTGTCTTAGGTGGTCTAAAATAATTTTAAACTTAAATTCAGTAACGGTAAAAATACTAGTATCTGGTTTAAAAGTTATCTTAACTCCTGTGCCTTTGGCCGAGCCAACGGCTTTGACGCTTTTTTGAGGTTTGCCCATTTTGTATTCCTGCATCCATAATTTGCCGTCTCTTTTGACTTCCGCTTTAAGGTATTGAGATAGGGCATTAACCACTGATACACCTACGCCATGTAAACCGCCAGAAACCTTATAACCGCCACCCCCGAATTTTCCACCGGCGTGTAGTGTGGTTAAAACAGTTTCTAATGTTGAGACGCCAGTAGCTTTATGTTTTTCAACTGGAATGCCTCGACCATTATCTTCTACTGACATCATACCATCAGGGAGCATTTTAATTTTGATGGTATCACAATAGCCGGCCATGGCTTCATCGATACTGTTGTCCACTACTTCCCAAATCAAATGGTGTAATCCGGCTTCAGCAGTATTACCGATATACATGCCCGGTCTTTTGCGCACCGGATCCAAACCTTCTAAAACTTGAATTTGCTCGGCGCCATAAGCTGGAATCTTGGTTTTGGGAGTCATTTTTTTTTCTTGAGGCATAATTATTCCTATAATTTTTATGAGTAATTTATGCTTCCATTTTAGCATATTTTTGAGTTATCAGCAAGGAAAAAGTGTCAATAATTTGAGATAAAAAAATGCCAACCGGAGTTAGCATTGGGAGTATAATTTAAGTTGGCATTAGTGCGTATTTAGCTACTGATAATTTAATAAAATTGTCAGAGGCGGTTAGTCTAACTCGCCAGCCGGCTTTTTTTAAAACCTTTAAGATTTTAATTCTTTCAGCCAATTTTTCTTTTTGGAGTTTGGAGTTAGTGCTAAAAACCACCATTGGAATCATCAGTGGATCAGGATTTTCGATATTAATTATAGCTAAAGCCTCTTTTCTGTTTATATGTATTTCTTGAACCAAGGAATACATTACACTGATTAACATTGGTGGCGCTCCGAAAGTTTCTAAAGCTATAACTTTATCCACTAAATCCGACATAGGGAATACCAAATCGCCAGGGTTTATTAAATCATCTAATTTAAGCACATCATAGAAGTCCATGTCACTCCCCCCTTGGTTTTTTTAAAGAACTGGTATTTTAATTATATTAACTTATTTTAGATTAATAAGTCAATAATTGATTATGCTGTAAATTGGAAATTTATGGTATAATAAATTTATGCCTATTGATCAGAATTACAATTTTACTGACCAGGAGTTAAAGTTTAGCTATTGGTATGTCACCCACAAGCTACTGATAAAGAATATTTATATAATATTCCTATGTTTGGCTAGTTTTTTGATTTGGTTTTATGTTATCTGGCAATTAGTTTTCTGGGGTCTGAATTATAGTACGGAAAATTATCAAATTAACAAATTAATTTTTGGTGACAATCTAGGTCTGCCAGCGATTAATCAATTACAACCCGTGGCTTTACAAATTGGTGATCCCGCATCCTTAATTAGTGAGGATAAGCGTCAGGATTATTTTATCGAGATTTCTAATAATAATCGAAATTGGTTGGCAACTTTTGATTATACTTTTACCGGTAGTGATTCAGCCGCCCATACTCGACCCGGCTTTGTTTTGCCATTAGAAAAAAAATATTTAATGGATTTGGGGGTAGTGGGTGTGGTGTCTGATTTAAATATTTCTAATTTGAAGTGGCAGAGAATTTATAATCCCCAAGTAATTTATACTGATCGGTTTAAATTTAAAGTAGAAAATACCGGTTTTAGCTCGGCGGTTGGCACTGGCGATCCCAGCATTCTGACTTTTTATATCACCAATGACTCCGCTTTTAATTATTGGCAAGTCGGGGTGTCAGCTTTTTTGTATAGCGGTGGTAACGTGGCCTCGGTTAATTATATTGTTTTAGAACAATTTATAGCCGGCGAAAAACGGCAAGTTCAGCTTAATTGGAATACTAAATTGCCTAGAATTAGCAACATTGAGATTGTGCCGGAAGTTAATGTTTTTGATGAAAAAAATATTATGCCTCAGTTGGCACCGACTGATTTTCCTATTACCCTATGATTTATTTTAAAAAGATTTTTTTTTATCAATCGCTATTAGTGGCGGTTTTATTTTTGTTGATTTTTTGGCTGGTTTTAAAATTAGGTCCCAATGTTTGGTGGGGGGTGGCGCTAGTGGATAAGCCCATAATGTCGGCTGATTGGGGAGAACCTCAAAGCTTAAATTTTAACACCGGTGATTGGGAGAGCAGCGCTAATATATCCAGTGACGGTAATACTTTATTGTTTTCATTTTATCCCGGTGATTTGAGCCAAGCTTTAGCGACAGGCAAGTTAATTGATGATCTTGATGTTTATTATAGTGTCTCGCCTTTTATTAAAGCCGAAAAACATACTTTATCCGAGGATCAGTGGTCTGAAATTGGAGCCATTATATCAGAAAGTGATATTTATTATGCTGCCAATCGAAATCATTTGGATAATTATGATATTTATAAAAATGGTCAGGTAATAATTAATACTCTAAATAAATCAGAAAAAGATCCGCATTATTGTGCGGCTCAAGCGGAGCTTTATTTTGAGGTTGATGGTTATATTTATGTTAATAAAAATAATCAAACCACCGCTTTACCATTTCCGATTAATGATGAGAGCCGTAATTTACAGCCGTTTTTAACTCCTGATTGTCAAATTATTTATTTTACTTCTACTCGGGGAGATGGCCTGTTCAAAATTTTACGATCACAAAGATCAGGGGAGAATTTTTGGTCGGAACCGGAGTTGGTGGCCTCCAGTCGCTATGGGGTGGGAGAGCCCAGTTTAACTGCTGATGGTCAGAGATTATTTTTTGTGCAGATTTTAAAATCTGCTAAAGAGACCATAAATGCGGATATATTTTATGTGGATAAATTAGAGAAATAACTTCTTATTTTTTAATAAACAGCTGATAATTAGCGGTTTTTTTATTGGTTTTTACAGTTCTTGACAGTATTTTAAAAATTGTTTATAGTGTTATTAGCACTCTAGCTACTTGAGTGCTAAAAGTCTGAATTTAAATTACCGGCTAATAGCTAAGCTATGAATTCCAATGAGAGACAAAATAATCTACTTAAAGTAGTGATAGAAGAATATGTGGATTCTGCCAGCCCGGTTGGTTCTAGTTTGATTGTCAGTAAATATTTTCAGGATTTGAGTTCGGCCACTATCAGAAATGATATGGCGGAGTTAGAAAAACAGGGATTAATATTTCAGCCTCACCCCTCCGCTGGTCGGGTACCGACTATTACCGGTTATCGAAAATATTTAAGTGGTCTGGCTAGTCGCGGTAATCTCACTCAAAGTGAGAAAAATAAACTAGCTCGGGTGGAATCAGAGGATTTAAAAACTCGTACCAAAAATATTGCCAGAATGATTGCCAAAATATCTGAGAGCGCGGTTTTTGTTTCTTTTGGCGAAAATGAATTTTTTCATACTGGTATTGCCAATTTATTTCGTCAGCCAGAATTTGCCCAAATGGATTATCTTCATACTATGTCCGAAGCCATCGATCACATGGATGAAGCTATAAAATTAATGTTTCATCAATTAGAAATCGGTGAAATTCAAACTTTGATTGGTCAGGATAATCCTTTTGGCGCTGTCACTTCGGTGGTGGTTTCCAAATGTGAGGTTGACGGTCAAATTAGCTTAATCGGTATTTTAGGTCCGAATCGTCTGGATTATCGAAAGTGTTTGGGTTTAGTGGAATATTTTAGCAAATTATTATCATAAAAAATAAATTAATATACCAAAAATGAGTCAAGAAGATAAAATTAAGGATATTGAATCTTTAAAACAAGAATTAGACGAGGCCAAAATTCAAATTCAGGAAAATTTAGCCGGTTGGCAAAGAGCTCAAGCTGATTATGCTAATTTTAAAAAAGAAACTGAGAGTCGACAAAAAGAGGTGATGGAATATGCTAATGCCGTTTTGATGTCAGAGGTTTTGCCGATTTATGATCATTTTAAATTGGCTCTTGGTCATATCCCAAAAGATCAAAAGAAAATAGATTGGGTGATTGGCTTAGAACACATTAGAAAACAGTGGCAAGATTTTTTAAAGAAATATAAAATAGTAGAAATCAAAACCGTTGGCGAAAAATTTGATCATAACATCCATGAAGCGGTAACTTATGAAGAACAGGCAGGTTATGATAGTGATGTAATTTTTGCTGAGGTTTCTTCCGGTTATACGCTGGATGATAAAATTTTAGTACCGGCTAAGGTAAAAGTCGCTAAATAAATATTTTATTAACTAATTATCTTAATTTACAAATAATTAAGATAAAAAGGAGACAAAAATATGTCTTTAATTAAATGGGCTCCGTTTTGGGAGCCAACCATAGGTGAGGATTTTGATAAATTTTTTGATTTATCATCAGCTAATTTTTCACCGGCTGTTGATGTTTATCAGGATGATAATAATGTTATAGTGGAAACACCAATGACCGGCATTGATCCCAAAAAAGTTGACATTTCCATTACCAATGACGTTTTGACTGTTAAAGGTGAAAGCGAGAAAAAAACTGAAGTTGAAGATAAGGATTATTACCGTAAAGAAATTAAACGTGGCAGTTTTTACCGCTCCGTTCAATTACCGGATCATGTGTTAGGAGAAGAGGCCAAGGCTGAATATATAAATGGTATTTTAAAAATTTCTTTGCCCAAGGCCCCAGAATCTAAGACTAAAAGTATTAAAATTGATGTTAAATAATATCAGACATCGCCTAATTAATTAGGCGATTCTTGGCTAGAATATTGATAGAGATCAGTATTTTAACTAAGAATTAAAATAATAAAAATTAATTTAAAAAAATATGGGAAAAATTTTAGGCATTGATTTGGGTACCACTAACAGCGCGATGGCTATTATGGAGGGGGGACAACCAAAAATTTTGGAAAACAGCGAGGGAGCTAGAACTACGCCTTCAATGATTGCGGCGACTAAATCAAGTGAAAGATTGGTGGGCATGTCAGCTAAAAGACAGGCCGTAACTAATCCCGCTAATACTTTGTTTTCAGTCAAAAGATTAATCGGTCGAAAATGGTCTGATGAAGATGTTCAAAAGGATTTAAAATCTTTGTCTTTTGAGGTTAAAAAATCAGGTGCTGGCGTCAAAGTGGTTATGGGCGGCAAAGAATATAGCCCCCAAGAGATTTCGGCTATGGTTTTACAAAAACTAAAAACTGACGCTGAAGCTAAAACCGGTGAAACTATTACCGAAGCGGTCATTACGGTGCCGGCTTATTTTGATGATAGTCAAAGACAAGCCACTAAAGATGCCGGAGAAATTGCCGGTTTAACCGTCAAGCGAATTATTAATGAGCCAACTGCGGCGGCTTTGGCCTATGGTTTTGAAAAGAAAAAGGGTCAACAAATTGCCGTTTATGATTTGGGTGGCGGGACTTTTGATATCTCTATTTTGGATGTGGCGGCTGATACCGTAGAGGTAAAATCTACCAATGGCGATACTCATTTGGGCGGTGATGATTTTGATCAATTAATTATGGGTTATATTTTGGCTGAGTTTAAAAAACAAGAAGGAGTTGATTTATCTAAAGATCAAACCGCCCTACAGAGAGTGAAAGAGGCGGCCGAAAAAGTAAAAATTGAGCTGTCAACTCAAATGGAATCAGAAATTAACCAGCCGTTTATTACCCAAGGCGTGGATGGTGCTCCCAAACATTTAACCATGAGAATTACCCGAGCTCAATTAGAAGGTTTGGTTGGTGGCTTGGTGGAAAGAACTTTTGAACCGGTTAAAAAAGCTTTGGCTGACTCTGGCTTGACCACTTCTCAGATTGAAGAAGTGATTTTGGTCGGTGGTATGACTAGAATGCCTTTAGTGCAAAAGAAAGTTGAAGAATTTTTTGGTAAAAAACCAAATGTCAGTGTTAATCCTGATGAAGTGGTAGCACTGGGGGCGGCGGTTCAAGCCGGTGTATTACAAGGTGATGTTAAGGATGTGTTACTTTTGGATGTGACACCATTGACTTTAGGCATTGAAACTATGGGCAGTGTGGCGACACCGCTAATTGAAAGAAACACTACTATCCCAACTTCTAAGTCACAAATCTTTTCAACAGCCGCTGATAATCAACCGGGTGTAGAAATTCATGTGCTTCAAGGGGAGCGACCAATGGCCTCTGATAATAAAACATTGGGCAAGTTTATGTTGGATGGTATTCCACCAGCGCCACGAGGGGTGCCACAAATTGAAGTGACTTTTGATATTGATGCCAATGGTATTTTGAATGTGAAAGCTCAAGATAAAGCTACTGGTCGGGAACAAAAAATTACCATTACTTCTTCTAGCGGTTTATCCAAAGAAGAAATAGAAAAAATGAAAATGGATGCCGAAGCCCATGCTGATGAAGATAAAAAGAAAAGGGAAATTATTGATGTTAAAAATCAAGCAGAAAGTTTAATTTTTACCACCGAAAAAACCTTAAAAGATGCTGGTGAAAAAGTAGATGCCGAAACCAGAAAAACCGTGATGGATAAAGTTGAAGATTTGAAAAAAGCCAAAGATGGTGATGATCGGGATTTAATTCAGAAAAATTATGATGCCTTGTCAGAGGAAATTCAGAAAGTGGGCGCTAAAATGTATGAGCAACCACCAGAAAACACAAAAAACACTGAAAACACAAAAACACCTGATCAGGAAAGTACCAGTGAAACTAAAACTGATGAACCAGTGGAAGGTGAATTTGAAGATGTGAAGAAGGCGTAACATAAAACACATAACATATAACATTTGATTATAATAGTTTTTTTACATTCAGTCCAGATAATAGCTTTTAACTGGACTGTAGCGAGATAATTATTAAATCAATTTATGGAAAATCAAAATAAACCATCAACTCCAAATGGACAGATGGAAATTAAAATCACCGACAATTTTGCTGGCGGTGAGTATGCCAATGCCATGCAAGTAACCCACAGCAAGGATGAATTTATTATGACCTTTTTAAATATTGTGCCACCAAGTGGTCGGGTTTGTGGTAAAATTATTACTAGCCCAGGACATATTAAAAGAATGATCGCCGCTTTAGACGATAATTTAAAAAAATATGAAGCTAATTTTGGATCAGTGGCCGTAGCGGAAAGTCCAAAAGAAGGTATAGGTTTTAAAGCTTAGAATAAGAAAATAATAAAATAAAAAACTAAAAAAGTAATGTTTTATATTTTATTATTGATTTAAGTGTGATTAATAATTTATTATTTTTTTAATTTCTTAATTTTTTAAATATACATGGCTAAAGATTATTACGATATTTTGGGAGTTAAAAAAGGTGCGACGGCTGATGAAATTAAAAAAGCTTTTAGAAAAAAAGCTCATGAGCATCATCCTGATAAAGCTGGTGGCAATAATGATAAGTTTAAGGAAATAAACGAGGCTTATCAGACTATTGGCAACGAACAAAAGCGAAAACAATATGACCAATTCGGCTCCACTGGCGGAGCTGGTGGTTTTAATTATTCTGATTTTGCCAGAGCTCAAGGTGGCAATCCATTTGGCCAGGGCGGATTTTCTCAGGGCAATGTTAATTTTGACTTTGGGGACTTGGGCGATTTGGGCGATGTTTTTGGCAGTTTTTTTGGTGGCAGTAATAAGTCTCAGACTAGACAAGCCAGGGGGGCTGATATTGAAACAGAAATAAATATTACTTTTGAAGAATCAGTGTTTGGCATTGAAAAAAATATAGAATTATCAAAACGGATAATATGTGGTCATTGCCATGGCAATGGCGGGGAGCCCGGTTCTAAAATAAGGGACTGTGTTGATTGTCAGGGAACGGGTAAGGTGTCATCTATTCAGCAGACTATTTTGGGCGCTATCCAAACTCAAAGAATTTGTACTAAATGCCAAGGTGAGGGTAAAATTTATGATCAAAAATGTCAGATTTGTAGTGGCACTGGCGTTGAATATGGCAGTGAAAAAATAAAGGTTATGATTCCAGCCGGCATTGAAAACGGCCAACAGATTCGTTTAACTGGTAAAGGCGAACCAAGTCCCAAAGGAACAGCCGGTGATTTATATATTAATATTAAAGTCAGCCGAAGTCCCAAATTTAAAAGAGCGGGGGATGATATTAGAAGTGATTATCATATTTCAGTTTCCCAAGCTATTTTAGGTGATAAGGTGGAAATTGAAACAGTCGATGGCCATGTTAGTTTAAAAATTCCGGCCGGCACTCAGAGTCATACCAGTTTTAAATTAGCCGGCAAGGGTGTGCCTCATCTTAGATCACGAGGCCGAGGCGATCATTTTGTCCAGATAATAATTAATATCCCTAAAAATTTAGATCGCAAACAACGAAAATTAATTGAAGAACTAGATATATAAATAAATTTTAAAATTTTCAATTCCTAATTCTTGCCTACCGGCAGGCAGGTTCAAACAATTTTAATAGGACGCCTATTGGTTGGTTAAAATAATTTAAACATGGTCCCATCGTCTAGCGGTTAGGACATCGCCTTCTCAAGGCGAGAACCGGAGTTCGATTCTCCGTGGGACTACTAATAAAAATATGCTAAATATCACTATCCTAGCTGTTGGCAAAATCAAAGAAGAATCTTTTTTAGATTTAATTTTGGAGTATTTAAAAAGATTAAAACCTTACGCTTCAATAAAAATTGAAGAATTAAAAGCCGAGTCGTTTAATATCGCCACCAAAAATAAAGCTAAAGTTATAGAAGGTGAGAGATTATTAAATTATTTAAAAAGATTTCCAGATAGCAAAATAATTTTATTGGATGAAGCTGGTAATAATTATAGCTCAGGAGAATTTGCTAATTTAATAAATAATGAAAACTGCCATTTTATTTTTGTGATTGCCGGGTCATTGGGATTTTCTGACCAAGTTAAATCTAAAATTAAATCTAGTTTAACACTTTCCAAAATGACTTTTACTCACGAGATGGCTAGAGTCATTTTGCTTGAGCAAATATATCGAGCAGTAACTATTATCAAAAACAAGCCATATCATTATTAATGTTTATATTTTTTTAAATATGATAAAATATAGTTACTATGAATAAACCACTACTAATTTTACCATTTGACCACCGCAGTTCTTTTTCCAAGAATATTTTAGGGTTTGAAGGAAAAATTAATTCAAAACAAAAAAAAGAAATATCCAAGCTTAAAAAAATAATCTTTGAGGGTTTTGTGGAAGTTAAGAAGAAATATAAAACCAAAGATTATTTTGGTATTTTAGTTGATGAAGAATACGGCTTGTCAATCATCACCCAAGCGCAAAAAATAAAAGCCATTGTTTGTCTACCGGTGGAAAAAAGTGGCCAACAGGAATTAAAATTTGAATATGGCAATTCGTTTGGCAGCCATATTAAAAAAATAAAACCGGATTATGTTAAAGTCTTGGTTCGTTATAACCCACTAAATAAAACTATCAACAAAAATCAATTAGTTAAATTAAAAAAATTAGGAGATTTTTGCGATCAAAACAATTATAAAATAATTTTGGAATTACTGGTGCCACCGACTGAAATTGATTTAAAAAAATCCCAAACCGAAGATAATTATAATAACAAATTACGACTCCAAAGATCCATTGGCGCCATTAGTGAAATTAAAAAAGTTTTAAATGTTGATATTTGGAAATTGGAATATTTTTCTAAATCGGGCTGGCGAAAAATTATTAGAGCCACCGGTAAAAAATCACAAATAATTTTACTTGGTCGCGGAGAAGATAAATCGGTAGTCGATGATTGGATTAGAGATGCTGCTAGTTACAAACAAATAATTGGTTTTGCTATTGGTCGGACTATTTTCTTGGATGAGCTTAAAAAATATGT
>Ga0066639_10003174_pt1 | contig 14276 bp, 14 predicted proteins | sample CryGeyCG2114_010_2_FD_59504 | JGI IMG/M metagenome (GOLD analysis project Ga0066639, IMG submission 59504) | Groundwater microbial communities from aquifer - Crystal Geyser CG10_big_fil_rev_8/21/14_0.10 | ecosystem: Environmental > Aquatic > Deep subsurface > Groundwater | place: USA: Utah...
TGTGGTTTTCGTTTTTTACAAATTATTTTGATTGGCCCAACATTCTCCGTCTTCTTAATTTATGAAACGGTTTTCCAGCTAGGCACCTTTTTTCATCACAGTAACGTCCGGTTGCCTCGTCGATTCGAGCGCTATTTGAATCTTTTGATCGTAACTCCTCGAATGCATACGATTCATCATTCGCAAGAGAAGGAAGAAACGAACTCTAATTTTTCTGCGGTCTTGCGAGTGTGGGATACACTTCATCGAAGTCTGCGCCGAGGCATTCCAGAGAATCAAATTAAGATCGGCGTCCCGGCCTATCCAGAAAATGAAAATCGGCTTTGGTCGCTTTTGTCGCTTCCTTTTCGTCTTCAGCGCAATTACTGGAAATCCGCTGAATCAGCTGGAGATGGAATTAAGTGAGCGATAGTTGTTGTACGAACCCCGAAGTATCTAATGATCCTTCTCAAAAAAGAGCGATCCTTCTCGTATTAGGCATTAACCTCTTATTTTTCTTTGGAGAGGGAATCGCTGGAATTCTCGCACAATCTTCAAGTTTATTGGCTGACGCTGTAGATATGGGGGGGTGACGCATTTGTTTATTTTCTTAGCCTTTTAGCTCTCAATCGAAGCTTAAAAGCGAAATCAAAAGTGGCTCTTTTCAATTCAGGGTTTGAACTCATTCTGGGATTTGGAGTTCTCATTGAAGTGATTTCAAAAATCTTTCGTGACGTTCAACCCATCTCATCGACCATGCTAATTGTTGGCTCGTTTGCACTCCTTGCCAATCTCACCTCGGGAGCCATTCTCCTGGCTCATCGACATAAAGACATTAATATGAAAGCAGTGTGGATGTGCACGCGTAATGACATTCTGAATAACTTTTTCACGCTGATCGCTGCCGGATGTGTGTACCTTTTCAATTCAAAGTGGCCAGACATCATGGGGGGTTTTCTGATAGCTGGCCTGAGTGTCTTTTTCTCGTCCCGCGTTCTTTTAGAAAGCTGGAAACATTTTAATGGAAAGCCACCAAATACATCTCAACGGCCAAAGAGATCAGATAATCTGGGAACTAATGATGTTGGGAATTATTAGGGCTGCAATGCTGCCATACGCTATTTTGTAAGTAAAAAAACAACGCTGCTATCGAAGCTGTTAAGGGTGACTGGAGCCCGTAGTCACGGGCATGGATCTGATCTCGATCAGTCTTTTCCTGTACAATTTGTTAGAAAGTTATACGTTTTCAGAGAGCTTAGTTCTCCTTTGTAAGCTGCCGCGAAAATCGCTCAAGCGACGGTAGTCCCTTCTGGGACTGCTTAAATACTTCCTTTCGGACAAACTTGTACGCTTGGTAGGTTCCGACAGGGGCACCAACCATTAATACTAGGGCACAGAATATACTAATTAGATCGTTGATATTCATTCTCATTTCCTTCCTTTTACATTCCTCTATTTTTGTTTATGTAAACGAGCAGGAGACTTGCCACTTCCACGTGGCTTTCTCTTGCTTCTATAAATTCCTTCTCTCAGTAAGATTTGTCGAATCTGCTCAGTCTGCCATTTCAGGCCGCCTTTTTTAGTTTGGATGTTCTGAGAATGTAGGAAATCGACAATTGATGAGAGGGTGTCGCCTCGTAAAAACCGAGGTTTGATAATAGTTTTGATTACGCGAGATTCGCCTTTGTGCTCAACGAGCTTCCCGAATTGATATCGTTTGCCATAAGGTGCCCATGACGGTCGATTTGAGTTGCCTCCCTGCGGCCTTGAATCAATTCCAAAGCGTTTGAGCGAATCCAGAATCGCAGCGGTGGACAACGAAAGTTGCTTTGCAATTTGCTTTATGGAGAAGCCTTCGACCACATATTTTTGATGGACAACGGCCTGGTTAAAATGATCGGGCAGGGTTTTAATAGTTGAAATCAGGATGGTTTTTGGGCGGACATCGGTTTTTGCACCAGCCTCGAAACCGTCCACCAAATCCCTCTAAACCGATTTTCATTCTAAGACATTTGATTCTAGGCCTTTAGTCTGGTAGCCATTCTGCAATACTTCTTTAGAGCATCTGAAGAAGGGGTTTTTAGGGAGACAACATTGATTCAATTTATCGTTTCGCTCTTACAAAGGGCTTCGTTTTACCTAACAGTTACAGCCTGGGTGGCAGTTTCAAGCTATGCCGGCGCGAAACCGAAACCAAGAGACACCAAAGTTTGTTCCTCCGTACTAAGTCGAAGCGCGGAACTTGAAGCCATGAACGGCGAAGTTATTTACGTAGTTGACACCAATGTTCTCTATGCCGATCCAGCCATATTTAATCGAATGGGAGATAAAACTCTCGTCCTTCCACGATCCGTCATTGGCGAGCTCGACAGGCATAAGTCCGAACTCAGCGATCGGGGTCAATCTTCGCGCGACATCTCACGTCAGTTACGAAGGCTGATGGAAGCTAATCGTGGGAAATCAGAAATTAAATTAAGCAATGGCGGCAGGCTTCTCATTCTCGAGGTCTCGGATGATTATAAATTTCCAGTCGGCCTCGATAGAGAAAAGGTAGATGATCGAATTGTGGCTCTAGCCCGAGAACTCCAAGACCTAAACAAACACCGCAAAGTAGTTGTTTTGTCGGGGGATAATAATGTTGCCAATCTCACTTTTGCTCTCGGGCTTGATGCTGATGAAGTAGCGACATCGATCGATCCCGCCGCCGTAAAAGAGCTAATTCAAGGACCTGTCCGCCTCGTTGTATCGAACGAAAATATGACATTGATTAGAGACTCGAGGACTTTGGATCTCAATGATCTTCGCCATCTCGGATTCGACCCAAAGGCTGAACCTTATGAGAACCAATATGTTGTCTTTGAAGCTGAGACGCCTTCTGAAACTTTCGATCTCAAAGAGGCTCTCTCGAGAGTCTGGCGATTTCATCAAACGGCTCAAGGCGCATTAAAATTTTATCCAGCCGACAAAAAGGAAATTCTGGCACTTACTATTCAGCCTCGAAATATTGAGCAGATCATTGCTGCAGATTTACTCGTCAACCCGCATATCTCAGTGGTCACATTGGCTGGACTTGCAGGGACTGGCAAAACACTTCTAACACTTGCTTCTGGCGTTGCCCATAGCGCACTCTTTACGGGACGTGCAACCTTCGAAAGAATTATTCTTACGAGGCCCTATCAAGTCACTGGAGAGCAAATGGGCTTCTTGCCAGGAGATCTCAAGGACAAGATGGCACCATTTATGGGGCCTTTCCGCGATAATATCGAAGTTATTGTTGAGGCGATGAGGAAAGATTCTGGACTCTATAAGGGCCGCTATGAAGAGGTAATTCGAAGAAACGGACAACAAGAAGAGCTAGCCAGACTTAAAAACCTTGATACTGGCGTTCGCTCTGCCAACAGCTTAAACGGAAATGGAAGCGCTGGGCCGAAGAAGCTTAGCTTCGAAGACATCATTGGTGACAAATATACGCCTCGCGAAATCGCTGAGCGTCTTATTGGTGGCTCGGATTTATTCTCCATCGAAGCCATTGCCTATACTCGTGGCCGAACATGGAATAATACACTTTTAATTGTTGATGAAGCTCAAAACATGACGATGCATGAAGTAAAAACTCTTCTAACGAGGGTTGGCGAAGGAACAAAAGTTGTGTTGCTCGGAGATCTCGAGCAAATCGACAATAAACTTCTCAATCATTCTAACAATGGATTGATTATTACCGCTTCACGGATGAGGGGACTTCCTTTTGTTGGACATATGAATTTGACAATAGGCGAGCGATCAGAGGTGGCCACCGAAGCAGCACGACGACTTCAGCCTTAAGGGCTTGAGTCTGAGCGATAACGATTTGACCACCAATGATAAAATCGAATGCCAACAATTCCACCCGCCAGACCGGAAGCGATATCGACCCAATCTATGACACCGTGGATCTGTCGATCCAAAAGAAATTCGGAGTAATAATTGGCTGCAAAAATACTCGCGGCCGCTGCTACATTGCCTAAAACCGGCAGCCGCAAAACATTGGCGGCAAGATAACCCGCGCCCGCTGCCGGAATGGACCAGACAAAATTGGACGCATGGGAAGAGAACCACAATGGGAGCTGGATAACATTCTCAGCTGTCAAAAGATTGAGGGGGGCCGGACTTTGCCTATCGCCCCGGAGGGAGTTGTTAACAGAACTTGCAACAAAAAGTCCGAAGTGCTTTAAACCCTGCCCGCTAAACGAAGCCGCTCTGTCATAAGTTTGTAGATATTTTAGGAAGAAGTGAAATGATCCAGCAACCGCTGAACCGCGGTAGGCTATTTTCCATGCTACTCGAGACTTGTAACCAGATTCAGCCTTACCCATAATGGCCTTGAACATCGCCGTGCAGGGTCCCGCCTCAACTGAGGCCAAGGGACATTGAATGGCTGCATACAGAAATCCACCGAATATTAGGAGCCTTACCACGGCCTTTTATTATGCAAAGCCAATGCCTAGCCAAATCGGCCCAAAATGCTGATTTTCTTAAAGACTCAGCCAGTTTCTGGGTATGGCTAGCCTCAATACAACAGGAAGCCTTGACCCTAAGTGCCCTAAGCTCGATAAGATTGCTTATGTCGGAACAAGCCGAAATCACCCAAAATCAGAACTCTAATCAGATTTCATTCCCCAAGATGGAGGAGGAAATTCTTGCTCGCTGGGCGAAACAAAATATCTTTCAAAAGAGTCTCGATTCCAAGAAAAAGGCTTACAGTTTTTATGACGGACCTCCTTTTGCGACAGGCCTTCCTCATTATGGACATCTGTTAGCAAGTACCCTTAAGGATATCGTTCCTCGGTACTGGACGATGCGGGGCTTTCGAGTAGAACGCCGTTGGGGTTGGGATTGTCATGGCCTTCCTATTGAGCAAGAGATTGATAAAAAGCATCAGTTCAAATCGACGAACGAAATCGAGGCCTTTGGCATCGCTCGCTACAACGAAGAGTGTCGATCCATCGTTTTGCGCTTTACCGAAGAATGGGAGCGAGTGATCACCCGTCTTGGCCGATGGGCGGATTTCAAAAACGATTACAAAACTATGGACCGAGACTTTATGGAATCGGTTTGGTGGGTCTTCAAACAAATTTGGGATAAAGGACTAATCTACCGCGGCTACAAAGTAATGGCGTTTTCCACGGCACTTGGAACGCCACTTTCTAATTTTGAAGCAGGATCTAATTATCAAGAAGTTCAAGATCCTGCGATCACGATTAGCTTCCCACTCGTCGATGATCCGAATGTTTCGTTTTTGGCTTGGACGACGACTCCCTGGACCCTGCCGAGCAATCTTTCTTTATTGGTCGGCAAGGATATTTCGTATTCCAAAATAAAAACAAAAGACGGAAAGCAATTCATACTAGCGGAAGCATTGCTCTCAAAATTTTTTAAAGAAGGCGATTACCAAATCGAAGAAAACACACTTGGGCTTAATCTTGTCGGGACGGCCTACGTTCCACTTTTCGATTTTTTCAAAAGTCTTCCTGCTCCGCATTTTACGGTTCAGCTAAGTGACCACGTTAGCACCGAAGATGGTACCGGAATTGTTCATTCGGCTCCCGCGCATGGCGAAGAGGATTATGCGAGTGGAAAACTCTTGGGCCTAAAGCTTATTTGCCCGGTGGATCCGCATGGTTTATTTACCGATGAAGTGCCAACCTACAAAGATCTCTATGTAAAAGATGCGGACAAATTAATAATTCAGGATCTGAAAAAATCAGGGCGTCTGTTTAAGCAAGAGACCATTAATCACCGCTATGCTTTTTGTCCGCGAACGGATACGCCCTTAATTTCTCGAGCCGTCGCCTCGTGGTTTGTGAGTGTTGAGAAAATTAAAGATAAACTTTGTGAAATCAATGCCAGCCAAACTCATTGGGTGCCTGAACATTTACGAGATGGAAGATTTGGCAAGTGGTTAGAAAACGCCAGAGACTGGGCGATCTCTCGAAACCGCTACTGGGGAAATCCCCTCCCCATTTGGGAAGCTTTTGAAGAGCCCGTTCAAAATCGTGAAAGTTTTTGCCTCGGCAGTCTTGAGGAACTTCAAAAATTCACTGGCGAACAATTTAAGGATATTCATCGAGAACATCTGGATGACATCATTATCGAAAAGAATGGAAAGAAGTTTAAACGAGTGCCGGAGGTTTTGGACTGTTGGTTTGAAAGCGGCTCGATGCCTTACGCCCAGTACCACTACCCTTTCGAAAACAAAAAGCAATTCGAAGCAGAATTCCCAGCTGATTTCATTGGAGAAGGTCTCGATCAAACCCGCGGGTGGTTCTATACGCTGTCGGTCTTAGGAACGATTCTCTTTGAAAAGATTCCCTTCAAAAATGTTGTCGTCAATGGGCTCATCCTTGCCGAAGATGGAAAGAAAATGAGCAAGCGGCTAAAAAATTATCCAGATCCCATGGATGTTATGCATAGCTATGGTGCCGATGCACTTCGATTGTATTTAATTGACTCCCCGGTCATCCGCGCAGAGGAACTTCGATTTTCGGAAAAAGGTGTTAAGGAAATTGTTCGCAAGGTTCAACTCAAACTTTGGAACGCCTACTCATTCTTTGAAAGCTATGCTGAAATCGATGGTTACAAAAAATCCATGTGGACGAAGCCCCCACAAAGCAAAAACATCTTGGACCGCTGGATCATTTCGAGAATGCAAAGCCTTCTGAAGCGCATAGAAACTGAGATGACTCTTTATCATTTGTACAGCGTCGTTCCCGAAGTTTTAAAGTTCTTGGAGGAACTGACCAATACCTATATTCGTCTCAATCGCTCACGATTTTGGGATGAAGGTTTTACGGAAGACAAGAAATCGGCCTTTGATACGTTACATTATGTTATGACTGATTTCTCGAAAGTTATGGCACCTTTCATGCCCTTTCTGTCGGACAAACTCTATCTCTTATTATCAAACGAAACTGGTAAAGAATCTGTTCATCTTGATGACTACCCGCGATCTCAGGAAACCTTGATTAATCCAAGTCTTGAACAGGGGGTCGCCCTCTTAGAGGAAGTGATTCTCTTATCAAGGAATCTTCGAGAGAAGGAAAAAATTAAGGTACGCATCCCACTCAAGGAACTTGTGATCGTTCATCGCAAGGCTAGCGCTCTCGAAAGCCTTCGACCTCTCGAGTCTTATCTTAAGTCGGAACTTAATATTCGAAACATTTCGTATACTTCGGATGAGCCAAAATACGTTGAGGTTTCAATCAAAGCCAATGGCGCTACTCTTGGACCTCGCGCGGGCAAGCGGATGGGCGAACTCATGAAAGCCATATCAACTTTAAGTTTTGAAGACCTTCAAAAACTCGACGAAGGTGAGCGGTTAAAAGTTGCCGGAGATGTTGAAATTTCCGCGGAGGATGTGCGTATTACACGCAAGCCTGTTGACGGCTCGCATTCGGTAAGCGCATCATCAAAAATCGCTGTGGCCCTTGATTTATCTGTAGATCGGGACCAGGAGCTGGAAGGCAATGCCCGCGAAATCATTAATCGCATTCAAAATTTCCGAAAGGACACTGGTCTAAATTTAGCCGACAGAATTCATTTGGAGATCCAGGCCCCTAAGGAACTGTTGGAGTCCCTAAATAAACATCGAACTTTCATTATGGAACAAACCTTAGCTCTCGAAATTAAAGAGGTTTCAAGCTGTCAGTACCCGCGGACTGGAAATTTTGAAATTGATGGTCAGTCCATCACGCTTGCGCTAAAGAAGGCCTGAAATAACTATGGAAAATACAGCTTCAAAGATGCCCCCAGCTCGGATTGAGTCGACCGACTTTTCGATTCGAAAGGTTTTTGAAAATCAATATCAAAGATTCGAAAACCATAGCCAGTACATGAACCCTCAACTCCCCAAGGTTCTCAAAACCTTAGGCTTTGACAAAAGCTACGTGCGGGGTGAGGCACAGTATCTATGGGATCAAGATGGAAAGCGATATTTGGATCTGCTTTCGGGTTATGGAGTTTACAATCTAGGTCGCTATCACCCCGTCATCGTCAAAACCCTGCGCGAAATGCTAGACCTTCAAGATGCCAACCTTGTGCAGATGGATTGCCCTCATCTCACTGGAGAGCTCGCTAAAGAGATCATTCAACGATCTCCAAGTGGTGATCGGGTCTATTTTACGAGCACAGGCGCGGAGACGGTCGAGACGGCAATCAAGTTTGCTAAGGCTACAACAAGGAGAGATCGAATTGTCTCGTTGAAAAAGGCTTTTCACGGGCTTACAGTCGGCGCGCTTTCAGTGATGGGTAATGAGGAGTTTCGAGAAGGCTTTGGAGGTCTCTTGAGCGGATGCGAGCAAGTCGCCATGAACGATCTGAATGCTCTTGAAAATGAACTTAAAAAGAAAGATGTCGCAGCCTTCGTCTTCGAGCCCATTCAAGGCAAGGGTGTGTTTATTCCCGAAGCAGGATTTTTGAAAGCAGCGGAGGAGCTCTGTCATAAGTACGGCACACTTACCATTGCAGATGAAGTACAAACCGGAATGGGACGCACCGGAAAGATGTTTGCCATAGAATATGAGGGCCTCAAGCCGGATATAATATTGATTTCGAAAGCCTTGAGTGGTGGGCTTGTCCCCACTGGAGCGGTCATTGCAAGTGACAAAATCTTTAAGTCTGTTTTCAGTAGCATGGATCGTTGCGTTGTGCATTCTTCTACCTTTGGAAAGAATTCTCTTTCGGCCGCCATGGGCTTAGCTACGATTTGGGTTCTAGAAAATGAAGGTCTTATAGAACAAGCTAACGTCATTGGTGAAAAGTTGATTGCTGGCCTTAATGCGATGAAGCCAGAATTTGAGATGTTGGGAGAAATTCGTGGCCGGGGGGCTATGATTGGAATTGAATTCATTTCTCCACGATCTTTAAGCCTTAAGATGGGATGGAATCTTTTACACACACTAGATAAGAGCTTATTTCCTCAAATGATCATCATCCCATTGTTAAGAGACTTTGGAATTCTCACTCAAACCTCCGGCAAGGGTCAGGATATTATCAAACTCCTACCGCCACTTGTGATGAGTGATGATGATATTGATTACTTCCTCAAGAGCTTCCGGACGGTATTGGAGCTTGCACATAAATTTCCTGGTGGACTTTGGGATCTTGGAAAATCATTAGCGAAAGCCTCATTGAGTGAGAAGGCCAGTTAGATTGCGTGGGCCGGTGAAAAACGATCCGAATATCCTCAACGAACTGCGATCTCGAGGAATGAGAATTACTAAGGCTCGCGAAGACCTAATACATTTCATTCTAAAAACTTCCGGGCATTGGCACATTCAAGACCTCGCTATCAAAGCCAAGAAACATCTCCCTAATATTGGAATTGCGACAGTCTATCGCACGGTGAATCTTCTTGTAGAAGCAGGCTTTGTTACTAAGTCAGAAGTCGGCCATGGGCCCGCGCGATTTGAAGTTACAGCGGCTGAACATCATGATCACCTCACCTGTTTAGACTGTGGAAATATTTTTGAATTTGAGAACGATCAAATTGAAAGTCTACAGGAAAAAACTGCGAAGAAACTTGGCTTTAAACTTCAAGATCACAAAATGGAATTGTACGGACATTGCCTAAAGCCGGAAACCTGCTCCCATCGTTAAAAAAAGCGCTTAGCGAACTGAATCTGGGGGTGACCTTCAGTACCTAAGAATTGGAGAGTCGGCTCCGCACAAATAGGCCTTAAACGTGCAGCTTTTGTGACATCCCGCCAAAAATCCAACGTCTAATCGTGCAGATTGATGCGCGGTGCCATCTATCTAAGCCCCCGAAAAGATTTAGTTTCTTCTATTGAGCGGCATGGCACGAATTCTGTATTACTAAGATGATGTTGGGCCTAGGCTCGGCAGGAGGAAGGTGGAGGATGTCCGGACAAATCAGACCAAGTGAGACTCCCAGTTTTGATCTTCAAAAGCATCATTCAAAGGTCCGAGTCCCAACGGAATTTGACCTGAAGGACCTGGCGCGAAAGTACCACGTCTTTCCTTTGCGAGTTATCCATCGGGACGGAAAGAAGCGCCTATTACTTGCCATGCGAAATCCGGGCAATCAAAGCGCAATCTACGACGTGGAATTTAAAGCAGGGCTAACTGTAATTGCGGTCCAGGCGGATGAGATTGATATTCAGTGGTTAATTCAAAAGCATTACTATGGCCGACAACTGTCGCCCACTCCCAATGTGAAGACCCCGGAAATTACGCACGATCTTTTTGAACAATTGGCAATTACAACCGATGCTCAAAAAAGGCCTGATTGGGTTAATGATTCGATCCATAGATTTAACGACGAGCAATTGAAAAAATAAAACTACGGAAGGGCCTGAACATCTGCAATATGGCGAATATCAAGGCCCTCAACCATAAAAATCACCTGCTCTGAAATATTAGTCGCATGATCACCAATCCGCTCCAAATATTTAGAAAGATACATATACTTCAATATCGATGGAATCTGCTCAGGGTGACGAAGCATTCTGTCCCGACACTGTCCGTATATTTTTCGATGCATTCGATCTAGCTCTTCATCCAAAGGCAGGGTCCGCCCAGCTTCCTGAGAGGAAAAACTAACAAAGGCATCCAAAGACTTCGTAACCAAGTTCGATGCCATTTCAAATAGCTGACCAACTTCTGGAAATTCATCAATAGGTGGGAGATCCCTTAATTCAATAATTCGTTCACATACATTCTTAATCTCATCACCCATTCGCTCCATATCGGTGGTGATTTTCAACGCAGAGCAGGCAAAACGAAGGTCCTTCGTGCTAATCGGGCTAAGAGACAAAATCGAGATTGCCAATTCATCGCATTTCTTTTCCATCTCATCGATTTGAAGATCTCGATCCACGATCTGTAGCGCCAAAGTCGCATCTCGATTCTGGAGGGCCACACGTGCCTCTGACATCATCGACTCAATGCTGCCGCCCATAAGAAGTAGGCTCTCTTTGAGTTGCCCCACCTCTTTCATCAATTCATTTACAACACGCTCAGACATCTAACTAACTTAGTACTTATTCTATTATCCCTTCGGACGAAAAGGACTTTTTGTCTATCCGAAGCGTCCCGTCAAATAGTTTTTGGTTAACTCTTCACGAGGTCGGTTAAAGATATGCGAAGTGGCTTCGGATTCGATCACTTTGCCATTCAAAAAAAATACTGTCCTATCCGATATTCTTTCCGCTTGCTGCATATTATGTGTGACCACAATGATACAAAACTGCTCTTTCAACTCTGCAATTAAGTCTTCTATTTTGGCGGTAGCGATCGGGTCCAAAGCTGAGCAAGGCTCATCCATCAGTATGACCTCAGGACCCAAAGCCATCGCTCTCGCAATACAAAGACGCTGTTGCTGGCCACCCGAAAGTTCAAAGGCGGAGCTTTTTAAGCGATCCTTAACTTCTGCCCAAAGCGCTGCCCCTTTAAGAGCTACTTCGACTCGTTCCCTAACTTCATTCTCCTTGAAACCAAACTTTCTGACCGCCCAAGCCACATTTTCATAGATCGACTTTGGAAAAGGATTTGGCTTTTGAAATACCATTCCGATTCGACGCCGAACCAAAACAGGATCAATCTTTGAATCATAAATATTTTGACCGTGAAAAATGACTTGGCCCGAAGTTCTTACGTCATCCAAGAAATCGTTCATTCGGTTAAGGGCCCGAAGAAAAGTGGATTTGCCACATCCCGATGGACCAATCAACGCACTCACTTCTCTCGACTCAAATTCAAGGCTGACATCTTCCACCGCAACTTTGTCACCATAAGCAACGCTAAGATGGCTTGTACTGATAATCGATTTTAATCCCATTTCAGCTCGTCGCCTTTCGTGAGGACAGCTTCCACCTCAGGAGCATAGCAACGAAGTTCATCATAAAAGTAATGCTCAAAATAACGATAATAGCCGTCGCGGCCAGCTCCTGAAACTCCATTTGGGGGCGTGAGGCCCAATTAAAAATCTGAATGGAAAGACTTGTGAATTGATCCGTCATGGATTCCGGCAAAAACGCCGCAAAGGCCAAGGCCCCAACCGTTATGAGTGGCGCGGTTTCTCCTAGAGATCGAGATAAGGCTAGAATAACTCCTGTAATCATTCCAGGAATAGCCTGTGAAAGCGTGTGCTCAAATAAAACCTGCATCGGACTCGCCCCAACCCCGAAAGCCGCCTCTCGCAGCTTTCTTGGCACAGCACGAAGCGATTCAATACTCGCCATAATAATAACAGGTAGGATTAATAGGCTAAGCGTGCAGGCCCCCGCTATTAAACTGGAACCAAATCCCAGAATTCTTACGAATAAAGCCAAGCCCAAGAGGCCATAAACAATTGACGGCACACCCGCTAAGTTTGCAATATTTCCACGAATAAAATTCGTAAAAGCATTCTTTGCAGCGATCTCTTCCAAATATAGAGCTGAAAAGATACCGACTGGAATAGAAATAAGGGCTGTCAAAGCTAACAACCATAAGCTTCCCATCAATGCCGAGTAAATTCCCGCCTTTGTTGGAAAGCGTGAGGCGAAATTAATGAAAAAGCTCCAACTCAATCCGCCCGCTCCTTCAGAAAAAATATGAATCAATAAAAATGCTAAAAACAAAAACGCAATTATAAGAGAAGCCAATCCCGCAACCGGCAAAGGGAGGCTTTTCCAATGTAGTTTCTTCGCAAACATAGATTAAATCCGATGATGAATCCGACGAACAACAAATTGAGCAATTAAGTTTGTTCCCAGGGTCATAATGAATAAACAGAAACCAACCACAAAGATGCTCTGATATTCAATCGTCCCTGCGGGTGTGTCACCTTGGCTAACTTGAACAATAAAGGCCGTCATTGTTTGTATGCTTTCAAAAAAGTTAAAAGTAAGTTTGGGAGACGCCCCTGCAGCCAAGGTAACGGCCATCGTTTCTCCTATGGCTCTCGAAAGACCCAAAATAATTGAGGCCACAAATCCAGAAATCGCTGCCGGAAATACAATACTACTGACGATTTGGTAACGCCTCATTCCTAACCCATATCCAGCATCTCGCAAATAGCCCGGCACCGAATGAATGGCATCTTCAGTTACCGAAGCAATCGTAGGAATAATCATAATACCAACTACGATGCAGGCGCTAAGTGCATTGAACACTTCAATCTGAGGAAAAATTTTTGCGAGCTGCGGTGTTACAAATGTTAAAGCCAAATATCCATAGACAACAGTGGGAATGCCAGCCAAAAGCTCAAGAGCAGATTTGAGGATCACTCGAAATCCTCGCGGACAATATTCACTTAAAAAAATGGCTATTAAGAGACCAATCGGAACAGCGATAAGGCAAGACCCCAGAGCAATCATCAGGGTTCCCGATACCAAAGGCAAAACTCCAAAACGAGCCGGACTAAGCAGCGGGAACCATTGGGTTCCCGTAAAAAACTCCCAAACTGAGACGACCGAAAAAAAGCCGCTCATTTCCTTAAGTAATATAAAAACGATTCCAAAAGTCGTCAGCACAGAACTCAAAGCGCAAGCAAATAGAAAGTACTGAAGTGATTGCTCAACAAAATTTCCAGATGGCGAGTTCCATGATCTCGCCAAAGACACTTGTGGATAAGCATGAACAGCGGCAACCCCATGACTGTCAACTGAAGTAAGTGAGGGATCCCCAATAGAAGATCCCTCTGCGGAAGCGGCTTTTAAATTTAATTTCGTTAAACCCATCTAACTTATTTCTATTTAAGCCTCTCACGAAGAGAAATTTTAACATGAGCTTCGTTCTGAAAGAGACTTCCGGTTTTCATCAAGTCAAACCGCTTTGAAATCAAAGAGTAGATTTCATTATTGGCTTGAGCGCTATCCCCCAACGCCACATAACCAACCGAGTTCGCCAGTTCCGCCGATTTACGAATATAAAAATCCACAAAAGCCTTAACTTCAGGTCGCTCGGCCGCCTTCTTCGAAACATAAATAAAGATGGGGCGAGATAAAGGAGCGTAAGCTCCATTTGCGATAGTTGCGGGAGAAGCCAAAACCGCTTCACTCGTGGCGCTAGCTTTTATCGGAATAAGCCTCAGCTTATCTTTGTTCTCCTGATAGTAGGCAAAACCAAAATAACCCAGCCCGCCTTTTTCTCGAGACACACCAGTGACGAGCATATTGTCGTCTTCACTTTTTACAAAATCGGCGCGAGAGGATTTAGATTCTCCATTAATCACCTCAGTAAAATAGTCAAAAGTTCCACTGTCCGTTCCAGGGCCATACAGCTTCAATGCCAAGTCAGGACACTTTTCATTAACTTGT
>Ga0066639_10003183_pt1 | contig 14258 bp, 18 predicted proteins | sample CryGeyCG2114_010_2_FD_59504 | JGI IMG/M metagenome (GOLD analysis project Ga0066639, IMG submission 59504) | Groundwater microbial communities from aquifer - Crystal Geyser CG10_big_fil_rev_8/21/14_0.10 | ecosystem: Environmental > Aquatic > Deep subsurface > Groundwater | place: USA: Utah...
CCTACAAGAACTCCAACCCCAACTCCTACAAGAACTCCAACCCCAACTCCTACAAGAACTCCAACCCCAACTCCAACCATCACCCCAACTCTTCCTCCCGGAGCTACCATCACTCCAACCAGAACTCCTACTCCTACCCCAACCAGAACTCCTACTCCTACCCCAACCAGAACTCCTACTCCTACCCCAACTCCAACCATCACTCCAACTCCACCGTCTCCAGTCTATACGATAAGTGGAAATGTATTTAAAGATACAGATAAGAATGGTAAAAAAGCTGCTGGAGAACCCTTGTATACAGACACAAACAGCTTTGTAAACGTTGTAGGACCGACGAGCGCCACTCAGGCTTTTGGCGGATCATATAGCGTAAACAATCTGCCTGCAGGTACATACACAGTATCTTATACCAGTCTTCCGTCAGGATATAGTCTGACATTTCCTCAGGGTGCTCCGCCTTCTTACTCTGTAACCGTGGGACTAGTAAGTTCTTCTTCTCCTAATACAACTCCGGGGGGATTACCGACTGATACGACTTATATTAATGGTGGTATACAAAATTTAAATTTCGGTATTACAAATTCTAATGCGTGGTTTCAGTCTGTCGGTGCTGATCTGAGATTTGATAATGGTTTTACAGACGATATTCCTGCGCTCAATTATGCTTCAATTATTCCAGCGGGAGGTGGTGGATCACCGGGAATAATCTTCAGCGGAGCCACAATTCCTGGCTTCGGAACAGGCCAAGCATCTGTTCCAGGCTGGAAGGTTGGAGATCCTATGTTTCAGGATCTCTACATTCCCACATCGGGTGAATTATCTACATCCTACGCCAGCATGATGAGTAAAATCAATCAGGCCGGATTGACACCTACCGACATAACATCACAATGTGGAGGTAATATAGCTTCTTGTACTCTTTCAACTTTAATACCAAATGGTCTTTATATCGCAGACGGTAATCTTACTCTTTCCGGTCCTGCTTTTACTTTTCCGAATAACAAAAACTATGTCATACTTGTCCATGGAGATCTGACTATAAGTCATAATATAACTGTCAATTCCGGCTCAACTGTTACTTTTATAGTTAGTGGAAATATTAATATTAGCTCTACGGTCACTGAAATTCATGGATACTACAGCACTGACAAATCTTTCTATACCGGGGGGAATCAAGGAAATTGTTCTGTTGCCGATAATCCCCTGGAAATTCAGGGAGCGGTGATCGTAAATGCCATAACAACAAATCTTGGAACCTTTGAAAGAGAGAGAGATTTATGCACCGGAAATTCAGATCCTGCGGTTAAGGTAATTATAAGACCTGACTTTATTCTCAACGCACCGCTTCTTATTATGAGAAGTAATAATGCTCAACGTCAGGAAATAGCACCATAGACTAGCGACTAGCAATTAGCAACTAGTGGCTAGTTGCTAATCAACTAATTGCTATCCTAGAACGGTGATTTCTTCTTCAAGTTTTATTCCAAATTTATTTTTAATAGTTTTTTTGACAATATTTATTAATTCCAGAACTTCTTCTGACTTTGCATGGCCTAAGTTAATGATGAAATTCGGATGCTTCTGCGACACTTGAGCATCCCCCACTCTTCTTCCGGCCAAACCCGAAGCGCTAATAAGTTTGGCTGTAGGCAGAACCGGAAACGGATCAATTTTAATTGAATTTTCAAACTCTTCCCGCAGATTTTTTGACACTTTTTCAAGAGGCATATTTTTGAATATACTTCCAATATTTGGATATTCCAAAGGATGGCGGTTTTTTCTGTAGGCCTTCTTCTCTTCAATTTCTCTTTCTATCTTTTTCTTGTCTCCTTTTTTAAGTTTAAAAACAGCCGAAATTATAACCTTGCCGGGGTTGGTCTTAAAAACACTCGTTCGGTAACCAAATTCACAATCTCTATTTTTGTAGTGATGTATCAATACATTATTACGAACTTCCAAACTTGTAATTTCATCAACAACACTCTTTATCTCTCCCCCAAAAGCACCGGCATTCCCCCTGACTGCCCCACCCACTGTTCCCGGAAGCCCCCCTGCCCATTCAATGCCCGACAATGAATTTTCTACACAATAATCAAGCAGATCTTTGACCAATACTGCAGAGCCAGCTTTAATTAGTCCATCTTTTTCTTCAATAAATTTAATATCGTTATGAATAACTAAACCCTTAAAACCGGTATCTGAAATCAGGAGATTGGTTCCTCTTCCTAAAATAAATATTTTCTTATTATTACCGACAAATTTTTCTGATATCTTCTTCCACGATTCTAAACCACGGATCAAATCCTCTGTGTTTTTAACTGTCAAAAAATAATCGGCAGGTCCACCGATTTTGAAATTACTATAATTTTTAAGAGAAACGTTTTTCTGAATTTTCACCATACATTACTTATTTCTTAAGAAGCTTTACAAAATCAACTATAGCAAGATTTATTAGTTTAATAATTCCATTTCTTAATGTTCCTTTTTTAAGAACCCTTTGAAGAGGTACGATTATCACTTGTTTTTGCCGACCTGTTGTTCTTAAGAGTTTTATATGACTTCCTCTCTGATGAATAATTGTGAATCCGATTTTCTGCAAAGCTCGTATTGTTTCTTTACCGGAGACTTGAGGTAATTTACTCATTAAAGATTGATCGTAACAGGAACCATGAATTGATTTCTGACATCTTTTTTGTCTTCTTGTTTTCCGTGATAATCGTCTTCAAGATAAAGAGCAATCGCTTCCCTAATGTTTTCCATTGCTTCTTCAAACGTTTCCCCTTGAGAAGCACATCCCGGGAGTAAAGGAACCCAGACAGAGTATCCGCCTTCTTTTTCTTTTTGAAAAATCACATTATACTCTAATACTTTTTTTCTCATATCAAGATTCTATCATTTCTGCTGTATAAGTCAACATAAAACACTTATTGGCTTGGAGATGTTTGGAGAGTAACTTTAAGATCAAATGTTTCTCCGTCTCGCCAAATTGTGAGTGAAAGAGTATCTCCAACTTTTTTACCGGATATGATTTTTGCCAGATCATTTTTCTGAATTTCAACTTTTTTTCCGTCGATTTTTGTAATTATATCTCCGCTTTTAACTCCTGCTTTATCAGCTGATGAATCTGAAATGACATTCTGGACATAAGCACCCTCCGGAATATCATTTAGAATTGCCAGATCACGGCTAATCATTTTATATTCAACCCCAAGATATGGACGGTTAAACTGACCGTTTTCATTAAAATTTTTAATCGAATCTTTAATGACATTTATAGGAAGTGCAAAACCGATATTCTGACCGCCAGATGCAACAGCAGTATTTACCCCAATTACCTGACCTGCTGAATTAAGAAGAGGACCACCGCTATTACCAGGATTTATCGCAGCTGATGTTTGAATAACATTATCAAGTCTTTCTACATAACCCGCAAACTCATCCCCGGCTGTAATTCCCCGCCCCAAACCTGAAATTACTCCGGTAGTTACCGTATTTTTAAATTCTCCCAAAGCTGTACCGATGGCAATAACAAATTGACCAACCTGAAGCTTAGAAGAATCTCCCACCTCAACCGGCTTTAAAGAATTTCCCGCATTTTCAGATAAATCTATCTTAATAAGCGCAACATCATTTAAAGGATCGCGGTAAATCTTCTTTACTTGATATTTTTTGTCATTGCTGGTAACTATCTGATATTTACCTTCTTGATCTGAGACAACATGTTTGTTAGTCACAATGAGTCCATCTTTTGAAATTATAAAACCTGAGCCGATACTTCTTGACTGTTGTTCTGAAGGACCTGGAGCTCCGAAGATAGAAAACGGACCAAAATTAAACTGACGCAGACTCTGAGCCGTCGTTTCCTCAACTACCGTAACCACCGATGGTCCATAATTCTTAACTGTGTTTATTACAACCGATTCTTCTGTAACAATTTTAACTTTTTCCTGTTTTTCAATTTGAGGTTTGATAACCGATGGAATTAGGCTTGGAATTTTTGGAAGAAAATCAGAAACTGCACTTAAAAAAGCAAGAATTATGATAAGAATGGTAACAAGTATAATTAGTCTTCTCATATTTCTAACAACTAACAACTAGTGGCTAGTTGCTAATTTTTTATTTAACCAATTCTTCTATTGCTTTTTCAAGTTGTGTATCGTGAGCTAAATCTTTTTGATCTAAAGCTACTGTTATGTCAGGTTTTAATCCCTTCTCATGCACCCAAATTCCGTTAGGAGTAAGCCACTTGGCAATTGTAATATGAAGTCCTGCTCCATCCCCCAAATCTTCTGCGTCCTGAATCGTACCTTTTCCAAAAGATGTTTCGCCAATTAACTTTGCCCGTTCGTAATCCCGCAATGCTCCGGAGACAATTTCACTTGCCGATGCACTTCCTTTATTTATCAAAACCACAAGCGGAGTATCCAGGAAAATACCTCTTCGATTTACAGAAAGACTAGTTCTTTGTCCTGCACCATCTTCCTGCATTACGACTATCTTTCCCTCTTTTATAAATTCACCTGTAATAAAAGTTGCATCCGTAAGATATCCGCCGGGATTATTTCTAAGATCGAAAATAACACCCTTTATACTTTTGTCGTTTTGAGATTTTAGGGAAAGATCATTAACCAATGAAAGCCAATCTTTATTGGTATTATCTCCAAATTGAGAAAGTCTTAAATAGATTACTTTATCCTCCTGTTTTGCTTTTAGTGTATTATTCAGATTAATCGCATCTACTTCTTTGACTTTTTTAATCCACCCCACAACACTCTTCACGGTAATTACTCCGCGCTGAATCTTAACATCACTTGGAGTTTTTGCATCTTTATGCAAGATATTCAAAACGACCATTGTTTCTTTGGGACCGCGGATTTTCTCAACTGCCTGAGAAAGAGTCCACCCCTCGGTCGGCTTACTATCTACTTTTAAAATCATGTCTCCCGCACGTATGCCTGCTTTTTGCGCCGGGCTGTCATCCAAGGGTGCGACTACAATTATTTGTTTTTCCTTCATACCAAGTTCAGCCCCGATTCCCTGGAATTGTCCTGCCATGCCTTCTTTAAAATTGGTATTTGATACCGGAGGAAGATAAGTTGTGTATGGATCTCCAATGCTTTGAACCATTCCCGAGATCGCACCGTTTAGAAGTTTCTGTGGGACAAGCTTACTCTTGTCGTAGTATTTATTTTCAAGACTCTGCCAAACATTCCAAAAGTTTGAGAAATTAATATTGGTTATAGTTTGCGGAGGTTCTTTACCTGAAATTGTTATAGTTGGTTTGTAATTTTTCCAGTCAAATGCAATTTTTTTTACACCAACGTAATAACCTGCAAGAAAAATGACTAAAATAAGAAGCAATATCTGAAAATATTTTGTGCTTTTCATCTTTTAAATATAGACCCCCCGAAGAGTAATCCCGCGTTTATTATAATCTCTATGTATGAAGCGGGGTAAATGGCAAGAGAGCCAGATATCTTGCGTGTTTAATGCTTGTTGAAAGACCCTTTTGGTGCTTGGCGCAAATTCCGCTTCTGCTTCTTGGAACTATCTTATTTCTTTCAGTCAGATATCTTCTTAGAACCGAAACGTCATGAAATGACGGCTGTTTTTTTTCTTTACAGAAAAAGCAGGGCTCTGTTTTTTGCATCCGGGATTTAATTCGTCTTCTTATTGGCATATTTTATTATTTGACTTATCTAAAAAGGGATGTCGTCTGGAGCGATTTCATCACTGGATATTTCTTCTTTTTCCTCGCTTCCCTTAGGCTTTTTTTCCTCCTTCTCTCCTTTAGTATTTTTTTCTTGCCTGCCGGCTGGCTGGCTTTTTTTGTCTTCTTTATTTTCCTCAATTTCTTCATTTATTTCTTCTGCCGGACCACTCTCCAGCTTATCCTCCTCTTGTCTTCTTGAATCAAGCAAGATCATATCGGAAATTATAATCTCGGTTGTTGATCTTTGCGTTCCATCTTGTGCATTCCAGCTACGGGTTGTAAGTCTTCCTTCTACAAAAACCTTTCTTCCCTTTACCAAAAACTGACTGCATATTTCTGCTAACTTATTCCAGGCGACAATTCTGTGAAAATCTGCCTGGTCTTTTTTCTCACCAGAATCTGTAGTCCAGCTTCTATTGGTTGCGATACTGAATGAACAAACCGCAGTTCCATTTGGTGTATATCTTAACTCAGGATCACGGGTCAGATTACCTATAAGTTGTGCTCTATTTAAACTTTTAGCCATAATTTCCTTTCAGGAAAATTCCAAATTACAATTTACAAATTCTAAATAAATTAAAAATTCCAATTTCCAAGTTCCATAATAGTTTTAAATTTATTATTTGATATTTATTTGAAATTTGGTATTTGTGATTTGTCATTTTTTTCTAAGAAGTAGGTGTCTTAAAATATTTTCATTTACAGAGAGCTTCTTTTCAAAATCCTTGGGTAGATCCTCCTTCAACTCGAAAGAAATATCAATATAATATCCGGCAACTTCCTTTTTTATCGAATAGCTTAAAGGTTTTTGTCCCAGACTATCTTCCTTAACAATTTTGGCATCTTTAAGAAGAGCTTTTATAGTTTCAAGAAGTTTATTTCTGTTTGTCTCGGTTAATGATGTCTTTAACACTAAAACCAATTCGTACGCACGCATTGTCTCCTAATCCTAGCATATTTAAAAACCAAAAAGCAAGCCTGAAAATTAAGCACAATCCGCTTAAGAACCAATCTTAAATTCTATAACACCTGCCTGCCGGCAGACAGGTCTCCGTCTAATTCCCAATCTTAAACTCTACAACGTCGCCGTCGTGCATTATATAGTCGCGGCCTTCAAGTCTTGCTTTTCCACTGGCACGACTTCCCTTCCAACCTTTATTTAAAACAAAATCCTCAAATGATACAACCTCTGCTTTGATGAATTTTTTGGAAAAATCAGTATGAATAACTCCTGCCGCATCAACCGCACTTGTTCCTTTCTTAATAGTCCATGCACGTACTTCTTTTTCTCCTGCTGTTAAAAAAGAAATTAAATCAAGCATTTCATATCCTTTTTTTATTACTTTTTCAAGGCCTGATTCTGAAAGTCCAAGACTCTTAAGATATTCTTTCTGTTCATCAGAAGACAGATCTGCAAGTTCTGCTTCTGTTTTGGCGCAAACTGCAATAGTGTCATCAGGAAAGTTTTTATTAAGGTCCTCTTCTGAAACATTTGCTATAAAAAATGTTGGCTTTAATGTAATAAGATTGAAATTTCTTACAGATTCTTTTTCTTCATCTGTTAATCCAGCATCTTTTGCCAGTATCCCTTTATTTAATTCAGCTTTTAATTTTTTAATAACTTCCCATGTCAATATATCCTCTTTGGTCGCATTCATTCTAGGCTGTTGCTGCTTATTTAAAGTCTCTAAATCCGCCAGGATCAATTCGGTATTAATAGTATCTTTATCCGCCTCTGGTTTTGGATCTCCGGATACATGTACTATATCAACATCTTTAAAATATCTTTGAACATGACAAATAATATCCGCTTCTCTTACATAAGACAAAAATTTATTTCCCAATCCTTCACCTTGTGCCGCACCTTTTACCAATCCAGCGATATCAACAAAACTAACAATAGCCGGTTTTATCGGAGGAAGGCTGTTCATTTTTTCCTCTTCTTTAGTGATCTGCGCAAGTTTTTCCAGTCTCTCATCCGGGACAGGAACAATCCCGACATTTGGCTCAATCGTTGCAAAGGGATAATTCGCCACGAATGCCTGTTGTTTTTTCAAAAGCGCATTAAAAAGTGTAGACTTCCCTACATTCGGAAGTCCTACAATCCCAATCGAAAGATTCATGAGAAGATTATAGCAGAAAGTTAGGAAGGTAATAAATTTTGCAGATTGAAGACTAATTATTGTTGATTTTTGCTATTCTATAGTATAATCATTTATTATGGGTTTTCTGGAAATTCTTCGGGCACCAAAAAAGGTAGATTTAACAGATCCGGCTGTAAGGGAAAAATGGACAGTCGAAAGATATTTTGAGGAAGGACGAAAATTTGCCAGAGAAAAAGGGCTTGACACCCACCTGCCGCTTGAGGAAAATGATAAATTTTTTCTTTATCGCTTGATTGGATTGAAACTAGCTTACGAACAATTAGATAAGTCTAAATCAAAACAAACCGGTATAAGTCAATATACAAAAGACACTTATGAATGGAGAGAAGATACGCCCAACACAACAAGATTAAGAGAGAATGTGATCATTTTGGAAAACTCAATAGATGGCTTTATAAGAAATAAATATAATGGCTTCGAGAATAGAGCTCAAGTTATTCGGCAGGCGGTGAATAATCTATTTATTATTGCGCAATCAGATACATACGGTGGGTCTGCGCATAAAATGGGTGAAGTAGAAATAAGAATCTGGGCTGAACAATGGAGACCTCGCATCATTACTTCTTAAATCTTTTCCGCCAAATACTCCTTGTCAAAAGAAGCTCCTCGATAAACTTAAATATTCTGCAAAAAAATTAGCCAACAATTGAGGCATTTTGAAAAAGAATACTGTACATCAACGCATCTTCTGCTTTTCTCATAGTATCTTTTTCCCTATTTATTTTATCGAGAGCATTTAGTATTTTTTTATATAAGGCTTGACCGTTTCCTTATTGATTTCATTTCTTCGCATTAATGCTTCTTCCAAAAATCTTTCTGCCATCTTCACCGAACCCCTCTGGTAACCCATTGCTACGCGCTCCAAATCCATGGAAAGAGATGACAATGAAATAAAAGTTTTATTCATAATATTTCTTTAACTGTTTTTATGTAAACATCAAACTTCTCCCGAAGTTTTTCGATCTCATCTTTTGTAAACGGCTTATCTTTAGTTATAACCACAAAACTATTATAGCAAACTGGATAAGCGGCGCCAAAAGAAACGAGAAAATTGCGCTAGTTGGTGTAAAAAAATCAAGCACTTCCCATTTATTGTATAATTTAATTATGAAAATATTGATTATGGGGACATCAGGATCCGGAAAAACTTTTCTTTCCAAAAAGTTTCGGAAAGCAGGACTCAATGCATTCGACGCAGATGAGCTAGATGGACTTCACGGTTGGTACAATTGGGAAAAGAAAAGGGTTCCTTTTCCGAAAGATGCCGGAAAAGAATTTATGGAAAATCACGAATTTCTTTGGGATAGAAAATTTTTAGAAAATTTTCTTAAGAATAACCCAAATATTTATTTATTTGGAAATTCGGGCAATATTTCTGAAATATCAGGCTTGTTTGATAAGATATATTTTCTTAAAGCTCCGACCGAAATATTAATCAAAAGACTTGATCATAAAACCCGTAAAAACCCCATGGGCAAAACTGACTCTCAGAAGCAAATTGTAATTGAGTGGGTGAAGGAAAATGAAAAAGAAGCAAAAGTTTTAGGAGCTAAATTTATTGATGGTACTTTAACACCAGAAAAAACTTTAAAACTAATTTTCTAAAGCTTGGAGCAGAAAATCAAACAGAAATACATATCCTGTATAATTGCGTTATGAGAGTTTCGATTGTTGTGCATCCTAATTCGAAAAAGACCCTGCCTGCCGGCAGGCAGGCAAGAGTCGAGAAAGATTTATTAGAAACCTTGCATGTTTACGTCAGCCAACCCCCTCTTGAAGGAAAAGCAAACAGAGCTGTAATTGAAGCTCTTTCGGAATATTTTAATGTTAAGAAAAATTGTGTAAGACTTCTATTAGGAGAAAAATCAAAGAATAAACTTTTTGAGATTATAAAAGATTAGTTTAAGCCGAGCCTTTGAGCACAGGCTCCCCACACTCCCCAACCCCGATTTTTTTGCAGCATTTTTCCTCTCGTAATTTGCTCGTCTTTTGATGCCTGTGCTGGATTACCGCCTCCTCCTACTGAATTCCAGGCTCCCTGGGAAAACTGAAGACCGCCGAAATACCCATTTCCGGTATCGGCAATCCAATTACCATTAGTCTCACATGCGGCAATACTTTCCCAGATAGTATTATCTTCCGGGTCTGGTGTGGGCGTTGGTGACAAAGTGGGAGTCGGAATTGCCGTAGGCATAGGAATTCTCGTGGTCTTTGGGGCAATTGTCGGTGTTGGCGTAAAAGAAGGCATAGGAGTTGACGAGGGAGACGAACTCACAACCGGAATTATGAGTGCGGTTTTTTTGGAAGAATTATTAAAGCCCTTAAATACGCGGACAGATACAAACGCCATGATAACAATAAAGACAATAAGAAATGGAATCGCCTTTCTCAACACCCGTGTATTATAGCGCAATCTTTTATAAAGGGGAAATTATCTTCGTTTTAGATTCTTGATATCAGAATGGAGTTGTTTTTTTATTTCTTCTCCTGCCTCAATTATTCTTTCTTCTATTTTTTCGGTTTTCTCATTTAAATACTTCCAAACGTTTTCATGGGCTTCCTGCGTTAAAAGTTCAAGGAACTTTTTTTTATCTTCTTCTGAAAGCTGGGAAAGAATCGCATCCATTACTGTATGGTGAATGCTTTCATGAGCAAGTTTCAAAAGCTCTTCCTTTTCTTCTTTGGAAAGATCAAGAGTATCAAGTTCGGTATTTAAAATATCAAGACTTATTAACGAACTGTAAAAATATTTTTTCATTTTAGATTAATTGGCCCTAAGGGAATTTTATCATCTAGGTCGTTTATAAAAAAGTATAAGACCGCACCTTTTCGCGGACCATCCGCAAATCCTAAGAAATGCATTACCTCGGGGGATCCGCCCAAATGCTTCCCAGTCCAGACTGCTGGTCCTGCATCGGCAATATCAGAAACGACTGCCTGACCCGTAAGTGGATTTACCACTAACATCTTTCTGTATTTGAAAAATTCCCTGTATTCTTTAACTCTTTGGTTGTAATCCGACACTGCAAATGTCTGGACTGCAATATACCATTTTTCTCTTTCAATATCGATAGTAGAAAGTTCTTGTCCTGAATTTACAAAATAGCCCCATGCTCCCTTTCCAGGTGCCATACCGGATGAATAAAACATATTTGCATCGGTTTGCGATGCGAAATGCGTATTCATACTATCGCCCGGAAATCGGGTAAGATGCTGTTCAGCGCCTATAACTCCATAACTTCTGTTAAGACGCAGTCCATTGATTTCAGGTTTTATATCCATATCGAAATACTTAGAAAGCTTTGCAGATATAGTCGCTTCCTCATCTGAATTTAATACTCGCATATCCACAGGAACAATTGTTTTTAAATCTTTAAGAAGTGCTTCAAGATTATTGGATTCTTCGATAACAGGAGGCGGAGTTTGAGTAGCAGCTGCAGCAAGAGCCGTAACAGGATTAAGACTTGAGGAAAGAAGAATAAGACCTGCGGCACCGGTAGTTATTTTGCTAAGAACATCACTATGCTTTTCTTCAAATTTTTTCCGAGCATCCCTGTGTCTTTTCTCCCATTCTTTTTTAAGAAGATCGTAATGAGATTTTTGTCTTTTACTCACTGTCTAAATTATAGCAAATATAATTTATTTATTTTTGAAATAATTGTAAACTTCTTTTGAGATTTGAGCAATTTTTTCATCTGCATCAACGATAGATCTGGTCTTGGACAAAACTACTATTATATAATCACCTTTGGATGTATAAATAATCCCAGCATCATGAGAAAATTCCCCCAATTCTCCGGTCTTATGAGCAACGATTATATCTTTTGGTAAATATTTAGGCAACTTTCTATTTAATTGCTGCATTTTCAAAAGTGTCAGCATCTCGCCGGCATCGTTTTTTTCCTGCGTTTCTTCTTTATAAAGTTTTTCAAAAAATAGCGCCATATCATAAGCGCTTGTAACAGGTGCTTCTCCTCTTAAACCCACCTTTGATTCATTAAAACTTTGATAACTCAGATAATCAGAGACACTGAAAAGTCTTAATCTCTCTGTAAGAAGAAGAGCCGAATAATTATCAGAGATCGTAATCATCTGTCTTAAAGCATCATTTACTGATAATTTAATCTCTCCCTCCTTAAGCTCTGCAGATTCTGTGGCGATTTTGAATTTTTCATTCAAAACCTCGATTTTCTGCTCCATAATATCTGTTTTCTTAAGTCTTCCGTCACTAATTTGCTCAAAAGTAACAGCCATAACCCAAAGTTTGTACAAACTGGCAGACTCAAATAATTTATGTTCGTTGTGTACATAATTTTCCCCGGTCTTCAAATTCATAACAACCACGCCATAATCCCCTGCTTTGTCTTTGAGTATATTTTGAACTATCTCGCTAATCTGATTTTTCTTATCAAGAATATCTTTAAATGGAATGCTTGAGCGAGTAAGAGGATAAGCAAGCGGAGATATTAGAGAAGAACTTGTGAGCCTACCCTGAATAGCAAAAAATACAAAAAATATAGAGACAAAAACTACGATAATAAAACTTATGAGACGAATTAATTTAATTCCTGCGTTTCGTTCTCTTCGGGGACGGTACACGTATTGATCATTTAACATACAAAAGACAATATGATTTTACTGAAGATTATAGCAGATTATTGTAAATACAAACTCGATTATGCCGCTTTGAGCTGTTGTTCAAATACACCCCTTTTTGATAATGTCTGAAGATGCATATATCGCTCAAGCTCCGCGGGTCTCAATCCATCCTCAATCCATTTTTTACCTAATTGACGAAACTCCTCTGATAAAAATTCGGGGTTTGATCCCTCCTGCAGATCAACCTTGCAATGTGCGTCATATATTTTTTCTCTTTCCGCAAGTAGGTTTTCGTTCTGACCTTTTATAAATAACCCATAACTTGCCATTTCATCAAGGTCCCGTTTTCTTTTCATTTCATCGGGGTTAAGATTTCCGTCTATTTGCCTTTGTCCCAAAATACTAAATTCTTCTGCAAGAACGCCGTATTTAATACCTAAAGACACTTTTTCTTCTGTACCAACCGGATCGGAGTTTTGTATTGTCGGTGCGACTGCTGGTTCTGGACTTGTTATTATATCTGTCATAATACCTCCTTTCAGTTATTTATTATTCTCTGCCTGTTGTAATAATTATATCATAATTTTCAAGAACATCGTTTTTCTTAATATCGGGATTTGGGGATGTTTTCTCAATAATATTTACAATATCTTTCTGAAGCTCATCCGGAACGTTTTTCGAGAATTGAATCACTGTAATTTCTTTAATCTCATCTGCATTTCCTGTCTCAACTTCTTTATATCCCTCTGTAATAAACAGACTTCTGATGCTACCTGCCTGCCCTTCAGTCCCGGATCCGTTGAGAATTTGAATCTTGATAGTCTCTTTGGTCAGAGGAGCCGAAGTGCTGGCTGATTTTAATACGGCTTCTATTTCAGCCGGAAGTGTAGGGGATACGCTTGGTGTTGAAGATAAAGATGCGCTTTGAGTTGCAGTAGGCTTAGCACTGCTTCCAAGCGGATTTTTAATTACTCCAAGACTTATCAAAACATAAAGTAATGCTCCGATTAATATTGCAATTGAAACAAAAAGCATCAGGTATTGTTTTATCGGCAGGTGCGGTTTCATACCTTCATCTTCCTCATCTTCGCTCTTATCATCGGTGTCTTCAATTCCTTCCAGTTCGTTTTCATCGGAGAGAAAATTACCTACTTCAAGAGCTTTGGATTCTTTTCTTATTTCATGAAGAAGCGTCTCGGACAATTCTTTATTGACAAGACTATTGGTAAAAAGTGTTATGGATGCCACAATCGGAACCTTGAATCCTGAATCTGTAAAAACATCTACGACAAATTCATAAAATGATCTATTGGTGGCAAATATAATTTCGTCTTTTCCCATTGGAACGGTTTTAATGATAACCCTTGATTTAGAAAGAGGAAGAGAACGGATAAATTCTTCTTCACTTTTGGTTTTTTCTTTTTCGGCTGTCTTGGAGATTACTTTGGAATAAACGAGATTACTGGAAAGAATGATGATGACATCTTTTTTTTCTTTTTCGCCAAATTGTGCCAGAAATCCTGAGATGAGCTCTTCAAATTTTTTTTCATTTAGTATTTCCTGATAAGAAGTTATTTCTGCCGGAAATAAAAGGCGGAGTGATTCTTTCTTTTTAGTCTTATAAAATACCAGTCCGTTTTGAGTAAGAAATACGACTATTTTTTTACTAAAAATACCCATATATTAAATGTAGCATTTCTGGGGAAAAAATCAAAGAGGAATTTTATCTGGTTACAGAGATTTCTGAACCTTCTGCATTACAGGCTTTTACCGTTATGATA
>Ga0066639_10003186_pt1 | contig 14255 bp, 14 predicted proteins | sample CryGeyCG2114_010_2_FD_59504 | JGI IMG/M metagenome (GOLD analysis project Ga0066639, IMG submission 59504) | Groundwater microbial communities from aquifer - Crystal Geyser CG10_big_fil_rev_8/21/14_0.10 | ecosystem: Environmental > Aquatic > Deep subsurface > Groundwater | place: USA: Utah...
AGCAGTCGCTTGCCACACCGATATAACAGGCTTCCTCCGGGCGTTACCGCCGATCGACTGGACCCGGGCGCAGCAGCGCGAACCCGGCTGGGGCGGCCGCGATACCATCGGCGGCGGACCCCATACAGGCTCGGCGTTGTGCGACTCCGACCTGTGGCGGCTATTCGCGGTTTCGTCGCGCGACGTGGCGTTTGCCGATTAAGGCGTCGTCTCCGCGACACCCACCGGCATCGCGCCGGCCCCATTCCGCAATGGGGACTCAAGAGGCAGCATACGCACCATTCAGTGCGGAGACACCTGTAGCTCAATTGGATAGAGCACTCGGCTTCGTTTCCATTCCTTCAAGGCCATTCAGTAGTACGACCAATCGAGTTAGTTCGCGATAGCTCTATAGCTAACGGTTTCCATTCCTTCAAGGCCATTCAGTAGTACGACCTGAACAGCACACAGGCCTAGACTACGACCAGGGTTTCCATTCCTTTAAGGCCATTCAGTAGTACGACAGTGTGATGCTGACCAAGCTGTCCCGGTTCAGGGTTTCCATTCCTTTAAGGCCATTCAGTAGTACGACTTTGGTCTCCGTGGCTATGGGACGAGTCAACAAAGTTTCCATTCCTTTAAGGCCATTCAGTAGTACGACACACTAACTTCCCTGGCCGTCTTCATCCGTACATGTTTCCATTCCTTTAAGGCCATTCAGTAGTACGACTCCGTCCGCCAGAACCCTGCTCCGAAGCCACTTTCATCCGCCGTTTCCGAGGACGGCTCGGCTTGAGGGTTCCGACGGCCGTTGTTCCGCCGAACCGAGCCATAGTATATACGCCAACTCTTTGGGAGACGACGATTTCCGCTTCTCCGGGGATCTCGCTAAACCCGCGGCGGCACCTCTGGACCGCAAACCCGTATGGCACAGCAACTTGCGGCTGACACCCGCATGTTTTCCCGCCGCGAGGCTCCGATCCCCGGAGCGGAGGTACGCATACGGTCGCGATCCGGCCGAAACGCCGCAGACGCATCATCCGTCCTCCGTCAGGGCTTGAACCGTGGAAAACCCCGTCAGGCGCTCGGCGAATACGGTAACGTTCCCGTACGCCTCCACCTGTTCGGCGCAGTACTCGACGAAACCTACTATGCCGCGTACGGCATTGTCGTCGGGTGGCACGACAGGAATTGCGAACGGCCGGGCCCGGTGTTCGCGCAAGCGAAGCCACCCATCGCGATAGCCATCGGGTTTCCCCCACAACACGTAGCGCCGGTCGCGGATCGCGTCGACGTACTGCACGGTGCGTGCAGTCCACGTATCGAATCCCGCTGACTCAATGTCGCTCAGGACGGTCGCGGTTCCGCGATCCGCGTATCCCGCGCGCCACTTCTCCGCAACGGCGAGCCAGCGCAGTTCGCTCGCCGCGTTGAACGCCCGGAACTCATACACGTCGGTCAGACGCACCGATGAAGCGGATTCGGGAGCAAATTCGAGATGACCGGCAACGGAACTTATGCGGCCGACCGCGCAGTAACCGCCCGCGTAGGCCAGCACGCCGGTTTCGCCGCCAAGTCCGTTGCGCGCAAAGTTCTCGATCGCCGCTTCAAGTGCGATATCGGCCTGTGTATACACGGAGAGTGTCTTCTCTTGCGCGGTCATACGGTCAGCCCCCATCAGGCTCTTCGGGAGCCAACTGAAATTCTCGTTCCACGGCCGCAGCCCACGCCGCCTTCACCTCTTGGATGTCTTCCTCTTCAACCGTTTCCCCGCCAAACAGCCTGCGTAGACGGTCGTTCGGCAGACCCAAATCCGGCAAATCGCCTTCGACGGCGCAGGACTCGACGTCGATCGTGCCCTGTCCGCGGTTGACACCGAACCCGAACGGGATACGGCGGGTGCGCAGATCGCGAACGAGCAAGAGGCACAGCGCCAGTTGGGCGTGTTTATCCTCGATGGTGACTTTGTCCGGCCGGCTCCAATCGAGCTCGATGCGGAGCGGCGTCCACCGTACGTCGAGCCGGGGCACCCGTTTGGCGAACAAGGCATTCTCCCTCGGGCCGCTGGTCCACCGGTCGTCGCCGCCGACTACATCCGAAACCTGCGTGAGGAAACCATCAAGGGGCTGTACGGCCGCCTGAAGCAGGGGCTTTATCCGTTGCAGGCGCCCATCGGCTATCTGAACCGGGGATCGGGCAAACCGAAAATACCGGATCCGACGAAAGCGCCCTTGATCCGGCAGGTATTCGAGCTGTACGCGACCGGCGCATACAGCCTGAAGGCTCTGCAGAAGGAGATGTACGCGCGGGGGCTCCGAAACAACTCCAACGGAAGGATCACGCTCAACGGCCTCTCCTGCATCTTGAACAACCCGTTCTACATGGGAGTAATCCGGCTGAAGCGCACGGGGGAAATGTTTCCGGGGGTGCACGAACCGCTGGTAACGGCGGAGGTGTTCGATCGGGCGCAGGCGATCCTGCACGGCCGGGTGTACCGGCGGATTCAGAAGCACCATTTTACCTTTTCGCGTCTACTTAAATGCCGGACGTGCGGGTTGTCGTTGATCGGCGAACGGCAGAAGGGATACGTGTATTACCGCTGTCATACGACCCCATGCCCGACGACGACCGTGCGCGAAGATGCGTTGGACAAGAGAATGTTGCACACGTTTTCACTTGTCCGGCTGTCTGATAGGGAGAAGCAGGCGTTAACAGTTGAAGCGGATAACTACTGCGCGACGACGAAACAGACAACCGAGAGTAAACGGCAAGCGCTACTGTTGAAGCAGCGTGAGATACAAGTGACGCTTGACAGGCTTACTGATGCTCTGATTAATGGACTAATCGGCAAGGAAGCGTTCAACGAGAGGCGGGAACGCCTGCTCCGGGATCAGCGGAATGTGGAGGACCGATTGAACACATTGGAAGAGGATGGCAGCAAAATCCGCGAGCGCGTCCGTAAGTTCGTCGAACGGTCGGATAGCGCGTATATACAGTACTTACACGGGGATTCGCGCGTGCGGCGCGATCTCGTGCGGACCATAACCTCGAACCGCATTGTGGAGGGGAAAACCCTTGATTTTGCGCTGGATTTGCCTTTCTCCATCATCGCCCAGCACCGAAAAGCGCGTTCAAGTGACCCCAGGGGGAATCGAACCCCCGTTACCAGGATGAAAACCTGGTGTCCTAACCACTAGACGATGGGGCCGGGTTGGCAATTAGCGAATAGCAAATAGCGAATGGCAAATTGCTTGCAAAGAACGCGCTAATCATAGCAAAAATTAGCAGAATGTCAATAAATTGACCGAATATCCAGATATGCGATATACTTACGTTAGTATATGGACAAGCTACACGCCATCACCGCAACGACGACTATGGCCGCGACAGCGAGTGGTTGAAGTGTGGTATTGCAATGACTAAGAAACTAACCGACTTCAACCGCGAAGCCGGTTTTTTAGCTGAACATGTATGAAAATAGGAGTTATTGGGGTTGGTAATATTGGCAAAGAAATTATCGCCCAGGCATTGAAACGGAGATGGGAGGTTGTTTTTGGTCTAAACCGCTCCGGTGTTTTTAATTCTAAATTAGAAAAAATTGACGAATCTAAAAATTATAAAAAATATATACCACAATGCGATGTCATATTTTTAGCGATCCCTACCACCGATGACGGTGTGCGGGCTTACAGATACATTAATGAAATTGTTGGGCTTGGCATCCCGGTAGTTACTTGCGAAAAGGGCGCGCTAGCAAATTACTACCATAAGCTGGAAAAGAATTTGGATCGTATCGGATTCAACGCGACCGTTGGCGGCAGTTCGCGCATTTTAGATTTTGCTAAAGAATATCGCAATAAAAATATAGTTGCGGTTCATGTCGTGTTAAACGGTACCATGAATTTTTTATTTAATGAGTTAAGCCAAGGGCGTAATCCGCAGCGGGCAGTGAATCGCGCTGTGGCTCAAGGTTATACTGAACCCCAAGCCAAAAAATTATCGGGGGTGTTGAGCGTGGAAAGTGAAATTGATATTCCTAACAAAACTTCAATTTTGTTCAACCACCTTAATGCCACGCCGACCAAAGTTAGAGCGCGATACTTTAAACCAGAGGCTTTGAGCGAAGAGCAAGTAGAAAAATTATTAAAAGAGGCAAAAAATTGGCGCTATATAGTTAGTATCAGCAAAAATCCAATTTCCGAGGAAAAGCTCTGCGGATTTGAGTATCACGTCGACGGTTGGTATATTAGTGCTGGTTTTAAAAATGTTTATGCCAACAAAAAGTATCAAGAATTGGTTTTACCTGGTGTGGGAAATAAAATTATTTTAGTTGATGATAAAGGCAACACTTATGCTCATTTTGGCATTGGCGCCGGGCAAGAAATTACAGTTCAGACCATGATGGAAGAGGCCGAGAGTTTGGCAAAAAGTTAACTTTACAAACACCTATATATTGACTAAGCTATTTATAGCCAGGAGGGCGTAATTGATTATTAATTATTTTTATGCCAAAACGACCAGGTTTAGAATCAGAAAATCTTTCTCATGAGGAATCCCCGGAAAAAGACCCTGAACGAAATCGGGATTTAATAGAACAGCACATTGCACATTAACAAGAAATTGAGCAAAGAAGGCAAGAAGAAAAGGGCAGGCAAGCTTACTACCTTTTAACTAATAACATTGAAAAGTACGCACAGTTAAGGGGGGGGTTGGGGTCAAGTCACTCCTGAAAATGAGGGCAGTATATTAAGTGAAATGAGATCTTTAAAGAATATTGGTTTTGTTGATTTATCTTTGCCTGAAAAAACCATAGTAACGGATTATAGAGATAAGCGCGACATAGACCGCACTGAACCATTAGAGGGGCCTGAGTCATTCTTCAAAGCTTTTGACATTGCAACTGCCAGAAATACGCAGGCAGTTAATGAGTCCATCGCACGCTCAGGAGAAGATTACGTCGAGCAAATTGCTGGGGAAGAATATGACAGATTGTTGGATCCAAATGAGCCAGTTTATGGAGATGAAGTCGCGATTAGAGCATATGATATAAAAGATGATGAAAGCAGCCGCCTGTTAGCCGAAGATGTGCCAAAGGATTTGTATATAAAGTATGTTAAAGAGTTTGGAACGCCTCAAGCTTCCGTTGGAAGAGAGGCACGAAACCTAAAAGGTGACTCAGAAATTTTACAACATTTTACAAATGCCGCCCTGGAGGAAGGAGATATTGATACGGCAATAGAGGGGATGTGGCGCTTAGGGCTGCTAGATGATGCTGAGGTTATTCAAGAAGCACTTAAAAAAATTCCACGTGATAAAAAAGATCAAAGGCGAGAATTTTTAGAAAAGATTAAAGAAGCGGCAGCTAATCGTGTTGAATATAATCCCTTGGAGCTTCAGGAAGCTTAATTAATATAAAAATTTTGTTAAATCCAGAAGTTAATATTTCTGTTTTTTGTTTTTTTGCCAAAATTAAGGATTTTGTGTAGTATAGCGCTATGATAATATTAGGCATTGAAACATCGTGCGATGAAACGGCGGCAGCCGTGCTAGAAGTGAAGCGCGGCAAATTTACGTTGCGCTCAAACGTGGTTTATTCGCAAATTAAAATTCATCGGCAAACTGGCGGCGTGGTGCCCGAAGTAGCCGCGCGCAATCATGTGATAAAAGTGATTCCGGTTTTAAAGGAGGCTTTAACTTCGGCCAAAGTCAAACCAAAAGACATAGATTACATCGCGGTAACTCACAAGCCGGGATTGATAACGTCATTATTGGTAGGCATTGAAACCGCCAAAGTGTTGTCATATGCTTGGCGAAAACCATTAATTGCCGTTGACCATTTAAAAGGCCATCTTTATGCTAATTGGCTCACTGAAAATGCTCGCCACATTAAATTTCCTGCCCTTGGATTAATTGTATCGGGCGGACATACCGAAATTGTTTACATGAAAGATCGTTTTAGTTTTAAAAATATCGGTCAAACTTTGGATGATGCTGTCGGCGAAGCTTTTGATAAAGTCGGTAAAACCTTAGGTTTGGCATATCCGGGAGGGCCAGAGATTGCTAAGCGAGCAACTAAAGGCAATCCCCAAGCTTTTAATTTTCCCAGGCCAATGATTGATTCGGGTGATTTTAATTTTAGTTATTCCGGCTTAAAAACGTCGGTTTTATATGCCGTAAATAAATTAAAGCAACCGTTTTCCGATAAGATAATTAATGATATTTGTGCTAGTTTTCAAGCGGCGGCCGTAGAAATTTTAGTTACTAAAACTAAGCTAGCGGCGGCAAAGTATAACATTAAAGCCGTCATTGTGGGCGGAGGAGTAGCCGCCAATAATGAACTGAGGTCCAAATTGAAAAAAGCTATACCAAATGTAAATTTAATTTTACCTGAAAAGAAACTAACTACCGATAATGCGGCAATGATTGCCGCGGCCGGATACTTTAAAGTTTTAAAAAAGGATTTTACCCCCTGGCAAAAGATTAAAGCTGAGCCTAACTAAATACTGACGCCCCAGACTTGATCTGGGATCCAGAAACCCTGGATCCTGAATCAAGTTCAGGACGACATTGTGTCGTATGAAAAAATTTATTTCAAATAGCCCAAAAGATACTAAAAGATTTGGCCATAATTTAGTTAATAAATTAAGGCCCGGTACGGCCGTGGCTTTAAGCGGCGATTTGGGCGCAGGTAAAACTACTTTAGTGCAAGGGGTAGCCGAAGCTTTAGGCATAAAAAATCAAATCACTAGCCCAACATTTACTCTAATGGATATTTACCCAGTTAGAAGCAAAGATTCTAACGGAGTGAACTCGGCTAAATCAAGCATCTTTGAAACTTTAGTCCACATTGATTGCTACCGCTTAGATTCGCCAAAAGAGTTTGGGGAATTTGGCGCAATGGATTATATTAATGATCCTAAATCATTAGTTATAGTTGAATGGGCAAATAAAATAAAACAGCACCTGCCTAAAGATGCCGTGTGGTTAAATTTAAAATTAGGCCAGTCTGAAAGGCAGCGCGTGATTACCCTTACCGGCTCCCTTTAGTTGAGATGTCGTAGGCGACGCGGAAAACTTCATCCACGGTAGTGACGCCATCAATCGCTTTCAATAAGCCGTCTTGAACCATGGTTAACATGCCATTTTTTTGATTGATATCGCGAATAATATATTCTGATACATTGCCAGTTAAAATTGAAGATTCTAATTCTTTATTCATCGGCATAATTTCAAAAATCCCGATCCTGCCCTTAAAGCCGATACCTTGGCACTCTTCGCAGCCACCGCCTTTGTAAAACTTAAGCTTGTTTAAGTCAGGAACTTTTACTTTGTTAACGGTTGTATTTATCTTACCTAAAATAGCTTTGGCTTTCTCTAAGTTTTTAGGGTCAATTTTATCAACCTGTTTACATTCCAAGCAAATTCTCCTAACTAGCCGTTGGCCAATGACTGCATTTAAAGCCGGTGAGAGTAAAAATGGCTTGGCGCCCATGGCTAAAAATCGGGGAATGGCCCCAGCGGCGTCGTTGGTGTGCAGAGTAGACAAGACCAAATGGCCGGTCAAAGCGGCATTTAGAGCAATTTCCGCCGTTTCCAAATCGCGAATTTCTCCAATCATAATGATGTCTGGATCTTGGCGTAAAATGTTTCGTAAACCATTGGCAAAAGTATATTTTTTTTCCGGCTCAATTTGGCTTTGGGCGATGCCGTCTAAGTGGTATTCAATCGGGTCTTCCAGCGTAATAATTTTAGTTTCAGGTTTATTTAAGCGCTTTAAAATAGAATATAATGTGGTTGTTTTACCCGAACCAGTTGGCCCGGTGGTAATTATCATGCCATTTGGCTTTTCAATCTCGGTTAGCAAATCCAAGTAAGCCTTGCCGCGCATGCCCAGTTCCTCAAATGGCAAGTTGAGTGATGCTGGCATTAAAAGCCGAGTGACTAAACTTTCGCCGTACGATGTTGGTAGCGTTGAAACACGCACTTCAACTTTTTGATTTTTGATAAAAATAGTAAAGCGCCCGTCTTGCGGCTTATTGGTAATGTTAATTTTAAGATGTGAAAGCAACTTAAATCGGGAAATTATTCTTTTCCATAGTTTTTTGTCTAATATCGCGACGTCGTGCAAAATGCCATCTATGCGATATCGCACTTTGACCTCTTTTTCTTCCGCCTCAACATGAATATCAGACGCGTTATTTTTAATTGCCCCAGCCACAATAAAAGTAACTAGGTCAGTCATGGAAGTTTTTTTGATGCCTTCCTGGATATCTTTAAAATTATTAATACCGGCGGCAAACCTATTTAAGTCTTCTTCGGTTAATTCAAGGCCGGCGACTACTTTTGTTATCTTGGGTAGCACGGCATATAATTTGTAAGCTTGTTCAAAACTATTTCTCGAAATCATGTATAGCTGGCCTTGATTGTGGTATTGCTCTTCTAGCTGCCTCAAAAGTTCGGCTACTGCCGAATTGTTTGGGTCAACCGCGCCGAGTTTGATGGTGTTATCGCCATTATAAAAGCATATTACTTGCAGTTGCTTTGATTGATTTTCGTCAATTACGGCGATGGTCTCCGGGCTAATGGGCAGGCCAACTAAATTAATATAGGGAAAACCGTTACCGGCCGCTTTAGCTTGGGTTTCTTTTTCCAACGCGCCTAAATTGAGCTGATGCATTTTTGATTCCAACGCGCCAGCTGTTTTGCCGCTAGAAATTTGCGGTTTCGACCGCGAGCTCCTTAAATTTGATAATGGGTTTAAAGTTGGCATGGTTTAACTATTATAACAAAAAAAGCGCATACCCGCACTTCTTGTTGATTTAAAATTTAATTTAACTCTTCCCAAGCTTCAACCCAAAGCGACCAAACGAAAACGGTTAGGGCGGCTAGAGTTAAAATTTCTATGGCAATATTTACCACGTTGGCAAAAATTAAACTAGACGTAAACAAAAAGCTACTACTTAAATATGTGGTGGCGCCAATAATAGTAGCCATCGGCACGTTAAGCGCGGCGATTAAAGCGGTGGCCGTTAAAATCACTAAACCCTCAACTACCAATGTGACGATGGCTAAACCACTAATCATTTTAAAGTTTCTTTTAACTTTAGCCAGCGCTAAACTTAGGCAGTGGCCGATACTGTCGTTGTGGCTTGCGGCATTGAGGATGGCGAGTCTCGCGATAGCACTTGTAAGCATGCCAATAATTAAAGCTAGTAAAAATATGCCAAGTTCAGTAAAGCCAAAAAAGTACTCATTTCGGGCTAATAATCCCCAAAGCAACACGCCTAAAGTTACCCAAACTAGCCGATTTAACAAATTGATTGTCCAAACTGTCCAAGCCGATTTTTTTCCGATAAAAAATTCTCGCCTGACCTTAACGTCTCGGTTATCGTGTAATTGGCGTAAAGAATTAACTAAACCGTTTTGCGCAATGGAGCTTAGCCAAGCTAAAAAAATTACTAATCCAATGGCAATTAAAAAGATAGTAATGATTACAGCCAAGCGGCCCGGATTGGATTGTGACAACTGGCCTAAGCCTTGGAGTGTTTGGGCTTGAAAAACACCCAAGCGATCATAAGTCCAAATCAAATTTTGTAAGTAAGAACCAGTCAAATCACCAGGCGTCAAAGTCCATGATCTTAAAAAAGTAAAAATTCGGCCAGGGCCAAAAAAGGCGGCCACAAAGCCAATTATAACTAAAGATTGCTTATGCCAAATAATTTGCGCGCCTCTTATTAAGGCGTCTTTATAGCGCATGGGGTAGAAGTTTTATAGTGTTTATTTTACTGAATTTAAGCGGTTTTGAGAAGCGCTTCAAATTCGTCGCGTTCTAAAGTTTCTTTATCAAGCAAAACTTTAACAATTTTTTCCAATTTTTTACGCTTTTTCTTAATTACTTCTTGCGCCGTTTTCATCGCCCGAGTGATAAAGCCGGTGATTTCTTTATCAATTGCTTCCGCCATTTTTTCGCTGTAGTCACGATGTTCAAAACTTGGTGCCCGCCAAGTCAGTTCCTCGGTTTTACCAAAAGTGCGCGGGCCTAAAGTTTCACTCATGCCGTAATCAGTAATAATTTGCCGAGCGAGCTTAGTCGCTTGGGCTAAGTCGTTGGATGCGCCCGTTGTAACTTCTCCAAAAATTTCTTGTTCGGTAACATAACCGCCAAGCATAACTGCCATATCATCTAAAAATTCTGATTTGTTATGAAAATTTTTATCTTCTTCAGGCAGTTTTAAAGTGTATCCGGCAGCTGGTCCGCGGCCAATAATTGAAACTTTGTGTACTGGGTCGGCATTTGGCAGGCTGTGAGCCACCAAGGCGTGGCCAGCTTCGTGGTAAGCCGTTATCTTTTTTTCCCTGTCGCTCATAATGTGAGAACGGCGTTCGGGGCCAAGCATAACTTTTTCAATACTATCGAAAATATCTTGCTGCTCTATTTTTTGTTTGTTGCGTTGAGCGGCTAAAATTGCCGCTTCGTTAAGTAAATTTGCCAAATCCGCGCCGGCAAATCCAGGTGTGCGGGCGGCGACTGCCTTTAAATTCACTTCTTTAGTTAGCGGTTTTTTCTTAGCATGAACTTGCAAAATTTGTTCTCGCCCGCGAATATCCGGCCGCGGCAAATTAACGCGGCGGTCAAAACGTCCGGGGCGAAGTAGGGCCGGGTCCAAAACATCAGGCCGATTAGTCGCGGCAAGTACAATTACGTTAGTGGTCTCATCAAAACCGTCCATTTCAACTAGGATTTGATTTAAAGTTTGCTCCCGTTCGTCATTAGAGCCACCAAGTCCGGTGCCTCTTTGCCGGCCAACAGCGTCAAGCTCATCAATAAATAAAATGCAAGGCGCAGCTTTTTTAGCTTTACGAAAAAGATCACGTACGCGAGAAGCGCCCACGCCGACAAACATTTCCACAAATTCAGAGCCAGAAATATTAAAAAATGGCACTCCCGCTTCTCCGGCCACCGCCTTGGCTAATAGCGTTTTACCTGTACCGGGTGAGCCGATGAGTAAAACGCCCCGGGGAATGCGCGCGCCTAAATTTAGGTATTTTTTAGGGTTGCGTAAAAAATCCACCACTTCGCGGAGTTCTTGCTTGGCTTCTTCTACGCCAGCGACGTTTTTAAAAGTAACTTTAGTTTTTAAGTTTTGCGAATGGTATTCTCTCGCCCGCGTTTGCCCGAACATCATGGCACGATTGTTAGCCCCCTGAACTTGACGGGACATAAACCAAATAAAAGCGGCAATTAGCAAAAACGGAATTAAAAACGGTAAAATATTAATTAAGAAAAAGTCTAAGCCGCTCGCTTCCTTGACGCTAATTTTTACCCCTCTTAGCTGTTCGTTGGAAATATTGTAATTAGCAAGTAGCGAACTTAAGGACTCAGCCGTTTCTTTTTGGGCGGTTTCTACGGTGCCGTCCTTTAGCGTAACCACCAGCTTGTCGCCGTCAACTTCGATAGACTCAACCGCTTCGTTTTCAATTTGAGTAACCAAAGTGGAGATATCAATTTTTTCTTGCGATTGCAGTGGCGAAGTGTAAACGCTAAATAGTCCGGCGATTGACACAAAAACTAAAAGTAAAATAAGTAGATTTTTAGAAAGTTTTTTCATGTTTGAAATTATTAGTTCTCCCACATAGTATAATGATAAATGGCATTTGCCGCAAGAGGTAACGTAATTATTCTTACTTTGTTATTTACGTCAGGCTATTTACCAGTTACAATAATAGCATGCTAGAAACTCATTCCTCTCCCAAGATTTATCCGCAAGATAAGCTTTTGGCGAAAACCATTTTGCCTTTTATACCCCATTCGGTTAAGCCAAATCACGTGACTATATTGCGGTTTATTTTAACCCCGTTTGTATTGTGGCTTTTAATTACCGGCAATTATACTTGGGGCATTCCGGCTTTTTTGATTACTGCCTTTACTGACGCGATTGACGGCTCAATGGCTCGGACTAGAGATCAAATTACCGAACTGGGCAAAGCGATTGACCCAATTGCCGATAAGCTTTTGATTAGCACCGTCTTATTAGTTACTGCTCTGCCTTATTTTTACTACACTACAATTATTGTGATTTTGCTTGATATTAGTTTTATTATTGCCGGTTGGATTTATAAATCGAGAGGCGAGGATATTTCCGCTAACGTTTGGGGGAAAATAAAAATGACTCTGCAAGCCATTTCATTTACTTTACTGCTAATCGGAATAATTACGCAGTCACCAATTTTATTTTACCTCTCCTTGGGTGGCTTTTTCTTCGCTATTTTGTTTGCCACTATCAGTTTGCACACTCGCGGCATCTGATTTTGGCTTAGCTCCCGGACCATTTTGATCTTTTGCCGATGCGCTAGTTTTGGCTTCAGTTTTTTTGGCAGGCCTTTTTTCTTCAATGATAACTGAAGTTTCCGGTTTTTCTTTTAGCGCTTTCAAACTTAAGCCGAGGCGATGATTTTTTGGATCAATTGAGATAATCTTAAGTTTAATTTTATCGCCGGATTTGGCAATGTCAGTAACATTATTAATTGGACCGTAGGATAGTTCTGAAATGTGGGCTAAGCCGTGGATATCAGGATCCAACTCAACGAACAACCCAAACGGGTTGGCTTTCAAGACTAACCCGGTCACCGTGTCGCCGATTTTGTATTTTTTATCAATTTCCAGCCACGGGTCTTTGCGCAAACGCTTGGTTGATAAAAATATTTTATTGTTTGAAATTTCAATTATTTGCGCCTTGATAACATCGCCGACTTTAAATACGTCTTTCGGGTCATCAATGCGTTGCCAGGCAAGTTCTGAGATGTGAATTAAACCTTCTAATTTATCGCCAAACTCCACAAACACGCCAAAATCGGTGGTGGCAATAACTTTGGCGTCAACAATATCGTTAACTTTATGCTCAGAAACTTTTTCTTTTAGCTGTTCTTCCCAAACAGATTTTTCCGACACAATCAATTTTTCTTCATCTTCTACCGCATCTAAGACCTTAACGCTAAAAGTTTTCCCAATATAGCTTTTTAGTTTTTCTAAAATTTTGTTTTTGTCTCCTCCCGGAACGCGCGGGTAATGCTCAGCCGAAAGTTGAGACACCGGTAAAAAACCCATCACGTTATTGGCCTTAATCATCAAACCGCCGCGGTTGGCGTCAACAATAGTGACCTTGGTCACTTCCTCAGTTTCTTGTAAGCGGTTAAGTTCGGCCCAAATTTTTTGTTTGCCCGCAAAACTAAATGACAGTTCAATCTCACCGTTTTCATTTTCTAAATCAATTACCGTGGCTTCCACCTCATCGCCTGGCTTTAAATTAGCGTATTCTTTAGAGCCGTCAAAGATTTCTTTACCGCGCACCACACCAGAAGTCACGCCGCCTATATCAACATGCACAATTGATTTGGCCGCGCTAATAACTTTACCTTTAACTAGCTCACCTAGTTTTGGTAAAGTGGTGTATTGGCTATCTTCAAGTAATTCTTGAAGCTTAGAACCGGTTGATTGTTTGACTTGTTCTGCCATAAAAAAATTGACCCAGGATAGGTCAAAATAAATATTTGATTAACCTATCCGTCGGATAAGTCTTGATCGGGCTGTTTTTTAAAAATCGCCCTAAAATCAAGTTACTTAAGTGTCGAATAGTATACTTTAACAAAAAAAACCTGTCAAGTTTACGGATTTGCTTATTTTAGCCTTGCAAGCTAAACTTTTTAAGGTATGTTAAGGGAATATAAACCCACTAACGAAGAAGAAAAAGCTATTTTTAGCAGCCAGCCTGAAGCTCAACAAGAAGTCGAAGGACAGGACGTAGATAGTGATTACCTAAGACGCTTAGAAGCATCACGGCGTTCTGTTTTTGAATATTTAGAATCCATTGATTTTATTACTGATTATGCCGAAGACGGCACTCCAATTATAGCTTTAGAAAAAATTGATGACATAGTTTTTAAGACAATTGGCAATCGTACTCATCGCGCTAATCGCCTTGGGCTTGGCGGTCAGGCGGGGATGGCAGAAATTTTTAAGGATGTACCGGTATATACAAATAGTGATTATCAAAAAAAACTTAACGGCGACGCTGAAATACAACCAAAAAGATTATTTTATTTGCCACAATCCAAAGCTGATGCCTTTGATATCGAAGCGATTAAACAGCAGGATTTTTGTTTAAGTTTTTCCGATTTAAAACGTACGCGCTGGATTGATTTAAATCCGTATATGCAAGGTGACCTGGACCCCATAAACTAGACACAGAGGTCGAAGAAAAGTAACCTTGTGTCATATG
>Ga0066639_10003187_pt1 | contig 14254 bp, 16 predicted proteins | sample CryGeyCG2114_010_2_FD_59504 | JGI IMG/M metagenome (GOLD analysis project Ga0066639, IMG submission 59504) | Groundwater microbial communities from aquifer - Crystal Geyser CG10_big_fil_rev_8/21/14_0.10 | ecosystem: Environmental > Aquatic > Deep subsurface > Groundwater | place: USA: Utah...
AAAAATCTAACTTCGAATTTGCGCTACCAAGGCCATAAATTTTATCTCCATGAATGCTGGCATTAAATGGATTAAAATCAGTTTCAGACCATAGGCTAAAGGAACCAGCTTCTACAGTGTCTAAGTGTGTGAGCAGTAGCAGTTCTCCATCTTTAGGAGCAACGTCTGTTCTAGCAATCACATTAGACTGAGCAACCCCTGCAATGACACCCTCTTGAAGCTCCACAGACAAACCTGCCTGTTGACAAAGTTCTGCAGCAAAGTTTGCAATCGCCACCGTACCCGCATTGGGCGTACTATCTGTGGCTATAAAGCGACGGCAGGCATCAACAAAATCCAACTACCCTTCCTTTGCTATTTCCAGTATAGATTTTTCTAAAACTTGCTGGGCAACTTGAATATCAGCATCAGACAAAATCATAGGCAGTAAAAATCGAATACGATACGGATCTCTTCCGCAGCCAAAACTAATCATTCCATTTTTAAAAAGATTCTTTAATAGTTCTTGAACCTTTTCTTTTTCTCCACCCAAGGGTGTGGCTGCCACCATTAAACCTAAGCCGCCAGAATCCACCAAAAGACCCTTGCAACTCCCCTGCTCTAGGCCTTTCAGCATACCAACGAACTTTTCATTTATTTCTGCTACCTTTCCCTGTGGCCCAAAACAACGGCCTGACTCTAAAAGTTTCAGTGTCTCAATGGATGCAGATAGAGCGGCGCTGGAGCCAGAAAATGTTCCAGCTATCAGCCCTGGTTTAGGATTAAAATCCTCTGTGTAAAGCACGGCAGCTGCCTGTAATGTTTTTGCAATTGTGCACACATCGACATAGTCGCCAATGCCCAATGTTTCAAAAGCAAATAGCTCTCCTGTGCGAGTGAATGTTTGAACTTCATCGACCCAAACGGCAATGTTGTTTTCTTGGCATAACTTTAAGATAGGCGTGAAAAACTCTTTGGTTCCAAACCGAAAGCCGCCCTCACCCTGAACGCATTCAAACATAAAAGCACAAATGTCTTTTCCGTAGTTTTGCAGATGCTCTTTGAATTTTCGTATGGCGCGCTCTGTGCTCCCCGCAGGATCTTTGGCATCATAAAATGGCAATCTTAGAACCTCATTGTACTGAGGCAGGCCCTGTTTGTACTCAGGATTATCCGTGATCTCGGCCATCATTGTTGTTCGACCAGCAAAAGCCCGCTCCATCGCTATTACCATTTTTTTAGGGCTTAGTTTTTGTCGAATAATTTTTAATGCTTTTTCATTAGCTCTCGAACCACAAGTGGTAATCCACGCGTGCTTTAGTCTTGAGTTCTGACCTGCCAACCGAGAAAGCCTTTGCCCCAACTCTACATACTCTTTGTTGGGCTGTAAGTTCCCTTGATTAATAATATCACTAATGGCCCCCCTGACGGTGGCTTTCATAAGGTCTGGATGGGAGTGTCCAAATAAATGCACTCCAATTCCATTGATGAGATCCATTTTCACACTACCATCTGCCAACTCAACATAAGGCCCTCTTCCGGCGCCACTTCCAACATATGGATAGTAAAGAGCTCGGCCCCGTGATTGCGAGGCCGTCTCAAGTAGCTGACCCAGCTTCTCCTGACCCCCTGGTATTGCGGGCCGCGGGCCCTTTATCTCCGAGTTGTTTTTCTGTACTGCACTCACCAACTGATCAACAAGCTCTCCAATTTCCTTTGAGCTCTTAATTTGTTCTCCAAAAGTATTTTTTTGTTCCACGCTCAACTCCTTACGAGAATATTTTTATGGTATAGACAAGACCGCCTGACATTCTTACTATTACAAATATGTATCGAACCTTCCATTTATGCTTTTTACTTGCTGGGCTTATAACATACGCGCCTCTATGTTTTTCTCAAACAGAAAGCGCCATTCCCAACTCTTACAAAGAGGGGCTAAATAATTACCAACAATCTGATTATAGCTCAGCATTAGAGGCCTTTAAAAACACTCTTCGCGATGAACCTCATAATCCCTACCTACATTATAATCTGGCCTTAACAGAAATGAAACTTGGGCATATCGGTTATGCGCTGGGATACACGCGTTCTGCTCTTCTGGAAGACCCCAGTCTTGATGCTGCGCGAAAGCTGGAAAGGCATTTATCCAGTCAGCTAAAGGTCAAGGCCCTACCTCGGCAGCTAAGCCTTTATGAAAATCTTAGGGAGTCTTGGCTACAGCCCCTCTCCCTAAAGGTTGGGCTCATTATTTCGGCCATTTTACTACTGGTCTTTGGTTGGGTCCTCATTTCCCATATCAAAAAAAAGAAAACCCACGAAAACAACAGTCCCTTTCCTACGCTTTTTTTAGGCTTAGCCCTCTTGCTGGCCCTTGTTATGAGTGCCCTTAAACTTTACGACGCGAACATACCTCGCGCCACCGTCGTTTCAGAAAAAGTTTCAGCACTCTCTAGCCCAGAAACAGAATCCTCCAGCCTCTTTGATTTGTTTGAAGGACTCGAGGTAATTGTGAGACAATCACATATAGGTACCAATGACAAAGTTTGGTATCAAGTCACCTACCCAGGGGGCATGACGGGGTGGGTGCCCAGTGAGGAATTACTTCTCCACTCTGAAATTTAAATAAGGATATATTTTGAACACACTTTGGGAAAATATATTTAAAAAGCAAGCTCAACAGAGAAGCCTAACCCGCATTCTTTCTGACAATATTTTATTTCAAGACCTCAGCACCAAAGAGCTCAGCCTTGTGGAAGAAATTGTACACGAAAGACACTACAGAAAAGGTGAGTTTATTTTTCAGCAAGGGGAGGTTGGGGTTGGAATGTATATCATTGCCCAAGGCAGCGTAGACATTACCCTTTATGACAATCAGCCACTGGTACCTGATGGCTCAAAGCATGTGCTGGTGACTCGCCTTGAGGCTGGGGATTTTTTTGGCGAATTAAGCTTAGTAGAGGATGGCGGGCGCAGAAGCGCATCCTCCATAGCTGCTGAAGATTGTATTCTCATTGGTTTTTTTAAACCTGATCTTTTAGAAATCCTCGAGAGAAGCCCCACCGTTGGAATTAAAATTGTTTTTCGGTTAGCTGAGGTCTTGGGTCGACGGCTGAAGGAGACCACTGACAAGATTCGTGTTTTACGCAGAGAGCTTGGTCACATACAAAACAAAAGCACAGACCCACTATGATGAGTAAGAATGATGATAAGCTTATAAAACGCGAAGCACGGGTAAAACTTCTAGCCGTTACACTGCTCTTAGTTTTCGCCCTTATCATCATTCTTAGAGTGGAGAACATGCTTGTATCCACGCTTTTGGCAATAGTGATCACATACTCCCTAAAGCCCATTGTTAGCTACTTAGAGCGCAAGGGGATGAGCAGAACAACATCTATCGTGATTCCATTCATAGGCGTCGGATTGCTGTTGGCCCTTGGGAGCTGGGCCCTCTCGCCCATTATTTCTCAGCAGCTTGCAACGGCAAAAGTGGAGCTCCCTAAGTTTATTGCTGGTTTCAAAACATTATTAGATCGAATTGGTTATCATATCTCCTACTATGTTGGTCCCGTGATGAGAGACTCTTTTTCAGAAAAAGCGGCCAATTACTTACAAACGCTCTTGCAAGGATCTCTCACAGATCTCCCCACTATTATGGGAAAGATATTTACCGTTTCCATTCTCGCACCATTTTTTGCCTTTTTTTTGTTAAGAGATGGGCGAACTATTATGAAGCACATACTTCGACTAGTACCTAATAACCTTTTTGAGCTCTTCCTAAACCTTTTCCATCAAATCAACCAACAGATGGGGGGATTTATTCGAGCCAGAGCCTTGGAGGCCCTGATCGTTGGTGGAGTGACATGGCTGGGACTAAGCCTTATTGGCTTCCCCTACTCTGTTTTTCTGGGAGTTTTTGCCGGCGTCACTAATTTAATTCCGTATATTGGCCCCATTATTGGCGCCACTCCGGCCTTTGTTCTTGCTCTTGTTTATCAAGACTCCGCCACAACTATTATTCTTATGGGCGGTGTCTATTTAGCAGCCCAACTCATCGATATGCTTTTTATTATTCCTCTTGTTGTGGCAAAAATCGTCAATTTACACCCCGTCACCGTTGTGGTGGTTATTATCATTGGATCTCAGCTTTTGGGGGTTTTAGGCATGATTATCTCCATCCCCGTCACCAGCGCCATCAAACTTACCGTTTCAGCTGTTTATAACCATGTTGTAGGCTTCAGAGTATAGTCCCATCGTTGACTTTCTAAAGGCGAATTGGCTATTCTTAACGCGTTTTTCCAAGGAGGACATCTGAGGATCTTATCGCTTATCGCACCCATTTTTTTCTTAGTACTCTTAGCCTGTTCTTCAGGCGACCTTAAAGATTCCAACACGGCTGAGGCCGCTTTTAAAGAAGCTGAAACCTATGACGCCGACGAGCGCTACGAAGAGGCTTTGCAAAAATATAAAGAAGTTCAAAACAAGCACCCCTACTCTAGATATGCTGTGGAAGCAAAAATCCGCATTGCAGATGTTTACTTCAAGCGCGAGAGCTTTATTGAAGCGCAAAACGCCTACCAACTCGTAAAAGACCTCCATCCAAAACACCCCAGAGTTGACTACGTTACTTTTCGACTAGGCCTTAGCTATTACAGCCAGCTTCCCAGCACCATCGACCGAGACCTCTCCTTAGCCCACAAGGCGATCATATATTTTGATGAGGTCATCAAAAGTTACTCTAAATCTACCTACGTCAAAGAGGCGCAAGAAAAAAAAGCTGACGCGCTTAAAATGCTAGTGGGGAAAGAGATTTATATTGCTGCTTTCTACTATAAACGAGACATGTACGATAGTGCCCTGGGACGTTACGAGGAGCTCCTCACGATTTATCCAAACTCCGTCTATCAAAAAGAAGCTCTTTTCGGAGCCGCCATGAGTGCGCTTAAAAATGGCGATATGGATAAGAGCAAAATTTATGCAGAAAAACTCAGTAAATCCTTTCCAGAATCCAGCGAAAGCAAGCAGGTACAGGGGGAGTTAAGCCAACATGGCCTACACTGATTATAAAGAGATGCTAACAACAGCACGCTCACACTTTATTGATGGCGACTACAAAACTGCTGAAAACATCCTCCAGCAAATTATTCTTATCAATAACAGGATACCTGAAGTTTTTCATATGCTTGGAACCATCTATTACGACAAAAGCCAATTTTCCAAATCCATAAAGCACTTTAAGCGAGCCCTTGAAATTGATCCTGCTTACACTGATGCCAGCATTGGTCTTTCTATTATTCTCAATGACTTAGGAAAATATGAAGATGGAAAGAAAGTTTTTGAAGAAGCTCAGGCCATATTAGCAAATCGAAATTCTAAACAAAGAGACCCTTTCATTGACGGAAGGTTAGCAGAAAAACACCTCGAATTGGCAAGCATGTATGAGCAGTTCATACGATACGATGAAGCCTTAGACCAATATTTTAAAGCTCATCTTTTAGCACCATCCCCTGAAACAAAAATGAAAATCATTTCTATTTATGAAAAAAAGGGGATGACTGATAAAGCAGAACAAGAGTTGCGATCTTTAGTGAAGGAAGCTCCCGACTATTTAACTGCCTATATCAAACTTGGTGTTATCTATTATCAGCAATCTCGTTTTGCTGATGCTACTGGGCAATGGGAAAAAGTTCTCTTCAGAGACCCCGATAACGAAGACGCCAAAAAATACTTAAGAATCGCACAACAGTCCCAACATACTTACTTATAGGGAGAATTTATGGCCAGACTGCTAGACAAATTACGACCCTACATCACAAAAGAAGAAATTCATGAACATGTGATTAAACTAGCGAACCAAGTTGAATCCGACTATCGAGGGCAAGAAATCGTTTTGATTTGTCCCATTAAAGGCTCCATTCCTTTTGCTGCGGATCTCTGTCGAGAAATCAACTTACCTATAAAAATTGATTTTGTAAGAGTGACAGCCGCATCCAGCCTGGACAACCCCGAAGGCATTATGAGAATTCAAAAGGACATCTCTGTTAACATTGAAGGCAAGCATGTCCTCATTGTAGAAGAAATTATAGACACCGCCAGAACCCTCAGCTTCCTTAGAGACCGCCTCTGGGCCGCTAAACCTGCGAGCTTGAAGATCCTAACCCTTCTGGATAAACCTGCGCGCAGGGCCGTGAGCCTAAAGCCTGATTACTTTGGTCGAATTGTAGAGGATCGTTTTTTAGTTGGATACGGCTTAGATGAAGACGAGCTTGGTCGAAATTATCCCGATATCTATTATCTAACTCACTAGTCTACTTTTGAAAGAATTTTGACGTCGCCACGAACTCTAAAAAAACTGATTTCGTAGCCCTGACATGGAGGCTGACGGCTTCTACCCCTAATACATATTTTATTTTTACTCTGTTTAATTGCCGAAAGAATTCTATTCCAGTCTTCTTTGATAAATGCTTTTTGATCTAGCTTTACCTTTGTCACAGAGGTTTTACTGTCTGTTGCTGAACAGATGAAGTCCATGCTTAAAACCTGGGGTCCTTCCAACATAACCTCACCACATAGTTCCACCTGAACATCTTCTTGATAGGCTATATAGTTCATTTTCTGAGGCGCCCGCGTTGAACACGAGGACAAAGAACCCAAAAAAAATAGCAGCACTATCAAACGTCCCACATATTTATTGTGGGTGAATTCAGGCGGAATCTCTACATGACCTGTGACTAGAAATCGCTAGGCTAAAGAATGGAGTTGAGAACAAAGAAAGCCAAAGTGGTAATAACGAATGCAAACAAATACTCTGCTGACACGGTAGGCCTCCTTCCCTGTAATAAGCCCACTTTTTATACTAGATGAACTACACAAGGTGTCAAGCTCCTGTTTTCAGCAGCTTAGTGCGCTGCATCTTTTTGGCTCGGGGCGCAAATAATTCGGCCCACAAGATCATAGTCCATACTGTCTGTGATCTCTACCCAAACAAAATCTCCAACCTTGGCTTCGCCTTCATTAATATAAACAATGCCATCAATTTCAGGAGCTTGTTGTGATGTACGGCCCTTCAAAAGCAAGTCCGTCTCCTCACTATAACCCTCAACAACAACCTCAACCCGACGACCAATCATATCTCTATGTTTGTCTCTGCTAATGGTTTGCTGTGCTTCCATAACCATATTGTAGCGACGCTCTTTTGTCTTTTCATCAACCTGCTCCGTCATTTTTCCAGCAGCAGTTTTCTCTTCCACTGAGTACTTAAAGCAACCAACGCGATCAAATCTCTGCCCTTTGATAAACTCTAACAACTCTAAAAAATGCTCTTCTGTTTCCCCAGGAAACCCAACAATAAACTGTGTTCTTATCACCGCCTCAGGCATCGATGTACGAATACGATCTAAGGCTTGTGTAATTTCTTGTCTTGTCATTTTACGATTCATTTTTTTGAGCATGTCATTGTTGATGTGCTGCAATGGCATATCAAAATATTTCACCAATTGTGGTTTTGATTTTATAAGGTCAACCATCTCAGGTGTTATGCCATCTGGATAAAGATACAACAGTCTAATCCAGTGGAGACCTTCGACATTAGACAAGGTCCTCAACAACTCTACTGGAGCCTCAGTACGCTCCGGATCTTTACGACGCAAATCCCAGCCATAGTCAGTAAAGTCATGGGAAATGATCATTAACTCCCTAACACCATCTTTCACAAGGTGCTTGGCCTCTTTTACTACTGAGTCTAACGTGCGAGATTGTAAGTTGCCTCGTATTTGCGGGATGGCACAAAAAGCACATCTTTTCATGCAGCCCTCGGAAATTTTTAAATAGGCCCGCCAAAATGGCTGACTATTCACCCTAGGGGTTGAGTCTTCCTGAAGATATGTCGGCAAATTAAAAAAGGTCTTCTGAGTAGAGTCTTTTTGATTTTTATTTAGAATTTCATGAATATTTTGAAACTCCCCTGACCCAATAAAAACATCGGCCTCAGGCAAACCTTCGACAAGATCACCTTTATACCTTTGTGCCAAACAGCCGGCCACAACAAGTTGCTTTAACTTTCCTTCTTTTTTGTACTTAGACATTTCCAATATTGTATCTATTGATTCTTTTTTTGATTCCTCAATAAAACCGCAAGTATTAACAATGATTGCATCGGCTTCCTCTTCTTTGTCAGTAACTTCATAATCAGCTCCCTTTAACTGACCTAGCATGATTTCGCTATCCACCAAGTTCTTTGGGCAACCCAAACTAACAAAGTACACTTTCTTTTTCTTAGACTCTACCTCAGCATGATTCTTCATCACATCTCCTGAATTTCTGCATTTTTAGGAGGATTCCACTCAAAGGTTTCCTTAGGAATATCCACATCCCAATCTGTATCTTCAATAACCAGGGTCGTTGTATTTCCAAGCTCATCTTCGTATTTTATTTTTTTTATCTCTACGTCATCCACGTCCACTTCAACTTCAATTTTATTGAGACCAGCCAGTTTTTGAATCGATTTTAAATGGTAAAGGATTTGGCCCCCGCGATCTTCTTTGTTTAAAATTTTAAATTTTCTAAAAAACTTTTTGGAGTTAAAAATCTGGGCAACCAAAATACCATCATTACCTTGCGCCGACTTTAACTTCGTAATTCGAATGGGATCCTCTTCAAAAACAGGAAACTCTATCAGCCAGGATTTATTTTTTGTTAATACCAACTCTGTTTTTATGGGTCGGTTAAGCTCTAGTTTAATCTTATCTGGAGGTATTGCTTTTAGGGTTCCCTCTGATTCCTCTTCTTTTTTGAGTAACTTTAGGCTCACAGTTTTCTTTATTTCTAAAACAAGCCCTTTAGTTTTCTCAATTCTTTCTAAGCACTGTTTTAGTGGAGAGTCTTTTTTCACCATTGCTTTTGCTACGGTCTTCGCTGCGGGGGTCGGGGTCTTTGCCAGAGTAGGTGCCAGAGCCACAAGCTCGCCGAAGCATAGGGGTCCTAAAAATAAGCTCAATAAAATTAGTATTTTCCAACTGTTCATATCTATTTAACTCCACATAAGGCCAAGTGCGTTATACCAGAGCCTGACTGGGTCTACAAGCCAAGGTCCATGCTTCAAATGCAGATGGTTTCTGAAAAGCCAACCATGCCGCCCGCGCTGTCGCACCCGTTGTAATAAGATCATCTACAAATATAATTGTAAGCCCAGGAGGGACCCCTAAGGTACAGTTGAGTTTGATTTGACGCCGCTTCTCTCGCGTTAGACCTTTTTGTTCCAGCCCGTCCACTCTCTGCAAGCCCCTCACAATGGGATAACCTGTGCGTTTTTCAAGGGCCCTTGAAAAGTCTAAAGCATGATCAGTTTTATATTTTTTACTTGGTGGCGCGGGAACAAGAACAGCTCGCTGAGGCAACTGACCAAGACTCACCCTATGTTTCAAATAACCTTCTGAAAGATAATTGTAGGCCCTAGAGCCTCTACCATTTTTCAAGCCCGTTATCACGGATCCCATGGAGCCGCAATCGTTCCAAAAAAACTGTGTGTAAACAGAAAATGGAAAACCAGCGAGACTCTTTTTTGTCATGCACTCTCTATCACTCAAGAAAGTTCGACAGGATAAACATAAATTACTTTTAATATACCAGCACCGGCCGCAAATAATACAAAATGAAAAAAACATTCCCTGCTCTCTTGCAAAATTGAGCTCTCAATGGGGGTGAGCTTTTTTTCATTAATGATCCGATATGTCCGAAAATTTGCTATATCACACTAAAATTTTGCCGGTCATCTGAGGAGGCTGGGGCAGGTGAAGAAGCTTGAGAATCGTGGGAGCAACATCTAAAAGAGCTCCATCTTTAACTGCTTTACCTGGAGATGTCTGGCTAATCCAAAGAAATGGAACAGGGTTTGTGGTATGCTGGGTCATCGGTTCACCGGTTTTTTTATTTACCATTTCTTCGCAGTTTCCATGATCTGCCGTGATGAGTATCTCATAATTTTTTGATAGGCCCTCGGTAACTACAGTTTTTAAACATTCATCCAGAGTTTTGACAGCGGCCACTGCTGCCGACTCTATTCCCGTGTGCCCCACCATGTCTCCGTTGGCATAATTCATAACCACAAGTGCATAATCTTTTTCTCGAATTTTTTCGACCACGTTATCTGTGATTTGCTGAGCACTCATTTCGGGTTTTAAATCATAGGTCGCCACATCCTTAGGAGAGGCCACAAGAACCCTCTCCTCCCCAGGATATGCTTTTTCTACGCCACCATTAAAGAAATAAGTGACGTGGGCATACTTTTCTGTTTCAGCAATTCTCAGCTGAGGCCAGCCCTTATTAGAAATAAGTTCAGCAAGAATATTTTCGTGCTTTTGAGGGCTAAATAAAAATGGAAAAGGGAAATTTTCTTGATAGCGAGTGAATGTAATCCAGTTATTAGCAGGTATTTTTACTGGAGTGGGAAAATCAGAAAAGGAGGGCACGGCAAAGGCCTGAGAAATTTCCCTGGCACGGTCAGCTCTAAAGTTAAAGAAGACCACCTGATCTTCACTTGCTATGGATTTTCCGCCACTAATACGAACAGGCTTAATAAACTCATCAGCCACTCCAGCCGCATATGAATTTTCAATGGCTGTTTGAGAATTTTTCTCCTCAAAGGCTGGGGATGGATCAGAAAAAGCCTTGTAGGCAAGCTCAACTCTATCCCACCGCTTGTCTCTATCCATTGCATAATACCGACCAACCACCGTTGCAATTTTCACCTGAGGATAGCTCGTAATAAACTGCTCTAAGTTTTTAACATATTGAAGACCGCTATTGGGTGGAGTATCGCGACCGTCTGTAATCACATGTAAGTAAATTTGCTTTTGGGGGTTTACACGAGAAACAGCCTCAATCATGCAGTAAAGATGTTGAATGTCTGAGTGAACACCCCCATCACTGCAAAGACCTATAAAGTGGAGGGCTCCCTGAGGCGACATTGCCACGCGATGGAAGTCTGGAAGGGACTCAAAGCCCTTAGTTTCTGCAAAGTGACTGATTCGAGTCATATCTTGAAGAATGATTCGGCCACTGCCAATGCTTAGGTGCCCCACCTCTGAGTTTCCCATAATGCCAGGGGGGAGGCCTACGGCCTCACCTGAAGTTTCTAGTAATGAATGGGGGTATTTTTTTAGTAATTCTTTATAAAAGGATGGGGCGGCCAGAGCTATCGCATTGTGTTCTTTTTCTACGCGATGACCAAATCCATCTAAAATCACTAGAATTACTTTTTTATCAACTGGTGAACTCATACTTTTATCCTCAAGTTAGACACAGGCTTTTCGTCGGGGTTTTACCGATCACTCATTATGATAGGGTATCCCCTTCCATATAGTTATAGCTCTGTAAACTTGCTCTAACAATACGGACTGGGCCAAAAGATGATTTAAGGTTAAATCAGAAAGGCACCATTGCTCGCGCGCCATTTTTTTAACTTCATCACCAAGGCCATAAGCGCCGCCAATTAATAATATTAAACGTCCTGGGTGGGTCTCAATAAAATGGATTAGTTTTTTTGTGAACTTTTTTGTATCTAACTTAAAACCATGCTCATCAAAAACAAGAAGCAGATCGTCGCTTTTCAGGCGATTCAATATTGTTTCAGACTCTTCTTTAATTTTTCTATTTTTCTCTGAGCGAGTACTATGGCTCACCTTTAGACGAACGATTTCAAAGGGAACAAAACGATTCACTTTAGTTTTATACTCAGCCTGTAACGCTGAAAGCCACTCAGATTTGGCTGACTCTAAGCTCCAAAGCTCGATTTTCATTAATGAGGATTTTGCTCTAGAGTTGGGTCCCTCACCTCAAGCTCCTGTCCGCCTTTCCACAAATCTTCCAGGCGGTACTCCTGTCGAACAAAGTCATAAAAAATATGAACTATCAGGGCACCGTAATCTACCAAAACCCAACGACCCTCTTGGATTCCCTCAGCAGAAAGAGGATTCAGACCATACTTCTTTTTAACCTGCTGAATAACATTCTCACCTAAAGAGCTTGAGTGACGAGAGGATGTTCCAGAAGCAATCACAACCCACTCACTGGGCGCCGTGCATTTTGTTAAGTCAACAGCCCTCACAGAAAAGCCCTTTTTTTCAAATAGCACGCCAGCACAAAATTGTGTGATATCTTTAAAGTCCAATTGATTCAGCTCTGATGGCTCGTAAAGGCGATGCTCTCGAATATACTTTTCCACGGGAATTGAGAGATACTTATCCACCTTCAAACCAGCTCGAATGCATTTTCTAATTTCTGTTCCAGAAACATCTACATCTTCTAGAGCATAATACTGGATTGTTTTACCTGTGGTGAGCTCCGCACGCTCCCTTTCCATGTGAACAATAAAGTTCTGTAACTCAAACACAAGATCTTCTTTTTGATATGGAAGCAATGTGCCCGGCCTTGTTGTTACAACAAGATTGACCATTGATAAAATCTGCTCGTAGTTTTTCCAAGTGTTGAGCGTCTGTAAAATATCGGCTCCAACAATTAAGTATAGCTCCGCCTGAGGATGTTCTTTTTGTATTTCTTTAATTGAGTCTACAGTGTAGCTAATACCACCCCTTTGAACCTCTCGATCGTCTGCAATTAAAACATCTGAGTAGTCTTCTAAACCAATTTTAACCATATCCAATCTTTGAGATGGTGTTGGAGATAAAATGAATGGCTTTCCTGGTGTTTGATACGAGGGAATCACTCTCACTTGATCTAGTTCAAAGCGCTTTTGCACATCAACCAAACTATTTAAATGACCAAGGTGAAAGGGGTTAAAGCTACCTCCAAAAATTCCAACTCTACTCGGCTGATTCAAGCTCTTGCTCCTTTATTACTAAATTACCCATTTCCTGTGTTAGTTCTTTTAATCCATGCCCACAAAATGCAGAGATAAGAACCACTTTATAACCCAATTTTTCAAAGCTCCGCTTTGTGAGTTCCATTCTTTCAGGGCTAACTGCATCTATTTTATTCAAAGCTATAATTTGTGTTCTATTCATTAATGGTAAAAAATCCTCTTCACCACTATGAGCTTCGTCATACATTTTTAATTCATAATTGATATCTTCAAAGTCTTGAAATGGCTCGCGACCAGAGTAATCACTCACGTCAATCAGATGAACAAAGCCACGTGTTCTCTCAATATGCTTCAAAAAACGAATTCCCAAACCCGCACCATTATGCGCTCCCGGTATTAACCCAGGAATATCAGCAACAACAATGGAACGAAACTCCCCAATAGAAACCACACCGAGGTTAGGAATAAGCGTTGTAAATTCATAGTCTGCCATTTTTGGACGCGCCGAAGAGATTCTGGAGATGAGTGTTGATTTTCCAACATTGGGATAACCAATAATACCAATGTCAGCGAGAAGCTTAAGCTCCAGTCGGATAGCACCCTCTTCACCGTCTTCCCCTGGCTGAAATTGCTCTGGAGCTTGATTCACGCTGGTTTTAAAGAAAGAGTTACCCTTGCCACCACGGCCACCTTGAAAACAAACAAACTCTTGTTGTTCATCACTCAAATCACAAAGAATATGATTGTCATGGTCAAGCACTCGCGTGCCCCTTGGAACACGAACCAACATGTCCTCACCATTTTTTCCGTGTTTGTGATTTCCAGCACCGGGATCGCCATCTTTAGCGATATAATTTTTTTTATATCTTAAATCTAGCAAGGAGCCCATTTGAGCATCCACTACAAAAATAACATTGCCACCACGGCCACCATCTCCACCATCGGGGCCACCACGGGGAACAAGCTTCTCCCGTCGAAAATTCACAGCGCCTCTACCACCATGACCGGACTTGGCAAAAATTTGAACTTCGTCTATAAATTTCATGATTTCAGGAGATTACCACGTAGCGTAAAAATAGAGAACTTTTCTTAGTTAAGAGAAAAGCTCTCTCTATTTCGATGAATTATTTTCAAACAACAAACGATGATTAGCTCGCTTGAGCTTCTGCTTCAGGATAAATGCTTATTTTTAGTCTTTGTTTTGTATGACGTTCGAAAGCCACTCGACCAGGTATCGCTGCATAAATAGTAAAATCACGACCCATTTTTACATTTTTACCCATGTGATATTGAGTGCCTCTTTGGCGAACAATAATAGTGCCCGCATTGACCATTTGGCCTGCGGCCGCCTTCACGCCTAAGCGCTTCGACTGACTGTCTCTTCCGTTTTTAGTACTACCACCGGCTTTTTTCGATGCCATTGACGACTCCCTTCAACACTAGGCCTTTTTAGCTGATTTT
>Ga0066639_10003188_pt1 | contig 14253 bp, 19 predicted proteins | sample CryGeyCG2114_010_2_FD_59504 | JGI IMG/M metagenome (GOLD analysis project Ga0066639, IMG submission 59504) | Groundwater microbial communities from aquifer - Crystal Geyser CG10_big_fil_rev_8/21/14_0.10 | ecosystem: Environmental > Aquatic > Deep subsurface > Groundwater | place: USA: Utah...
ATCAACAACAAGTCCTATCTTGAAGGCATCGATGTAAACGAAACCCTGATACTGTACATTGTTTGACAAATTCATAAACCGTGTATACAATGTAATTACGATGATAACTACACTAATAGCAATTGGTAATTCTCGCGGAGTACGTATACCCAAGCCACTTCTTAATGAAAGCGGCTTGAGTAGTGAGGTCGAGTTACAGGTTAAAAAGGGTGAAATACGAATTATTGCAGCCAAAACAAAAAGCAAGCCAATGAGCGAATCGCTTTTGCTTTCTGAAAAAATACTTGCTAACGATTGGAACCGGCCAGAAGAGGATGACGCATGGGCAAGTTTGCAGTAGGCGCTGTTGTTCTGGTTATGTTCCCATTCTCCAATTTAAAAGGTCAAAAAGTACGCCCCGCACTTGTACTGGCGAATGTTGAATTTGATAATCTTATTTTGTGCCAAATCACCTCTAAATCATATACAAGCAAAATAGCAATCAGCCTTAAACCAACTGATTTTGCTAATGGCAGTTTGCCAGTTGCAAGTTTTGCGCGTCCAGATAAATTGTTTACAGCAGATAAGGCTATCATAAAGAATGCTGTTGGCCAGCTAACTCCAAAATCTAAAAAAACAATTTTACAAAGTGTTTGTAAAATATTTGTCCATATGTAAAAGCTCCAACATAGTTAAATTTTGCAATCTTATTTAGCTTCAAAATACATCTTGGTGTTTGAGGGGATCACAATTGAACCAATTCTTGACGACTTGAGCAGACTTTACAGCACATTTCACCTAACTTTTGCCTGTATGCTACATTTAAAATATGCGTAAAGTCTCTTGGAAACCAATAATTTTACTTACAATACCGATTTTTGTAATTTATATGTTTTTGATTGGTTGGTGTGCTATGGAGGGTTTTACAGGTGGAATCCCATCATATTTTTTCTTTTGTGGAATAGATCTATTTGGTGGTCCAGGCTCGGGATTTAATGGCATTCGTGAAATAATTCCTTACCTGATAATATCTTTCATTACATCATTGGTAATTAATCTCGCTTACAGAAATTATAGGTCTTCAAAAAGAAAATAAATTAGCCTCAAAATGAGGTTGGGTGCTGAAGGGGACTTCATTAGAACACTTTCGGATATTGTGATTCAGTTAAAAGAACTGTATGTAGGGGGATATAATTTTAAGTATGCAAGCTAAAGCAGATTCCCTTGCTGAGCTGAATAACGATATACGGACTTTTAACTGGAATTAATACGTCTTAGATTTTCGCAATGGAACCAAGTATTTATTGAACAAAGGAAAGGTTTAAATCTTTATATTTTGCCTTTTTTCTTTTGTAGTCGCTCCAGTCTTCTTCTAACTTGGCGACTTATGTGACGATTGTCGATTTCAGAGGCCGCAGACCCTCTAGTCCACATTGTTTTTTTAGCCAGCCTTCTCGCCAAGCCCGGCTCGGTGGGCACTACAATAGGGGCAGCGTACACATCCTCATTTTTATCTCCACAACGGTGACGTGCAAAAAAATCAACACGCATTGGATGGCGGCCAACAACAGCGAAATTGCGGTCAAATGTAGGAGTATTTGTTATCGCTTTCTTTATTCTGTAGTCGCTGAGAGTAGAATCAAAGAGATGGACACGGGTTGCAGCTTCATGGGCAAGGACAAGTTCGACATAATCCGGCAATTCACCCATGATTGCTTTTACACCCTTAATTTTCCTTGCAAGAGCGTTAGAATACTTTGAAATAGCATGTTTCTGTTGATTTCGTGTCTTATTATTGCTCTCTGGAAGAAAAAAAGTATCCGGCCGAATAGCCACATCAGAATTCATCGAGACTTTGGCTTCAAGTATCTCTAATTGCGGGCTGTCATGTTCGTATTTGCGCCTCTTCCTATCATAGTAAGAAGCTGTTTCTTCATACCAAGAGGGCTCATTCTTGTACAAAGAGGGCAGATTAGGAGTCCACAACCAGTATGGATCATAGGGACTCTCCAGATTATCAACTACAAGTTCCCCATTTTGATTTCTCAATTCTCTTATAGTTTTACCTGATAGGGTATAAATAACAAATCCTTCTCTGGCTAAAGATTCACGAGCCTCATCTGTGAATCTCTTAACTTCAACTGGAGTGGATTCTTGCCGTTCGACCATGACGGTGAATTATAGGTCTTTACAATGTCATTCGTCAAACTGATTACTTTATATTGGAAGACCTATCTTGTGAGTTTTTGGCTTTAGAACCCACGGCCTACCACTCTTTAGCCTCTACAGTATTGTCATGGGTGGCTGAGGGGACTCGAACCCCCGACATCCGGCTCCACAAGCCAGCGCTCTAACCAACTGAGCTACAGCCACCGCGTATAGGTGATAATTATACCAAAGATTCGTCCCATCTTATTAGCTTTATGATATGGGTTTATTCTGATAAAATAACAGGATTCTGCGGGTGTAGTTCAATGGCAGAACACCAGTTTTCCAAACTGGATACGAGGGTTCGATTCCCTTCACCCGCTCAAAATGCCCGCGTAGCTCAATGGACAGAGCACTCGCGTTCTAAGCGATTGGTTGGGGGTTCGAATCCCTCCGCGGGCGCAGAAACTAGATTCGGAGGGATGAGAGGTTTACCCTGAGTGAGCGTAGCGAATCGAAGAGAATGCCTTCGCAGGCTCATAAATTGATAATCATATTTGGATTATTTAAGATAAAATTATGGAAACGATTGAAGTTCTCGGAGCGTTTGTAATAGGATACGGCATTTTCCGTTTTTTTAGCCGACCGCAAGCCACGATTAACAAAAAATTCCCCCAAATTAAAATTTGGTTTGTACAGCTGTTTCCAAGGCTAAAAATACAAATCAGTCGCAAATTTATTCATATACATCATTGGATTTATCTTTCGGCCATTTTTGCTTTTTTAGTGGGAACATCTAGTTTTGCACATTTGATAATCATAAAAGGTCTATTGTTAGGGGGTGCGGTACAGGGTTTTATGTATAAAGACAGGTTTTCCTTATTTGAGGACACATTTGGTCACCAGCAAGCTAAAATGAAAGCTCGGCAATCACGGGCAAGTGGTCCGAAACAGTAATTTGCGGAACCTCCAGATCTATATACTTAATATCCTTAGAGGTAAAAACATAATCAATCAGATAAGTGACCGGCGCAATTTTGTGCACCTCGGTATTCGTAGTACCAAGCACGCCAGAGTTCAACATCAAGTTATTTGAAACTTTATTAATTAAACCGATTGTTTTGCCCTGGATAACAGCGTTTGAATCACAGCCCATAATATAAGGCTCTTCCAGGCTTTTTAATAAATCGGCAATTTTCGTCGCGTGCATAATTGTTCTTTCCGTATCGGTCGGAGGGGCAGTCCATGAACCATGCCAGCTCATTAAGTGTATTTTCCTTCCTTCAATTTCACTTGTAGCCGAAAGGAGATGGCTTGGGCATGTCCGGAAAAAATCTTCATCATAAGATCGCTCAAGTGTAATTTCCTGAAACAGAGCCAATGTCAGAACATCGGTGTCGGTAATTGGATACTTGGAAAAAACCGCATTGCCTGAAACACCTTCACCGTCCGAAATTTCGAAATCTACATGATATTTGCCGTCCATTTTAAGCTCCCTCTTTAAATATTCGAAGATATTTAATTTCTTGTCATCGCAAAGGTTTAATACTCCGCTTGTAACCTCCTGCATCGAAATGAAATCGGGATTTTCCTGCTTTAAAAAGGCAACCAAGGAATCAAGATATTTACCTTTGTAAATGTTAATCTGAATAAACTTATATACTTTACCCATTAATGATAAATTGTAACAAATATTCTTTCTGTTAAAATAATCCCTTATGAACTACCAGTTTACAAAAAACGGCTACGAACAACTGCAGAAAGAAAAAGAGAACCTCCAAAAAAGACGCCCTCAGGTTGTAATTAACCTTTCAAATGCCCGTGAACAGGGCGATTTATCGGAAAACGCCGGTTACCATGCCGCAAAGGACGAACTGTCACAGATCGACTCAAGGATAAGGGAACTTGAGGTTCTGTTAAGGTTGGGAAAAATAGTTGAGGCAAATCAAAACATTAATGTAGGCTTTGGATCGCGGGTAAAAGTAGAAGTAAGTAATAAACAGATGGAATTTATAATTGTCAATGCTCTTGAGGCTAACCCCGCCCAAGGTAAAATGTCCGACGAATCTCCAATAGGTAAAGCTCTTCTTGGAAAAAAAATAGGTAATTCATTTGAGGTAGAAACACCGGCAGGAAAATCACTTTTTAAAGTTATAGAAATTAGTTCCTAATTTCAGTGGAGCAAAAAAGTCTCAGCCAGAAAAAACAAAACAAGGACTGCAGCAGAAGCATTAGCTATAAGCACCAAAAACCAAAGTAAAACTGTTAAACTCAAAAACCTTAGTTTAAAAAAACTAAATACAAGAATAGATAGTAAAAATGCGGCAGACGAAACTACCCCCTTTCCTATCCAGTTATGAATAAAAGTTGAAGCGAGCCAATTTTTAAGCGGTGGGTTAAGTTCTCCCCCTATTGTCAAAACAACAATAATTGCAATAGCAACCCCTGCCGAAATTAATGTACTTCTGACAATATTTTCTTTATTTCCCATATTTATTTAGCAACCGCACCCGAAACAACCATTCCAAAAATTGTAACCAAAAGAGCAATCGAAACAGTAGTAAAACAAAGCGAAACAACGGAAAAGGAAAGCTTTTTATTTTCGGAAAATTCCCTTCTAAACACCATTGTTACGGCAAAAAGTGCTAATGAAAGAAACGGCAAAAACAAAAATATGTGTTCCTTGGACTCCATCAGCACCGTATGTGCCCAGGAAAATTCAGCTTTGAGAATAATAGGCTTCACAGCTTTTCCATAATAAGTAACATAATAATAACCACTGAAAATCCATGATGCGGTAAATGCTATAAATGCAAAAAAAGACATTCGCGTTAAGTATCCAGAATCATCCCTGTTCTTGGAAAAGGCAAGGAGATATGCAACCAAAAATGCAGCACCCAAAACACCAAGTATTATGTGAGAAACCAATACAAAAATTAATAAATAACTCATTTACTCTTTATAGTTTTAGATCTTACAAATTCAAGTAACAAATAAACAAGCGCAATAGAAACAACATATAAAGTCATCAATAATACAAGAGATATTTTGGCATTTCTCCAAATACCCAAAATCATTGCCCAGTACCACGAAGTTATAGAGATTGCGCTCCCAATCCTCAAATTTATTAACCTGAAATTCATCAGAAAAGCAGTAAAGAGCAATATTAGAACTACAGACATCTTGGTAAGATACCTTGCAGAAAAGAAAACATCCGGCCCCATAACCCTAAGTCTCCACAAAACCATAAGTCCGAACCCTGAAAGCACAAGAAGTAAAAGACCAAACCTCAAAATAAAAACCAGTTTTTTTAAAACTTCATGCTCAAATATGTCTACTTTTCCGTCTTTTGAAAACTGTATATAAAATACTTCTAAAAACGTTGAAGCCCCGACCCCCAAAGCCGTACCAGCCACATGAAGAATTCGAAGAAATGTACTCCAGTCCACTATTTCTTTTCACTATAAACCCGCAAGTCTTTATTCCGCAAGTATTCCATTACAACAACAAAAACTTGACAAATAAATAGTGAAAGGAGTTTAATCTCCACAACATCGCCTGAAAGACGTGCGATTTTTTTATTGGAAATGACAAAAGAAGAATTAAGTCAAGGTGGAGATGCAACTCCTATTCCGGAGGAAATGCTACTTTTTCCACTTCTTGAACCGGGCATTTCGGAATCAGTTACCAGGTTAATTGTTGTAAGTGATCCGGATTTAACAGGCGAAAAATCTGGCAAACGATTAAGAATGCAAAGAACTCAAAGAGGGAATGCTAGGCACAATTCCGAAGAGAGCAGAAGAGATCCTGTAATCAGTCGGGGTAGAGAAAATAAACGTAAAACAAAGCTTGGACTAAGACCCGCTGAAGCAAGAATTATTCGCACTCATATTGCAAGCACTGATTTAATAGGCGAAGAACTTCAAACGGAAAAACCATTAAGTAATATAACAGAAATATATCAAAGTTTAGAGATTGCTGTGCCTAATACAGGACAAGCTCTGTTTAATGAAGAGTTAGAAGAAGAGTCAAGAAGGGGATTAATAGCTTGGCAAGATGAACAAGAAGGGTTTCATGTTATATCAATAGAAGAGCTAAAGGAAAAAGAACCTTTTTTAGTAGAACCAACCCGCATTATACAGAGTGATGCTGACATAGATCCGCGGTACATTATAGAAAGCGAAGAGGATCTGGCCCCACTTACTTGGAAACGTGGGGAAGAATTAGGTCAATCAAATCCTCGATTTGTTGACGACGTCCCTTTAATTATTAGAGGTATTCACGAAGAAGACTACACGCCAGAAGCTTTCGCCTAATTAAACTTCTTACTTAATTATCCTAATAGGTCAAATAGAGAAATCGTCCTTTGTGGTCGAGATTTACGAAAAAGTTAGAACCGAATTCCTAAAAACATAGCCTCGCTTCGCTCGGCCACTCCTGCGCGGCACCCCACCCGCCGCGCCTCCGCTATTTTTTGCGCGCGCGATTTTTCTCTCGCCTTGCTTTTGCGAGGAAAGGCTTATCCCCACTGCAAAATTTAATCACGTTGACAATTCACCTAGTTGATACAACAATTTAATTGAACGTATGAATTCATTTTCAAAAATCATATCCTCAAAATATACAAAGTGGCTTTATTTTCTCACCAGTATATTTGGTTTTTTAATCTTGATCCTGCTTTATGGATCTTTTCAGCAATTATTCCTCGGAGAGACCCACACCATTTTAAGCTTATTAGCTCCCTTTTTAGTTTCTAGCGTCCTTTACTTTGCTCTAGTTATCTTATTAATCATTTTTTCAACTAAAATTACCTTACGGTGGAATTATGGCTTAGTCGGTCTGACTACCAGCATTGGCATAGCTTATCTTTCACTTGCCCCACTTCAAGTATTTTTTAATTTTCTAGCGGCTAATTTGAAGACAGATCCTGGTCTTGCCGAGCTTGTTTATTTTGCACCCTCATTCGTAATAATTCAATCAGTACCATTGCAGGTAATGATAGGTTTTATTGGTTATCGCCTTGGAAGAAGAGAGGAGTTTATTCAGAAAGTTAAATTGGGACAACCTGGGTTAACAGAATTAGAAAAGGATTGGCTTGGCACAATTTTTCTTGATGCCTTTGGTATATTTTTTCTTGGTGTAAGCGCCATTATAGGCTACCAACAAATCGTCAACGAGATTGAAAAGCTGGGTCTTTTAAAGTTTGAAGGAGGTTTATATTTTCCTCTACTTACAATAATCCTCAAGTATTTCTCAATTCCAGGTTTCCTTTATCTCGGTTTTTATCTACCCCGCTTGATCGCAAAAAAAATCTGGCACGAGAAGATCCCAAGTCATACGTTGTTTGGGCACATTTTAGCGCTAATATTTATTTCTATACTCATTTTATTACCGATTGGTTCTAAGACTTTTGCCAACTTTGTCTATAAAAGTCGTATCCAACAATTGTCATCAGAAACTAAAACGGTTTATTTAGGGGAAAACATAGTAATTGACTCCATGGTTGTCGCGCTCCCTTTCACTAAAGCACCTAGGCAACTAGCGGTAAATTTGAAAATCTCAACCCCTAAGACCGGTACCTATTTCTTTGATCGGCTTGGTACCACTTTATCTTATATTGAACATCAAAGTGACTATCCTGATAAGAGGCTAACGGTGGGTGATTTGATCGTTGTTAGAACGCAACAGAAAGTTTTTGATGTCTTAGAGAATGGATCTGTAAGAGTTGAACTTGGAAATGGTGATCAAGAACTTACGCTGATATTCAGCATGCGTCTACCATACAAGCCAGAGAATACATATAGTTTCTATCAAAATCAGTCAAGGCAGTTGGAAGTACGCGTCTTGGCATACCCACCTACGCAACAGTGCACTACTTGTGCAGCGGAACCTGACACTTCAACCGTATTTGTTGAAGGAAAATTCACTACCTTCATGAACTATAGTTATAAAGATTTTGAGTAATGCACTCATCAATTCTAGAGCCATCCATTTTAATGGGACCTTTTGATAAAGGAAGACAATTCCTGTTGAGTTCACCGGTTGCGCTATTTAAGTTAGCAAGGTTCTTTAAAATTTTTGCGTTTTTTCTTTTTAGTCGCTTTCAGTGACTTTTACGAGCCGACAGTTTCGGAGGCGCGGCGGGTGGGGTGCCGCGCAGGAGTGGCCGAGCGAAGCGAGGCTATGCTTTAGGAATTCGGTTCTAACTTTTTCGTAAATCTCGACCAAAAGAGAGTCCGGTGTTTTCGGACTCTCTTTTGGTCGAGAGAAAGCGATTCAACTTGAATTTTTAGTAGAAGCTATTCTTGCAAGCTGGAAACCTCTCGATACCGATCTTGATAATATCACGCTCGACATTTTAAATAAAACTCAAGGTTACAGCGAGGCTGGATTTAGATATTATTACTAACAGGGCGATTACTCTTGAATTATTATTCTTTATTTCAGGTCTAAAGATAATACTTTATCGGGGGTGTTTTCTTAACTTGTTGTCTAAGCATTACTTGATTTGATCTTATGGCCTTATTTACTTCTGAATAACTATCTCTAATTACTTTTTCTATTTTTTTAGATTCCCTTTCATCTGATTTAACTGATCTTTTACCTCCACGCATACTCATACTAAACCCTTTATACCATATTTTGTTTCTAAAAGTTTTTTAAAGTCTGGGTAAGCATAAGCCCCGCCGTATACTTCAGAATTGCTGCAACACGCAGATTTTATTGAGGTAAGTTGCTCTTTTGTGAAATTATTATGCTTCTCAGTTTCAGTTAAAAGGTTGATAATTACATTTGTGTCTTTCCAATTCGGACTGTTAGAAAGCGCATATATAACAGAATTTACAGCTAAATAATCAAAGTTACTAGAAATTTCTGTATCCGTCGTCAAAACAGAAAAAAACATAGAGCAATGCCTAACGATTCTCAACTCCGTAGTTTTAACAAAAGGGAAACCGTGAATCTTATCTATAAAACCAAAAGGCGGAGTGCCATCAACCATAAAAGGGAAAATCCTTATATCTAAGCCAATAGCGATTCCTATTTCCTGATTTACATAATTACTTTGCTTAGACCTCTCAGAAATAAGTACCGCCATAACATCTGAAGCTGAAATATTCTCCTTGATTTGAGGCATCCAATCCCGTGCTGGAACATTGTCCTCGTGAGCCACGAATACACGAAAACCACAATGAACTTCTAAATAGGTCTTATATTCTCCGGCGAGAGACTTGTCCTCGTCTGCATACGCTATAAAAACTTTTAATCTACGCACAAAGAGAATTATATTTCATTTTGGTTGGAATTTCACTGAATGAGTTACCATTAAAAGATACATCGAATTTTATTGTATTTGTTGACAATACATCTGATATGTAGTATATAACTATGAGTGAGATATACTTCAATATGAAAATAGGAGAAACAAAATCGCAATCTTTCAAAAGAATAGCTACAAACAGAGCCAATAATATACTCAAAAATCTTCAATTACTAGGTAATTTGTCTAATACAAATAACTACACATATACCTCGATAGAAGTTTCTAAAATCTTTAAAGCTATAGAAGATGAGGTACGAATTGCAAAAACTAGATTTACTACTAATCTAAAAAAGAGAAGAGAACTGGAGTTATAAATGGACATTACTAACGAAAAACTGTATAAAAATTTGCCCAATGACCAACTAATAATATATGCTCTCCTATCCATAAAAAGAAAAGGAGAAGAAGCTACATTTGAAAGATTGGTTAAAGAATGTTATTCACTTTTTCCTAAAAGTTTCTCGTTTTTTAGATACCCGGAATGGCCAGACTCACTCAAACTTGACAGACAGCTAAGAGACCTTAGAAAGAAAAGGCTCATTTCAGGGAACAATCAATCGAAGTTCGATTTAACCTCAATCGGAGAAAAATATGTTCTACAGGTAGAAAAAAATTTAAATAGATTAGAAGAAAACGTACTTATAAAAATAAAACCAACTAAAGGCAGGAAAGAAAATAGGTTATTTGAACACCTAAAGAATAGTAATCTATACAAGGATTATTTGAGTAAAAAATTAGCGACTACTGTCTCCCCAACTATCATAAAACCTCTACTATTTGGAACTTTAGAAACACCAAACAGTGTCATTTTAAAAAACATCGACCACCTCAAAACTTTAGCATCAGAAGCCGGAGAAGATAACTTAGTAAATTTTTTAAACTTTTGTAAAAGACAAATAAATGACAAGCAATAAAAAAGATTTACCAGTAAACAGCGCAAGACTTATAACAGAGCAATCCAAGGGTACTATTAAGTCAGTTTTTGATGCTTTAGTTGAACTTATAACTAATAGTAATGATAGTTTCAGAAAGTTAGAATCGGCAAAAAAACTCGCTTATCCTGGCAATATCAGTATCTATATAACAAGAAGAACGCTCGGCCGTTGCGAAAGTATTATCGTTTCGGATGACGCTTCCGGTATGGATAACGAGGAGTTGCTTAAAGCAATTGAATTTGCGGGGGAGACAAGTGGGTTTTCAGAAGGCAAAAAGGTTAGGGGATTTTTTGGTCGAGGTTTAAAGGAATCTATCATCGCACTAGGTGAAGGTCTCATTATCACAAAGAAGAATAACAACCTTTCTGGCGTAAGAATTTGGCTAGAAATAAACGACGGTAAAGAGAAACCTTACTATGAAGAGATAGACCCTAAAAATTACAATGACGAGGTAAATAAAAACTTAGGAAGTGTCGAGTCAGGCACAGTAGTGATAATAAAAAGAATACGAGACTCTTATAAAATCCCAGATTTTAGCACTTTTAGTAAGCAACTTACTAATCACTATCAACTTAGAGGGATAAACACTGATAGAAATAGAGAAGTTAGATTGTATTTTTACTCCCCCGAAAGAAAAATGAAAAGTGAAACGCCTATCAATTATAAATTTCCGGAATCCGAATTAAAAATACCCAAAAAAACCTTAAATGTTGACGGCAAGGATGTTTACTTTGAACTACGAGAATCGATCGAGTTACTCGATTCTCCACATTATAATCCGGCAGCGAAAGGCGGCGTTCTGATAAAAAGTGAAGAGGCAATTTTAGAAAACACCCTATTTAAATTTACCGATGACCAAGCTGGATTGTATTTTTTTGGCGACCTAGAAATTCCTGCGATAGCAGAAAAAATGAGAGGAGGGGAAATTTTAGTAAACCCAAATAGAATCGGCCTCGACTGGAAACACCCTTTCTTAGATAAAGTTCGTAAAAAATTAGAGGATGAACTGGCTGTGGTTGTAGAGGAAAAAAGAAAAAAACTTGAAACCGGAGATAAAGGAAAAATAAGTGAAAAAAATAAAATACTTCTAAACAAGCTCATGGAACAGCTTAATGCTTGGGCAGAGCAAGAAGGCTTAGACTGGGAAGCACCGATAAATCCTTACACTTTAAACACTTTAATGATTAAGCCTGAAAGCACCGATATAGAAATTGACTTGCCCAGAAAATTAACCATTTATGTACCCAAAGACATTTCAGACTTATTTCCTTTGGAGAGTCTTAATTTAAAAAGTGATAATTCCCATGTTTTAGTCGACCGGGGTAGTCTCGACTTTAAACCGCATAAAAACTACCCTGATATTTTAGTAGGAAACTTCTCCATAGTAGGGAAAAAAATAGATCAAGAAGCAATGGTTATCGCTGAACTAGGTGATATTGAAGCCTTTTCCATAGTTAGGGTTGTAGACAAATTGGAAAAAAATTCAAGAAAAAGAAAAAAACTTAACAAAAAATCAGGAGGTTTTATAAGGGCTATTCAGTCAGACGAAACAGCCGATCCTTTTCAAAGGGTGCTTTATGATAATCATTTAGGTGAAATAAGAATTTATGTTAACTTTCCGGGAGTAAATTTATACATCGCAAAAGGACTCGAGGGTTCTGAAAGTCCCGAGGGAAGTGTTTTACTTGCGGAGTTAGTTTCCGAAGCCTTTTGTAGAGCAGTTGCTACAAAAGGCCTAAAGGAAGGTAAGTTTTTAACTTTAGGCTCTGACTTAGATGCTCATATTTCAGCTTATAATAGAGCCTTATTCGACTTACAAAAAAAGTATTTAGAAAAATTACACAAGTCAGTAGTGAGTTACTATAAAAAAGCGTAGAACAACACCTCTAAAGTTTTATTCTTCCGCCCCTACCATCGCTAATAGTAGTTGCATTTAATTTGGCTTCTATCCCTTTAGTTTTGACGTTACGCATTATTTCCATAAGGTCGTGTAAGGCGTGGCCAATATCGTTCCCATCATTGTAGACTTTGACTGCATTATTTTGAAGTGAAAGTTGTGGGTTTCGAGTTTTTTTCAAGGACTGCCTTTCTGACAAATCCGCTCGTTTGGAACGAATGTCTAAAAGACCAGTCCTAGTAAGGAGTTAGGTCAGATTTTAGTTTAATATACTCTCACGTTCTCTTGTCAAGTTTTACTGGAAATTTGCCTTTAGACAGATTAAACCTCGATAATTTTATTAAATATGCAAGGCCGACCAATAAAGTTAACTAATTCATTCGTCAAAGCCGCAGAAGAGGTTCTATTAGCCGGTGAGAGCAACTACAACGCCATAATCCACACAGACGAGGACTTAGTCCAACTTATTAACCAAAAATTACCCGAAGGCCAGCAAATCAGCGATAGAACATTTAAACGCTGGAAAGCAAGGGCGTCTGACGATGAAGAGGAAGATACTGCAGACGGCATTCTTGAAACGACTTTTGTCCCCTTATTAAAAAAGGCCAAAATAATACAAAAACAACATCTCTTTGAGAGCCTCCTCGATAGTGTAACCGGCTGGCAGAGGTACGCTTGGATTTTAGAACGAAAATATAGGGAATGGAACATCAGACATAGTGAAGAATTTCAGGATGACAAGCCACAAATCAAAGCAATCGTGATGGAAGTAACCTGCTCTGAACGTTGCAAAGAGTGTACTCGTCTAAAAAAAGAAGAGGGAGAATCTGAATCTATTACTTCGCTTACTCCCTGAAAAGATTCTCCACAGGAACTTTCAAGGCACGGGCAATTTTATGTATGGTTTTGAGCGAGGGATTGCGCTTCCCGTTTTCTAATTCGTTTACAGAAGTAAAGTCCATTTTTATCATTTCTGCTAATTTCTCTTGGGAAAGCCCTCTTTGACGTCTCAAGACTCTGATTTTTTCACCGACTCGTTTTTGTATAACAGCCATAACCCCTCTTGAGAAATTATGGTTTTTATGCAACACTTTCGGTATTGTATAGACACAATAAAATCGTACTCTAAGGTTGTTGTATCAGGAATTACTGATTAGATTTCGGACAAATGAAACAGCTCCACTTTATAATCTCTTTATTGTCAATAATTCTAATTTTGATTGGTTTGTTTTATTGGTTCGCGGTTAGGCCGTCCATAATTAAGAAGGAGTGTCATCAAAAAGCGGCCAACAATGCACAAGGTGACTACACCATGTACAAAAACTCTTTCGACGTTTGTTTGCATAGCAGAGGGTTATAAAAATATGAAAAGGTAATAATGAGTAAAGTTATTTTCATCCTTTTATTTATTCTAGGTGCTTTATTCCTAAATGCGGCCCATGTCCCGGCATGGTTTCTCGGGGCAAGCAAGCCAACACACTCGCACTGGAAGACTTACGCTATCATTGGAGTGGGGATCTGGATTCTGATATTGATTCTTGCAAATACCATTCTCTAGTGGAAGCAGGAATTAAAAAATGATTTTAGTTTTTGATTCTATAAGATCAATATAGAATAAAACAAATTAAAATGAAGATTGATACAACAGATCCGCACACACTTTCTGTTCCTCAAGATATACCCAAAAAATACTTTAGGTTCAACAAGAATAATAAGCAGAATGAAAAATACATATGCATTGAAGTTTGGGCTGACGGACATCCTGGCAAGGCGGAAAGAAAACTTGTTGAGGTTGATATGGAGACCTTCCGTATAGATAAGACAAGGCTAGACAGTATGATCGCATATTGGGTTGATGTTGCAAGAGGTGCAGGGTTTGAAAGCCCTATTCTTACCATTCAGGGTGATCTAGGCAACGGCGCCGAACTTTTATATGGATATTCGGATAACAGAGAAGGAATACCGCCAAATGC
>Ga0066639_10003191_pt1 | contig 14245 bp, 14 predicted proteins | sample CryGeyCG2114_010_2_FD_59504 | JGI IMG/M metagenome (GOLD analysis project Ga0066639, IMG submission 59504) | Groundwater microbial communities from aquifer - Crystal Geyser CG10_big_fil_rev_8/21/14_0.10 | ecosystem: Environmental > Aquatic > Deep subsurface > Groundwater | place: USA: Utah...
GCCTTCTACCATCTGTGGAGGAGAGCTGTAGATCGAGGGTTCAAATCCCTTCGGGCCCGTATTATTTAATTATGTATTTATTCAATTATCTAATGGGCTTTTTATTGCAATGAGTTTTGGCCTGCCTGCATGTGAATATCCTAAGGTTGTTTCTGGTCGTGTATGTCCTAAAAGTGATTGAACTGAGGTTACATCAATTCCAGATTCAAGCAGGTGTGTTGCAAATGAGTGTCTGAATACATGTGGATGTATTTTTTTCTTGATTTTTGCTTTTTTTCCTGCAGTTTTGACTATTTCCTGTACAGATCTCGTACTCAGCATTTGTTTTTGTCCTGAAAATATCCAGGATTTTTGTTGACTGCAAAGTTTTTGTAATTCTTCTTTTAATGATTGGGGTATGATAAACGGTCTGTCTTTGTTTCCTTTGCCGCCTCTTACCCATCCTATGTTTTCTTCAAAAGAAAAGTCTGTTGTTTTTAAGTGTGTAACTTCTCTCACTCTTAATCCTGCGCCGTACATTAACGAAACAAGAAGCTTGTGCTTGGGATTATCAATCACAGATAACACTTTGGTAACTTCTTCTTTGGTGAGATATTCTGGTTTTCGCACAGGTGTTTTGGCATATCTTATTTTAAGATAACAGGCTTTATGAATTATTTCTATCATCATAAATCTTAATGCATTGTGTGCTACGTTTAGTGTGCTTCCTGATGCTTCTTTTTGTTCAAGGTTGTACAAAAATTCCCTTACATCTTTTTTTGAGAACTGATTTATTTCTTTATCTTTGTTAGCAAGAAGAAATCGATGTACATAATGTAGATAAGTAGTTACAGTTCTTGGAGATAGCTTTCTGCGGAGCATTTCTCTTTTCATATTGTATATTACGTCAATGGTCATGAAAAAAAGAGTGGATTTACTTATTAAAATAATTAACGCAGGAAAATCCGGAAAAAATGAGGTATTTGTCGGAAAAATCTTTGAATGATTCGGAAATTTTTCGGAAATCTCGTGAAAATCCGGAAAAACCACGCTCAAACCGGAAAAAAAACAGCAAAAGACCGCTAATCAGTTATCCTATAATCACGCCAGTTATTCTTTCATCACCCTTTAAGCAATACACTTTTTCCCAGTCAAACCAGCAAAAACAGCATTCCCACGGCCCAAAACCCCAAAATCCCTCATTCTTCGCATATAAATGGTTATACGAAATTGCCCCTTTTCTAGTGTAAAAATATAGCATTGTATTAGGGGCAACTTTCCCTCACTCCCTTATGGTCGTTCGGTCGTATAACCCAGATTAGTTTCAATCAAAAGAAAGTATTAATTAATGATATATCTCAACAATGAAATTTGCTTTTCAAGAATCTAAATAGCAAACTTTTTTGTTCTATCAGTAAATCACATTCTCTAGTTATTTCATCTTCAATTCGTAGTGTTAGTTTATAAGATAAATTTTCGCCAGGTTTAGGTCCTCCATGTCCATAAGCACTGCCAGTTGTCTTCAACATATCCAGGTGTATAAACTCGCGTAGTATATTTTTATAGAATTCATAAGATTCAGGGTTAAATTTTTGTTCATGAAGATATACAAGCCCATACCAATCTAAACTCGCCTCGGTTTCATTTTCTTTACTGCCATTTCTATCTAATAATATAACTTTCTTTTGACTTATCCGCTTTTTCACTTTATGAAATGTGCTCTAAGAATATATCTTTACTTAAGGAAAGGTGTTAGTCTCAAGGCAGCCAGGTTTTATTGCTTTTTAATTTGTCTGGCAAATACTTTGTAATGACATAGTTTAATCCGTGTTGTGCGAGTGCTTGCTGTTCTGCTCTTTTCTTTAATGTTATACAGAGATTTAGTGCTTTTTGCCATTCTTTGAATTGTTGTACAAATGGGTCGTTTTTCATTCCGTCTTTTATTCTTTTGACATCTACTTCTTTTAGTGGGTGTGAGGGCAGTTTGTAGTCGATTATGTCTTGTGGTGTTATTCCTATGAATTTGGCTTGGGGTACGCAAAAAAACTCATTCAGATGTGCGGCATTTCCTGAGCCGACTTTTAATGTTCGATAGATGTTAAGCCATCCGTATGGGTCTCCGTCTGTAAATACTAGTACTGGTAGTTTTTTGTCATCCGCCAGTCTTCTGATAAATCGGCGGCATGCTCGTGTTGGTACTCCGCCCATGGAGATTAATATGCAGTTTGCTTCTTTCCAGTATGCGTGTTTTACCAGTCGTTGGTACATACCTGCGGTTTCTATTGCTAGGATGAATTTTGCGTTGGTTTCGAATTTTAAGTGTTCTACTGAACTGGGAATACTGTACGCTCCTGTTCCCATTTTGGTGCAGTCGATTTTTATTTCTTTTTTAGTGTCTGGATCAATATCGATTACAATTAGTTTTCCTGCAATGTCTCCTCCTTTTTCTTCGGGTATAAATCCTAGTTGTTCTCTGTTTACTCCGAACATTGCTTCTATGTCATCCATTACTGTGTCTGATTCTGGTTGTTCTATGAATCGTGCTTCTCCCCAGTTTTTTGATACATAGTAGGCTTCTCTTTTTGTTGCTATGTCGTTGGTTTCTACTAGGTTTTTGGATAATCCCATCATTTTTAGTGTTTGGGCAAATGTTTTTACTGTTGATGCTGTTAGTGTTCTTGTTTTTTCTCCTCTTAATAGTTCAAAATATCCTTTTTTTGGGTCAAATTTTACATTGGATAGGCTTCTTAATGGTGAGTTTAATTTTGGCTGTTTTCTTTGGAGAACTTTTTTGTAAATGTCTGTTGCTATTTCTTTTATTTTCTCAATTACTTTTGGTTCTTTAGTCATTTTCTTTTTCTCCTTTGCCTATGTTTGCAAATTCTTCGTCATATTCTGTGTTGTCCATTTCCACTTTCTCTAATTTGCCTCTGTGTTTTTCTAGTAATTCTTTGAGTAGGATTTTTAGTTTTGATTCGTCTGTTTGTTTTAGTGAGAGTAATTCTTTCAATGCCTCGGCCACGTGTGGAATGTATTTTTCTATGTAGCTTCTTTTTTGGCTTTCTGCGTTTATTCTTCTTTTTTTGTTTACATATGATCCTAATTGTCTTCCGCAGTCTTGTAATGCGAGTTTTATTTCTTTTATTATTTCAGGATAGTGTGCTAATGCTTCTTTTGCTTCAGAGGTAAATGGCGGCCATACTGATGCAAGGTGTACTGCGAGTGTTACTGGTCCTGCTGGCAGTGATCCGTTGCTTTGTTGGAGTCCGTAGGGTCTCCAGTTTGTTTGTACTACTGATTTGAATATGGAGCATGAGCTTTGTTGGTATAGTAATGGTACGCGGTTTGCAAATCTTAGTAATCGTATTGATTGGTCTTTTGGTTGTTCTCCGCCGTAGGCTATTGCGCATTCTATTACAAATGGGTTTCCTCGGTATACTGATGGTGTTCTTGTTACGGACGCGTAGAATTCTGCGTTTACTTCTTTTTTGAGTCCTTTTTCTAGCAGTGCGGCTCCTATTGGGGATATGCAGTCTGTTGGCGGGCTTATTATTTTTGTATTTTTTATTCCGTCCATTAATTTTTCTATTTGTGGTTGCGTTACTTCTTTTGGTTTCATGCCTGGAAGGAGTGCCGCTTTCTCGCATATTTCTTTTGCAGTTCCTGGTCCTACTCTTGAGAATTCATTTGTTAAAAAACTCTGTAGTGTTCTGCTTTCAGTATAGCCCAGCATTTTTTGCAGTATTCCTAGTTCTACGCCGTATGGGTGTGGTTTTATTTCTCTTGGTTCTGCTGGAAGTTTGTCTGTGGCTCTTGCAAATATTAATTGTTCTGCTTTGGGGTTGGTGTAGATTATTGTTGCATGCGGGTTTACTATTGCTGTTTCTTTTATGTATGCATCTACGCTTTGGTCTCCTTTTTGATAGCTTGCTTCTATGTCTAATTCTATTTTTGTTCCGCGGTCTTTTTTCCAGTCGATTAATTCTTCCTTTACTATGTGTGGTGTATTGGATGTTGTGTGAATATGAAGTTCATAGTAATGGGCTTGTTTTGCTTTGTTGGGTTTGGATGTTATTTTTGCAGGTCTTCCTGTTGTTAGTTGTGCGTACAATACTGCTGCGCTTATTCCTATTCCTTGCTGACCTCTGGATTGTTTCATTGAATGAAACTTGCTTCCATAGAGTAGTTTTGCAAATATGTTGGGTATTTGTGCTTTGACTATTCCTGGTCCGTTGTCTGTTATTATTATTCTGAATCTGTCATTGCCCATGTCTATTGTTTCTACATTTATTTCCGGAAGTATTCTTGCTTCTTCGCATGCATCTAGTGCATTGTCTACTGCTTCTTTAACTACTGTTAACAGTGCTTTTTTCTTGTTGTCAAATCCTAGTAAGTGCCTGTTTCTTTCAAAGAATTCTGCTACACTCACTTCTTTTTGGTTTTTTGCAAGATCTTCTGCTGTTCTTCCTTCACTCATATTTTTCTAGCTCTTTTCTTCTTTTTTCAAGCATGCGGAATACTGCGCTATGCATACTTCCATTTATTAGCATCTGGATTGCTTTTCTTGCAAGTTCAAGCCCTGCAAACGGTCCAAGTATTGATACTGTTTTGCCGTATACGCTTATCCATGTTGTTGTTAGTGATTCTATGGTTCTTCTTGATTTCCCTTCCTGTCCGATTATTCTTCCTTTCAGTCGTTCTAGTTCTGATTTGTTTCTTGAAGGGATTATGATTATTTCCAGGCCGTAGTCCTGTTTTATCAGCTGTTGTGCTGTTTCTGGATTAAATCCTCGTGCAATCGCTCTTATTACCTCTCTTGCAGTGTAGAGTTTTATTGCGTCTTTTCCTGTGAGGGTTATTTCGCCTTCTTTGGAGTCAACGTCTATTTTTGTTTTTGTTGATTGCTCGAGTTGTTTTTTTATCTCGCCTTTTTTTCCTATCAGTACTGCGACTCGTTCTTTGGGTATTTTGATTTCATATGAGTATTCCTCAGTCATTCTTATTGATGAAGCGTCTCTGTTTTTAAACTTAATGTTTAGTTAACTTTTGATTTTTCATATTATGTGCATCATGCAAAAGTTAATTTCGCTACAGCTTTGATTGTAAAATATGTTTAACATGCAAAGCTTAGTGTTAGGTTTTTAGAATGCCTTTATAAAATTAACTGTTAACTTTTGCGTTTTTCATATTTACGTACTATACAAAAGTTAACTTCACTAAACTTTTCTCTCGTTTTCAGTATACAATACAAAAGTTTAGTGGCTGATTATTTTCTTTTTTATGTCGATAGGGTCTGCGATTATTCTGTATTTTTTGAAAAATACGCACATGTTGTGTATGTCTCTTTCGAGATATTCCATTGCATTTGGATCTTCTATTGTTGTTGCTTGTGACATGTCGATAAATACTGGTTTATCCTGATAATTTAGTATGTTAAAGCTGGATAGGTCTGCGTGCACGAGTTTTGCTTTTTTGTAAAGTAGTTTCATATTTGTTATTACCTGTTCAAAAAATTTTTTCATGTCTTTTGCAGATTTGTCTTTTATTTTTCGTGCAGGTCCGTCATCTTCAATATATTCCATTACTAAGATATTATTCAGGAATGCAATGGGCATTGGTACTTTTACTCCTGCTTCTCTTGCTTTCATTAGGTTTCTGTATTCTCTTTGTGCCCATGCATTGATTATTTTTATTCTGTTTTGTTGCAGTCCTGTAAATCTTGGGTCTGTTCGTATGTATCTGTACATTGTTCTAAAATCGCATATGCTTATTCGGTATATTTTTACTGCTACTGTTTTGCCTTCTTTTGTTTTTGCAGTAAATACATTTGCCTCTTTTCCCATAAAAAGCGGGCGGTCTAGTCCTTCTATTATTTTTTTGCTCATTAGTCGTTCAAGTGTTCGTATTGTTATCTGGTCAAATACATTGTTAAATGTCTTGTATTCTTCCTTCTCTTTAGCCATTTTATTGTTTATATTTACTCTATTTATATACTTACCCTTCAAATCCGTAATCTTTATAAACTTCATTCTGTTCTATATATATCAGTAAAAACGGTCATATTCATGGCCCGTCACGAGAGTACCCAATGGAGTCAATGCTAAATGCTAAGCAATGAGCTTGGGGGTTAGTGTTGCGGGCTACAATTTCATAATTACCGTATAAACAGAAAATAAGGCAGTATAGGCAGGAAAAATCCTTTATTTTCATTCAAATCATCAGGATTTCAAAAATGAGAATGGTTAGTTCGAAAAAAGCATGAATCGGCTTTTTTTTAGCTAGAAAAGGATTTCTTGTTCTGTTCAGGCCTTTTTTTCACTAAATGGGGGTTTAAAAATGGGAAAAATAAGTCCAATTTCGTCAAAATACATTATCAATGCATCAATCGATATCGAAGGAGTAGTAGATAGGCCTGATGTTATAGGCGCTATTTTTGGTCAGACAGAAGGCCTGTTAGGCGCGGATCTTGAACTTAGAGAGCTTCAGCGTTCTGGAAGAATAGGCCGTATTGAGGTCAATGTTGACACTCGTTCTGGAAAATCTCAGGGATTGATTGTTGTTCCTTCTTCTTTGGATAAGGCAGAAACCAGCATTGTTGGTGCTGCTTTGGAAGTTATTCAGAGAATTGGTCCATGTAATGCTAAAATCAAAGTTACTAATATTGAAGATGTTCGAGTTAGCAAGCGTACATTTGTTATTGAAAGAGCTAAAGAGCTTCTGAAGAAAATGGTTGATCAAACACTGCCTGATTCTCAGGAGATTGCTGACGAGGTTGCTCAGTCAGTTAGAGTTATGGAGATAACAGAGTATGGCCGCGACAGATTGCCTGCAGGTCCTGCAATTGATGAGAGCGATGAGATTATCATTGTTGAAGGTCGTGCTGATGTTTTGAATCTTTTGAAAAATGGATTTAAAAACGCAATTGCAATGAATGGTACTTCCTGCCCTCCAAGTATTTTGGAGTTAAGCCGCAGAAAGGACACAATTGTTTTTGTTGACGGCGATCGTGGTGGAAACCTGATTATCAAAGAGCTTATTTCCGGCGGAGAGATTGATTTTATAACCAAGGCTCCTGACGGAAAAGAAGTTGAGGAATTAACTAAGAAGGAAATCCACAAGGCGCTTAGAAGCAAAATTACCACTGAACAGGCTAAGATGGAAATGGCTAGCAATGATACTTCTGAGTCTATCAGAAGGCCTATGATTAAGAGGCCAATACTGCCTCATAAGCCTTCTGTTCAGTCTCATGCGCCGACAAGAACTGTGTCTGCGCCTGTTCCTCAGTCGCAGAAGCCTCTTCCTAGACCCGCTCCTGCTTCAAAGTCCGATTTGAGTGTTGATGAAAAGAAAAAATTCGGTTCAATGCTTGAGGGTCTTATTGGTACTCGTGGTGCTTTCTTGCTGGATAACAGCTTGAATGTTTTGGGCAAGGTTCCTTTTTCAGAACTGGCTTCAACACTTCGTAGCTTGAACTCAGGTGTTTATGCAGTTATTTTTGATGGTACTGCAGACAATGTTATTTCTGATGTTGCTGCGCATGCCGGCGTCAAGTACATTGTTGCCATGCAGAGCCGTGTCAATGACAGCAGAGTAACAATTCTGACTCCTTCAACTATTTAATTTTTTTATTTTCTATCATCTTTCTTATTTCTTTCTCAGAAAGATGTAGTTTGTTGTGTTCTTTGTTCCAGTCTTGTTCGGAATATCTGCTTTTGACGAATTTATTTAGAAGTATTGTTCCTTCGCCAAATCCTTTTTTTACGGTTTCGGTGTGTGCTTCTCTTTCGATTTTTATTCTGACTTTTAAGCTTGTGAAATATCCTATCCATATAAGTAATCGCATAACTGGATTATATCGAGCAAACTGCTGTTTATGATACAATTCATGGATAAATGCAGCATCTCGTGCTTTTGGATTGCATTTCTTTATTATGGTCTCATTGTAATAAACGTGTTTTGAGAATGGTGGGGCTATCATGAAATAGTCTTGTTTTCTTTTCTTTAATTCTATATGTTTTAGTTTAGGATAGTATTTGTTTCTTAGTTGTAAGAACCGTTTTTCAAAAGTCATACAGAATAGAATATTTCTATGTTTATTAACTTAACTTTTTTATACTCGTAGTTATTTAGCCTATAAAAAGAGGTTTATTCATGGCATATGAGATTGTTTTAGGCCGTTCTGTTGCAGACAAGGAAAAATTCGGTCTTACAGGCAGTGTTTTTATTGGCAAGCAGTATGTTAAAATGGGTGCTGTTACCTCTTTGTCTCAGAATGTTTTTCTTGATGTTAATAAGGCTCATGTTGTTTTTGTCTGCGGGAAGAGAGGTTGTCTTAGCGGAGACACTAAAATAAGCACAAATAACGGGTTTAAGAACATCAGCAAATTTAATTTTAAAACTGATAAAGTATGGTCATTTAATACCAAAAATAAACATTTTGAATGGTCAAATGCAACTCTTGTCAAATATCCAGTATCATCTAATGAGAAACTCATTAAAGTCAAATTATATGACGGCCAAACTTTGACTATGACTTCAGAACATCCTTTACTTATTGAAGATAATGGTAAATTTATCTGGCGAAAAGCCAAAGATATGAAAGTAAAAGATACTATCGTGTGCACGTCATATATCCCAGAAATAACAAAAAATACCGCTAGTTTGCGTATTGCCCGATTATTAGGGTTTATTCTTGCGGATGGTAATATTAATATTCGCAAGGGGCGATGGAAAGATGGCCGCGGGTATTTTTATAATGGAACTAGAAAACGAATAAGAATATTTAACAATACACCCCAGGTACTTATGCAAGCACAAAAAGATTTTGATGATGAATTTGGCATTAAGAGTAAGCGATATAAACGGAATGATTGCAAGTGTGAAGTCATTCAGGTACAACAGCAAAATATAGTCGATAAAATCGTACAACTCGGCGTTAATAGTGGTGATAAGGCGGATATTATTCGTGTACCCGAAGTTATATGGACCGGGTCTAATGATACAAAGGCGACTTTTTTAAAAGCCGCGTTTTCATGTGATGGTTTTGTTAGCAAAAATCAAAATGGAAGGCGAATCATGTATTATTCTAATTCCAGGGGGTTTTTAGAAGATCTGCAATTATTGCTTTTGCATTTCAATATTCAATCAAGAATTAGGGAGAAAAAAACAACATGCAATAATAAACGGTTTATAAGTCATTTATTGGATATTACCGATTACAAATCTCTTCAAATCTGGAAAGATAAAATTAGCTTTTTTGATGAAGAGAAAAATAAACGCATTAATTCATTTACCTTTTGGAGGATGCCGCAAAGGAAAAAAACAAAATATTGGGAAACAAATTTGTATAGCAATACCATCAAAAATATTTCTTTTGTTGAAGGAATCAAAGAAGTATATGATTTACATGTACCGGGTAATCATTCTTTTATTGCAAATGGAACAATATCACATAATAGCGGAAAATCTTACACCCTGGGTGTCGTCGCAGAGGGTATTTCTACTTTAGAGCCTGAAATCAGAAATCGTCTCTCAGTTATTATGCTTGATACTATGGGGATTTATTGGACTATGAAATATCCTAATAATCCTGATAATGATTTGTTAAAAGAATGGGGTCTTGAGGGCAGGGGTGTTCCTATTGTTATTTTTTGCCCTAAAGGTTTGTTTAAAGAATATCAAGCTAAAGGTATTCCTGCTGATGTTCCTTTTTCAATAAAACCGTATGAACTTTCTCCTGAGGATTGGAATCTTACTTTTGAGCTGGCAACTAATGATCCTATTGCGGTTTTTATTGAAAGGATTATTCTTGAATTAAAAAAAGATCGTGATGATTATAGTATTAATGATGTTCTTCTTGCATTGAATGCTGATAAGACTGAGCGTGATGAAGTTGTCAATGCTGCGGTTAATCGTTTTAAGGCAGCGGATTCTTGGGGGATTTTTGCAGAGGAATCGACTCCTATCAAAGAACTTGCTTTTCCTGGGCGAATTTCTGTTCTTGACTTGAGTGCATATATGACTATGCCTAATGGCTGGAAGATTAAGCATCTTGCTATGGGTTTAGTTTGTAAAAAATTGTTTCAGGAGCGTATGATTGTGCGTAAGTCTGAGGAATTTAAGTCAGTTCATTCTTCTCTGCATTATATTAAAATGACTGAGAATGAGGAAAAGTTAAAGGAAAATGAGATGCCTGTTGTTTGGATTATGGTTGATGAGGCTCATGAGTTTCTTCCTAAGGATGAAAAAACTAGTGCTACTGATGCTTTGGTTACTTTGTTAAGAGAGGGTCGTCAGCCAGGTGTTGCTTTGGTTCTTGCTACTCAGCAGCCTGGGAAGATTCATACTGATGCCATGACGCAGTCTGATGTTATTTTATCTCATAGGCTAACTGCTAAGATTGATACTGATGCTTTGGGTGGTTTGATGCAGAGTTATTTGAGAAGGGGTCTTGATACTCATCTTGATTCTTTGCCTAAGGTTGCTGGAGCGTGTATTGCTGTTGATGATGTTAATGAGCGTATGTATCCGTTGAGGATTCGTCCTAGGTTTAGCTGGCATGGCGGCAGTGCTCCGGAAATAATTAAAGAAGAAAAGAAAGAAAAAGAAAAATTTGGTTTTTAGTATTTTTCAGTTTCAAATAACGGCATTACGTCTATGTCTCTTAGGCTGTTAAATTGAGAATCTGTAAACTGGTATGTTTCTATTGTGCCGTCTTGATGTGTTACCTGTACTTTTAATGGCAGTCCGTATGTGTTGTGCACCCACATTTCTGTTGTTAGTCCGTTTTGTACTGATTTTATTTTGGTTGCACTTCTTGCATCAACTACTTCTGGACCTACTATTTCTGCATATGTTATTTCTTTTAGCCATTCCATTGGTGTTTTTGGATTAAATTTATTATAGTCTACCTCAAATACTTTTTTGGTATAATCCATTCCGCCTGTAACACATCTTTTTTGGTTTTCGCATCTTGCTGTTGCTCTGTGGTTTGCTCTATCTAAATATATTGTGTCGTAGTATTCTCCTAGTTTGTATGCGTTTTCTTCAAATATCTTGATTTTAATTTTGTCGTCTTTTACATAATAGGTATCTAGAAATCTATTTGCAGGTGGTTCTGCTAAAAGGTATTGGTAGCTTTTAATTTTATAGTCTGATTTTTCCAGTAGTTCTTTTAGGATTGGCGATAGTTTTACGCTTTCTTCTACTCGTACTGTTTCTTGCACTGGTTTTGAGGGCAGTGTTTTTTCTGTGGTTTCTACAACAGGTGTGTTTATCTGCGGTGTTTCAGCAGGTTTGCTTTGTACTTCGGTTTTTTCTGTTTGTACTGTTGTTTTTTGCTCTGGTTCTGCTGTTTGTTCTATTTGTTTTGTTCCGCATCCTACAACTAGTAATACTATTAACAGAATGCTGATAATACTCAATATTTGTATTTTCATATTTAATCTCCCCCATTAATTATTTTCTTTTATTAGGATGTACTGGTTTAAAATCGGTTTGGTTCATGGATAGCAGTGCTGCTATGAACATTAGTGTAAATACTAGTGCAAATGCTACTCCCCATGGTTCTGATTTGTGATAAACATAGAATGTGGAGCATAAGAATCCTAATATGCTTATTGCAAAGAATGTTGTGTTCAATGGTGCTGGTTTGAATGGCATTTTAAGGCTTAGTTAAGGGTATTATTTAAATTTTTCTTAATATTTGTACATAAATTTGTCTATTTGTTGTTTGGCTTTTTCGCGTTTTTTCTGGTGTTCTTTCAAAAATAGGTTTATTTTTTCTATTAGTATTTTTTTGATTTCTCCGCTCAGGAGTTTTCCTGATTTGTAGTCGTTGTATATCTGCTCCAGTTTTTGGTCATCTTCTTCAAAAAAGGTCAGCCATTGGTATGAACTGTCTATTTCAGGTCTGCCTCCAAGTTTTCTGTGTTCTTCTATTGTGTCTCTTCCTCCTGAAAAGGCGTATTTGTTGATTTTGCTTGCTACGGTTTTTTCGTTGTCAATAGTGAATATTGCACTTCCCTCAACAGAAGTTCCCATTTTTCCTGTGTCTCCTTGTAGTGCAGGTAAAAATCTGCATTGGATTGATGCAGGTTTGTAATATCCGAGTTTTTCCACAACATCTCTTGTGAGCCTAAAATGGGGGTCTTGATCTACTGCATGAGGGATTAAACAAGGTATTTTTTTGCCTTTTAGTACAGATGGTAAAAATGCAGGGACTGCCTGCATGGCCGTGTAGAATATGCTTCCTATGTTGTTTTCATTTGTCATTCCGAATGCGGATTTTACGCTTGAGAATGTGATTTTTTTCGCAACCTTGACTGCTTCTTTGTACATTATTCCTGCGTGTTTTGTATCTACTAGGAATTTTGTTTTTTTAGGATCAAATCCTAGTGCTATTATGTCTAGCATATTTTCATAGGTGTATTTTTCCATGTCTTCCATGGTTAGTTTTTCTTTAAACAGAAATTTTTCTTCGTCTGGAAATTGAAACCATAGTTCTACATTGAATTTGTCTTGCAGCCATTTGGTGAACATCCATGGCACAAGGTGTCCTAAGTGGGTGTGGCCTGATGGTGCTCTTCCTGTGTATAGGAAGAATTTGTTGCCTTTTTCATATTCAGTTAGTATCCAGTCCATGTCTCTGTGGGCAAAGAATATTTTTCGTTTCAAGAAGGGGTGTAGTTCGCCGGTTATTTTTTCTATTTTTTGAAGTATGGATTCGTTTATTTCTTTTAGTCCAAATTCTGATACAAGCCGTTTGTAATCTACATCCCCTGTTACTTCCCAGGGGGTCACCACGAATTTTTTGGTCATACCTCTCTCTTTTCCTCGCTTATTTAAATATTTTTTCTATTATTTCCAATGCAGGCTCTCTTTTTGCCGGATATGCTGCTATGTGCATTTTTATGTGGTAGCAGTCTCCTTTGTCTGTTAGTTTGTATTTTTGGTTGATTAGCTCTTTTTTGTCTAGTCGTATATAGAATATCCGGTCTTGGTCTAGTCTTGATTCTTTTTGTTCCATTAGTGTTTTAATCTGGGCAGGGCCTAATTGTTTGATAAGGTTTTGAAGAAATTCGGTAATGTGTCTTGTTTTAGTGAATTTTACCGTATAAATTATAATTTTGTTTTCATTTATTCCTGTTGCAGTTTCTTGTTTGACATTAATTTTTTCTTTTAAAAGGTCAAATGGAAACAGTAGTTTTAGTCCTTTCAATACTTCTTCTGAATTTTCTGTTTCTTTAGCAAATACTGTTACTATCACATTGTGCGCATAATTCATGCTGTATAAAAATGATTAAGTTTATATAAACTTAGTGTTGAAAAGCGATTATGAAGCATTCATTGATGATTACTCTGTTGATGGTTATTATTTTCTTGGCAGCTCAGTTTATTGGTTTGATTATTACTGATAGGTATATTGATTATTCTGTTTCTGAAAAGGGCGCTTTGGTTTGGAAGCCTCTACCGAGTATTGGTAGTTTTGAAATGGCCCGACCAGATATTGCTCCTAAGATGTCTTTCTTGTATATTCTGGGTGCTATTTTGGTGGGTACTGTTTTTATTTTGTTGATTATTTATTGGGGCAAGGTTTGGCTGTGGAAGTTGTGGTTTTTCTTTGCAATTACTGTTTGTTTGTATATTGCGTTTGGTGCTTTTGTTCCTTCTTGGATTGCTTTGCTTATTGCTATGGTTTTAAGTTATATTAAGGCGTATAGGCATAGTTTTGTTATTCATAATATTAGTGAGTTATTTGTTTATAGTGGTTTGGCGGTTATTTTTGTTCCAATACTGAATGTTTTGGTTGCAGTGGTTCTTATGATTCTTTTGTCGTTTTATGATGCGTATTCTGTTTGGAAGTCAAAGCATATGGTTCAGATGGCTAAGTTTCAGACAAGTGCAGGTGTTTTTGCAGGTCTTCAGATTCCTTATTCTTTTCCTCCTTTACTAAGTAAAAAACCAGGTAAGTTGGTTAAGATTAAGGCTGCTATTCTTGGAGGGGGAGATATTGGTTTTCCTTTGTTGTTTGCAGGGGCTGTGCTTAAGGATTTTGGTTTTGCAAAGGCTTTGATTATTCCTCCGTTTGCAGCTGCGGCGTTATTAGGGTTGTTGTTGTTCAGTAAGAAGAAGCATTTTTATCCTGCTATTCCTTTCTTGACTGTAGGTTGTTTGGTGGGCTTATTTGTTGTCTGGCTTGTTGGCTTTATTCTTTAGGCAATTATATTTAATCTTAATCTAGAAATTTAGTTATTCAATTTATTGT
>Ga0066639_10003196_pt1 | contig 14235 bp, 14 predicted proteins | sample CryGeyCG2114_010_2_FD_59504 | JGI IMG/M metagenome (GOLD analysis project Ga0066639, IMG submission 59504) | Groundwater microbial communities from aquifer - Crystal Geyser CG10_big_fil_rev_8/21/14_0.10 | ecosystem: Environmental > Aquatic > Deep subsurface > Groundwater | place: USA: Utah...
TGACGGATTTTATCGAAGCTACCGAAAGACCATATTTTGTAACTGCCAACGCTTTAAATCCTAAGTATCACTTTCCAACCACGCCCGATAAAAAATATGAATGCGACATCGTTTTTCTTGGAGCCAATCTTCCTCTCAAAAAAGAACTATTTAATGAACTCCTTTTTCCTCTTCAAAAAAAATACAACGTTAAGCTTTTCGGGCCTGGTTGGACTTTGCGAGACAAAGCTTTGCGCGCTCTTGCTTACAGTGCTCGCCGCATGAAGCTAAGCAAGCTTAATGACATTATTAGTAAACAGCGAATCACCGTGCCGCTTGAAGACGAAAATAAACTTTACTCTTCAGCTAAAATATCAATCAATATCCATGAGCGACGCGAAGGGCCAACCAAAAACCACGTTATTCTAAACGAGCGAACATTCAAGATTCCGGGTTGTGGTGGTTTTGAAATCTGCGACTACATTCCACCTAAAGAAGTTCTGCGACGCTATTTCCGAGAGGATGAAGTTGTCTATGCAGAAAATTCTAAAGACTGGTTTGATAAAATTTACCACTATTTAAACCATCCTGAAGAACGAGAAGCTATCCGACAGAAGGGCACTAAGCGCGCTCTGGCCGACCACACCTATAAGCATCGTGCCCTAGAAATATTAGAAGCTCTTGGTATAAACTAGGAGTTATGAATCACGTTAGAAAATTAATGTCCATCAACATAAAGCACGTCGATGCGAGTGATTATCAAAATGGCGACTACATAGCGGTGGGTCTATGTTAGCTTTCTAACGGGATGAAAATCGGCATCGTTCACTTCTATTTGGCCACCGAGTCAGGTGATCCGCGCCTAGTTTTTTCTCTGGCTCAAGCTCTTAAAGCGGAGGGTCATCAGGTACAAATCTATACTACCGAGTTTGACCCACAGTTTTTTCCGGAACTGCATAAAGGGCTAGAAATTATTGAAGTTAAAACCCCACAATCATTCCGCTCCTTAATGGGCGCCACAAGCATTTTGGGAAAAATTAAAGAGCGTATCTACTGGTCACGTCTAAGTAAAAAACTTGTCAAAAAAGTTGCTACTAGACTTGATTCAGATCTCGACGTGCTTGATTTACACAATGACGCCTCTTTTCGTATTGCTCCTCTCTATCGTCAAAAAAATCCCAAAGCCCATATCCTGTGGACGATGCATAACCCACCTTTCTATCATGAAAAAAAGGGAAGCCTTTTGGCGACGCTACTGAGCAGAGCCTATGCCTGCAAAGAGTTTGTTATCGCCAAGCGAAAGGTGCGCTATATCGACGGTCTTATCACTCTTGATGAGCTTCGCCGAGAAATGGCACTGAAACTAAAAAAACCAATACGTGTTTTAAGAATTCCAGTTGATTTTGAAAAATTCTATGCACCAGTCAGGCCGTACGACAAAAGCCATGGCCCAGTCACGCTGTTAAGTATGGGCTCGCTTTCCTCTTTCCGGCGATACGAAGACACGATTCAGGCAGTCGCTCATCTGAAAAAGAAAGGACACTCTGCTAAGGCAGTCTTAATCTGTAAAGATTTTTGGAAATCAGGAGATTATAAACAGAAACTCCTCGATCTTGTTAAGAAGGAAAACCTAGAAGACGATGTCGATTTCTGGTTTGATGGTGCTAATGAAGAGGAGCTAAAAAAAGTCAGAGAGGGAAGCCATGCTTTTATTTTTCCCAATATCGTCAACATCTGGGGTATGGCTGCTTTTGAGGCTATGGCCTCCGGGCTGCCGTTGGTAGTGGTTAGGGTCACTAGTGTTGCCGAGGTTTTGAAAGATGGTCAAAACTGCCTGATGGTTGATCCTGAGCGTCCCGATCAAATTGCCGACCGGGTTCATGATCTCATTTCCGACCCTGATCTTTACAGGGTTATCGGTCAGGCCGGCCAGGATTTTGTGAAGGAAAAATTAAGCTGGAAAGCCTATGCTAAGAGCCTTGTTGATTTCATCTCCAATCCTCAGCAAAACCCTTGATTCAAGGGCTTTTACGAGCTACACTTTCCTTACTTAGGTCAGGTAAATACTAATATCTTTTTATGCAAATTTCTGAAGTAAAACAAAAAATTGCCTCGGTAGAAGGCTGGATGGCTGATGGCGAGCCAGAGTTTCTTTATCACGCTGCCAAAAATGCACAGGGCGAGGGCGTAATTGTCGAAATTGGTTCCTATAAAGGCAAGTCAACTATCGCGCTTGCTGCTGGCTCTCGTCTTGGCTCAGGTAAGAGGGTTTACGCTATTGATCCCCACATGACTGATGTCGAACAGAAGCTTTCTAATGCTGGACGATCTAGTCTCGACGATTTTAAAAACAACATCGAAACAGCTGGGGTCAGTGATATGGTTGAAACAGTTGTTGCTAAGTCAGGCGACCATGTTAAAAACTGGAACCAACCAATTTCGTTTCTTTGGATTGATGGTGACCACTCTTATGAAGGTGCGAAGCGCGACCTAGTTGATTGGGAGCCACACGTGATCGAAAACGGCGTTGTTGCTTATCACGACTCAACCTACGCCGAGGTTGATCGTGTTGTTCGTGAGTTAATGTTTAAAAATAATAATTATACTGACTTTGGAATTGTTGGTACCATCACTTACGCTCGCAAAGTTTCTCGACCACTCACCTTTAAAGAAAAGCTCCATAAGAAATACGTCCTTCTTTTACACTACGCCCACGCGTGGTTCAGGAAAATCCCTCTTCCAAGGAGCTTGCGCAATGCTTTTAAAAAGCTGGGAAGAACAGTGTTGCGTCACGCACACTAAGTTACATGAAAATAATTTTTAGCGGCTTAGAACACAACAACTACTCTGCTAAAAAAGGGACTAGTTTTGAAAAAGAAACCTTTCTTAAAACCCTTCAGGATCTTCCCGGGGTTGAGGTTGTTTATTTTTCTTTTGATCATATTTTAAAAGTAGGGAAGCGTCGCTTCAATCAGGAGCTACTGGAGCTCATAAAAAAAGAAAAACCCGACCTATTTCTGGCCTATATGTACACTGATGAATTCGAGGTCGATGCGCTGGAGGAAATAAAAAAATACACTACTTCTCTGGCTTGGTATGCTGATGACAGCTGGCGTTTTTGGAACTACACCAGGCGTTGGGCGCCACACTTTACTTGGAATATTACAACCTATTCCTGGATTACAGGCAGAGCTCAAAGCCTTGGTTTGAGCAACTTTATTCGTTCCCAGTGGGCGGCTGATATTAAGTTATTTCATCCTCCAACAACAAACATCTTTCACCCCGAGGTTAGCTTTGTTGGAACCTGGAGTCGCCCTCGCCAAAAGGTGATTGATGCCCTTAAAAGGGCCGGCATCAAAGTTGAGATTTTTGGTAATGGTTGGGAAAAGGCTCGTCGTGTTACGCAGGACGAAATGATACAGATTTTTAATGGAAGCAAGATTAATCTTGGCCTCAATCCAGCGCCAGGATTATGGACTGCTAACTCTTTGGGCCGACTGGTCTTAAAGTCATCGATTAATAAAATTGTTCCAGATTTTCATCTTGGGCAGAATCTCAAAGCTTGGCTTGAAAGAAAAACTCCCCAAATCAAAGCTCGTCACTTTGAAATTCCAGCCTGCAGGGGGTTTACGCTAACCAGTCCCGCCGACGACCTAAGCAGTTTTTATAAGTATGGAAAAGAGATAGCAGTCTATCGCTCAACCACAGAACTAATAGAAAAAATAAAATATTACCTGGAGCACGAAGAAGAGCGGCTATCTATTGCTGAGGCCGGATATCAAAGAACCATCAAAGATCATACCTATGCTAAACGTTTTCAGGATATTTTTTCACGAATAGGAATCACTTTTAAATAAAAACAACTTATGGACAAACCTCTCGTTTCAATCATTACTCCAGCCTATAACGTCGCTAAGTTAATCGGCCCCACTATCGAATCGGTCCAGGAGCAACTCTATGAAAACTGGGAGATGATTATTGTTGATGATGGCTCAACCGACAATACTGCTGGGGTTGTGCAGGGTTATGCCGATAAAGACAAGCGAGTTAAATATGTTCACCAAAATAACGCCGGACAATCAGCTGCCAGAAATCGTGCTATCGAGGAGGCAAAAGGGGAATACCTCGCCTTCCTTGATGCTGATGATTTTTTTCTGCCACCAAAACTTGAGGAGCAGGTAAAGTATCTTGAGGAAAACACTGACTGTGGAGTTTCTTATTGTAAAATTCATCACTTCTTCAACGAGGAACCTGATAAGTTTTATTATTTCAATCTTCCGCACCCTTCCGGAAATATTTTTAGCGAACTGTTGAAAGGGAACTTCATTAATCCCCTAACAGTTGTTTTAAGAAAGAGCGTGATTGATAAATGGGGAGGATTCGAGCCAACGTTTCGCCGTCTTGATGAGCAATATCTTTGGTTAAAACTTTCTTATCATGGTGTAAAGTTTTGTTATCTCGACCAAGTACTCGGTCATTATCGCATCCATAAAACCAGCCTTAGTAATGATCCAGAATATTTCCGCGACACCGAAATAAAAGTTTTGGAACTTTTAGAAAAAATGAAAGACTGGATGTCTCCGGCCGAAGCCATTCAATACAATCTCGAAGGCATTAAAAAGAAGACCCGCCGCCGCATCTTGATTGGCCGTCTCCTTGCTATGCCCAACCCGCTTGGGCGACTTCTGCTCTCGGTCTATACTAAGAGAAGATACAAAAGACTAATTCCTATAAAGAACAATGCCAACTAAAAAACATGCCCTCATCACTGGTGGAGCCGGATTCATCGGCTCCCATACCGCCGATGCCCTTAAGAAAAAGGGTTTCAAAGTCACCATTCTCGACAACTTGCAGAGCGAAGTGCACGCGGGGAAGTGGCCTAACTATATTAAAAACAAAGGATACACCCTAATTAAGGGAGATGTCAGAAAGCGCGCTGATTTTCTAAAAGCACTCAAAGGTGTTTCGGTAGTCTTTCATCTAGCCGCCTATCAGGACCAACGCCTGGACTTCAGCCATTTTTTCGATGTAAACACCACAAGTACCGCCCTTCTTTATGAATTAATCGTCGAACATAATCTACCCGTCAAAAAAGTAGTGGTTGCTAGCTCCCAGTTTGTTTATGGTGACGGCATGTATCAGTGTGCTCATGGCAAGCATGATTCTTTTTATCCTGAGCTGCGCCCACTCTCCCAGTTTAAGAAAAAAGATTTTGATATTAAATGTCTTCACGGAAAAACAGCTAAGTTCACTCCGTTTCGTGAAGATCAGCCTGTCACCCCAACTAACTCCTACGGGCTTTCCAAGCGTGCCCTAGAATCATTAGCGCTCCGTCTTGGGAAAACCTACAACATTCCAACCACCTCGGTTCGTTACTCAATTGTCCAAGGTGCTCGCCAGTCCCCACGGAACTTGTATTCAGGTGCATTAAGAATTTTCGTTAGCCAAGCTCTGGCCGGGCTGCCAATTACTGTTTATGAAGATGGTCAGCAAACTCGGGATTTTGTAAACGTTCACGATGTGGTTGCTGCGAACCTACTAGCTATGACAAATAAAAAAGCCGACTTTCAAATCTTTAATGTCGGAGGAGGAAAAGCCGTTCCGGTAATCGATTTTGCCAAGACCGTAGTAAAAATTACCGGATCCAACTCCGTTGTTCGTTGTGGCGCTTTTCGTCGCACCGATACTCGTCATGCTGTTTCTGATATTGCTAAACTAAAGCGCCTTGGTTGGAAACCAAAAAACGGCATTGAAGATTCAATCGCCGAATACGCTGCTTGGCTCAAAGAAGAAGGTTTCGATAAGGAGCTAGATATCAAAGGATTGAAAAACGTTGCCAAAGGTATTCAAAAATAAGTATCAAAAAAGAGCTGATCGTTGATCAGCTCTTGTGAATGTTTGTCCCAGCCCAGGTTCTTTGAAGCAACTCGAAGAGCCACTCCGCCAGGTTTGGGGTGCCCGCAATGAAGGCCGTGTTGCGCTCGACAGCCGAAAAACTCGGCGGGTCGAGCTTTTCCATCCTCACCGGAACGCCGTCCCGATAGTGATAGAAGATTACCTTCCCCCCTGCGCCTTCGACCAATCTGGTGCCGGCTGCGTAGTCCCAAGGACACTGCACTGGCTGGACGAGAGCCTCGACCATTCCGGCCGCGACGAGCGCTAAGCCAGCGCAACAGGATCCGATCGTGAGGGTTGTTCGCACCTCCTTTGAAGCCTGAAGGACGAAATCACCGTACGGATCGAGGAAATGGATGTCGGGCCCCAAGAGGAGTAATGTTTGTTTCCTCTCGGGCTTATCGAAAATTCTCGTCTCCCTTTCGGTCGAACCAGCTTGAGTAACGCGGGTCGTTTCCCCATTGCCATAGATAGCCATTCCGTAGTCCGGGACTGTGATGGCTCCACCTGATAGGCGTCCATATTCTAGGATGCCCACCGAGCTTGACCACTGGCCGACGAGTCCTCGTTGAAAAGAGGACGTTCCATCGATCGGGTCCATGACAAAGACTAGCGGCTCTTCGTCGATCTCTCTTGCTGTCGGGTTCTTCGGGAGAATGAGTGCTGAATGCTCGGCACTCTCCACCTTTTCCTCGGTGATGAAGCGTGCCCGAGGAAACTGTTGGTGGAGTTCTCGGAGGAGAAACTCCTGAACGGCGTGGTCAGCACCGGTCACAATTGCATGGTGTCCGACAGCGTCATCTCCCTTCACCTCAACAGAGCTTGAAGCTAATCGGATGACTCGGGGGATCCCCTTCATGACGCCGAGGATATCCCAAAGGACTTCTTGTTTCATAGCGGTGTTGTCTCCCTGTGTTTTAGGTAAACTTCATCAGGTGTTCGCGCGTCGCTGTGTGCGGCCAGGGAATCGACAGTCCCCAGGCTTCGATGATTGAGTTTATCATGCTTGCACTCCTTCTTCATGGTTGTGGTTTGCGGGTTGTGAAGTTATCAATAATGCGAAAAAAAACTATAAAATCAAAAACAACATCCGTCAAGAAAAAGCTGATCATATTTTTGACTTGCCTTAGCTTTTCTCGTACTATTCGGACCATATGATTGTCGTCCGTGCCCCATTAAGAGTTAGTTTTGTAGGCGGCGGAACAGATCTGCCGTCTTTTTATCGCAAAAGAAAAGGCCAGGTTTTGTCAGCCACCATCGATAAATATGTCTATGTGGTCATTAACCGCACCCCAATGCTCCATCAGGTTTCGGCTCGCTATTCGATATCTGAGACTGTTCCTCATCCCAAAGAGCTTCAGCACACTCGCATCAAAGAAGCTCTTCTTGATCTAGGCATTGAAAAGGGGTTGGAAATTGCTTCTTTCGCCACTCTGCCTTCTCGCACCGGCCTTGGGTCATCCTCTAGTTTTTCAGTTGCTCTCTTGAAGGGACTCCATGCTTACCAGGATAAAAAAATAGATGCCCATGATCTTGGAGCTGCTGCCTCTCGTTTGGAGATAGACTTAGTGGGTGAGCCAATTGGCAAACAAGACCAGTATGCTTCAGCTCTCGGAGGATTTAATATCATCCAGTTTCACGCGGACGAATCAGTGAAGTCAGAGTCATTGCTTTTAGATTTTGAAACTCGCCTCAAATTTGAAGATCACCTGCTTCTTTTCTATACCGGCATCACAAGGGATGCTTCGTCAGTGCTTAAAAAACAAAGCCAGGTTTCAAGTGAAGAAGAAAAGTTCAGGACACTTTCCGATATGGCCGACTCGGTCCCTGAGTTTAAGGACCGTCTTCTAGGAGGAGACATTAAAGGGGTTGGTCATATGTTGCACGAGGGTTGGATGAGAAAGAAAAGTCTGGTTGGTAATATTTCCAATGGTGCTATCGATGCTCTGTATGACGAAGGTATAAGGAGTGGCGCTTGGGGAGGCAAGGTGCTCGGCGCCGGTGGTGGGGGGTGTCTCTTGTTCGTAGTTTCTCCGGACAAGAAAAAAGAGTTAGCCGTTCGTTTGGGTAGGGTTGCTGCCAAGGAGGGCTTGTCTGATTACCAGGTTGTTCCATTTCATTTTGTTCAGTCTGGCGCTCAGGTGCTTTATAATGGAGACCACTTCCACAAGGAAATACTAAATTAGTTTAATATGCAAAAATTTGTAAAAGAATTTTCATCGCAAGTAAAAGACTCGCTCGATAATCTTCCCTCGGAAGAAATCGCCAAGGCGTTAAACATTTTACAGGCTGTTTACGAACAAGACGGTCGCATTTATGTTTTTGGAAACGGTGGTTCTTTGGCTATTGCTACTCACTGGGTAGCTGATTTTAATAAAACGGTTTTCTCTCACCATCTCGACAAGTTGCATCGCCGCTTTCAGGCCATTCGTCTCCCGACGACCGAATCAGAAATTACTGCTTGGGCTAACGATGTTGGTTTCGACATGATTTTTGCTGGACCTCTTCAGAACTATCTTCAAGATGCCGATGCTTTAATTGCCATCTCTAGTTCTGGAAACTCGCCTAACATTATTAAGGCTTGCGAATATGCTAAAGAAAAAAAAGTGCCAGTTATTGGCCTCTCTGGTTTTGATGGTGGAAAACTTAATGAAATAGCTGATGCTAAAATATTAGTATCTACTGAAAAGGGACACTATGAGGTTGTGGAAAGTGTGCACCACACCATCATGCATCTTATGACCAAATACTTTAAAAACTATTTTGACGCCTTAGTGGAAAGACAAGCTAACCATGCTTAAACCAGAAAACATCACGGTTATGTTGATGGCGGCTGGACTGGGTACGCGTCTCAGGCCGCTAACCGACAACATTCCCAAAGTGATGGTCCCAATCGCCGATAACTTGCCGTTACTTGAACATCAGGTTCGTTGGCTAAAGGCTCAGGGATTTAAAAAATTTGTAATCAACCTCCATTATATGCCAGAGGTTATCACCGAGCATTTCGGTGACGGCTCAAAACTTGGCGTTGAGATTGTTTATAGCGATGAGAGGGATAAGCTTCTTGAAGTTGGTGGAGGCATTAAAAAAGCCGCTCCACTTCTATCTGATCCCTTCTTGTTGGTCTATGCAGACCACACTCACTTCCTTAATTTTAAAGAGTTAATCGATTTGCATGAATCTAAAGGGGGTTTAGGCGCTATCATTCTTAAGAGATCAAACGATCCTCAGCATGGTGATGTGGTCGAGTTTGATCCAGAGACAAATCTCATCACCAAATGGCATAATAGGCCACACAACATCCATGAGGCTGCTGATCATCTACGATTAAATTGCGGCATGGATCTTTTATCTAAAAAAATTTTAGACTACATTCCTGAAAATGTAGTCATCAGTCTCGACCGCGAGATTATGCATAAAGTTGTAGAAGCTGGAGAGAAGCTTTACGGCCTACCAACCGAGAATCCGGTGCTAGATATTGGGAACCCAGACAAGTATCAATACGCTAAAGAGTGGTACCAGAAAAATATTAAAGACCACCCATATGAATAGGTGCTTGTTTTTGGATCGAGACGGTGTCATTAACGAGGCTATGCCTCGCGGAGAATACCTGCTCCATCCCGACCAATTCAAACTCCTACCAGGAATAAAAGAGTTAATCGATACTGCTAAAGACAAAGGCTACTTAGTGGTAGTTGTTACTAATCAGCCACAAATCAGTCGTGGTTTTATTGATCACGATGGCGTTAAAAAAATCCACAAGAGAATGAAAGAACTTCTGCCGCAGATTGATGCTGTCTATTACTGTCCGCATCACAACCTGAGAGAAAAATGTGAGTGTCGTAAGCCACTCCCCGGAATGCTGCTCCAAGCAGGGAAAGACTACAGTATCGATTTTTCCCAATCTTATATTTTAGGGGATAGCGACTGGGACATTGGGGCTGGAAAAGCTGCTGGCACCAAAACTATTTTTATTAAGAACGAACACAACTCGGAGGAGTTAAAAAGATGTGAGCCAAACTACATAATTGCTGAGTTGAAAGAAGCTGAGAGTATTCTCTGAAATCAGAATTAACTTTGACAAAAAACAAAATATTCAGTATCATCTGCGGCAGTTCTCAGACATAGAAATCAGTCAATTCTGTTCAAGTCCAGAGGAGGAGAAAGTAATGTCAAAGTTGACGCAGTTTTTCGGCAGTCTTCAGCAGGTTTTTCTCATGATGCTGCCCGACTACATCGGCTCAGCACACGGAGTCGCCGGCACCAAGGTTTCGCTGAAGGGCGACAACTCGCCAGTCACCGACCTGGACCGCAGCACACTCAGAAGCATCATGACTCTCGTTCGGGACTTCTATCCGGAGGCGATTATCCTCGGGGAGGAAGACGGCATGAGCGATGGAGATCTCCAAGAGCATCTCTATCGTGACGACGAGCTACAGACCACCATCGACGGCCTCGACGGCACCTGGCACCTCGCTCACGGTTCCAACTCCTATGGGGCGATGGTCAGTCTTCGAAAAGGAGAAACCATCCTGGGAGCGGCCATTTTTAGGCCAGTTGACCAGGTGCTCCGCGGGAACGGGTTCTACTATTCTAAGCATGGCAATAGTGCTTGGCGATGGTGTGCCACCCATTCAAATCTCGAAGAGCTCGCCACCGCCAAAGAAGGCGAGTTGGAACGCGTGACCGTGCTTCTCGAGGGGGGCTCCAAGAAGTTTTGGACTTCACCTCAAATCCAGAAGCTCGCCGGTAAGTACACCACCCGCGCCAGTCTTTCGAGCTCTATTGCGGCGACCATCGTCGCCAGCGGCGGAGCTAGTGGGATCGTCACCATCGACAACAAGCCCTGGGATAACTGGCCCGTCATTTCAATGGTCGAAGAGGCCGGCGGGATTGTTACCGACTGGAACGGCAATTCGTATCAGCCGTCTACTTGCGGCAATATCGTTGCCGCGGCCAACCAGGAGGAGAGCGATCGAATCCTGGAGGTTATCAATAACCACTGACAAGAAACAGAAAGGAGAAGCTCCGTGAAGTTGAAAGATCCAACCCTGATCTTCGTCTGCGGCTGGCCCATGTCAGGCAAGACCACGCTCGCCGAAGCGATCAGGGACTCGTTCGAGGGACTGCACCACATCGATATCGACGAGGTGCGGGCCTTGATGATCGGCATGCCCGATCCTCATTCTGATCTTTCGGAAGAGGCTCGTCGGCGCGACGGCCAGGAAATGGGTGGCGCCTACCGCTTCGTAAACGATTGCATCGACTGGCACCTCTCTCAGAGCCGATCCATTCTTGCTACCGCCACTCTTTCCAGAAGGGGTGGTCAGGAAGCGCTTCATAGTATCTATACCAGATACCCTGGGGTGCGGGTTCGAATCATTCAGTGTATACCCTTGGGAGACACGGCCGAGAAAGTGGCAGACGTCATGTCTCGCCGCTCCTTCGGTGTCGATGGGTATAAGGGTGGAGTAAACTCTCCTAGGCGCTACTTCGAGGTGAAGGACCGCTACGACAAGATTGTTCTCCCTCACCTCAAAATCGACACTTGGGGATCTTTGAACAGTGTGGGTGACGAATTGGGTCTTGCTACCCTCTACATTGTTTCGCCTCAAGATCACGACTGATCTCAACCATTAATACCAAAGCCCAGAAGGACTTACTCCTTCTGGGCTTTTTGCTAGAAACTATATCTGGTGTACTATGGACAAATCTGATAACAGTTAATATTTGAAACTGTTTTTAAATGCATCACAAAAAACTAAGTCACTACCTACTTCAAGGCGTAAACGCGCTGTTTGTCGTCGCTGTTTTTTTGCTTGTCTGGCGTCGTAATCACTTCACCGGCTTCGTCCAGGAAACTCCAACCCTGAAACCATCAGACATTATTGCCCTTGTTCTAATGACAATAGCCTTGATTGGCATCGCTCTTTTTAAAGATTGGAGAAAAACGATTGAAGCCAATAGACACTTCGATCACTGGCTCGGTCCTATTTTGGTAATAATTATTGGCTTATTATTTGGTGAAATCTGGGCTCGCTACATCGCTAACTTACCCTGGAGCGTTAGCCATCTTGTGGATTGGGCCCGAACAGCCACTGCACTTAGTTTTTTAGGATTAACCATTTTTTTCTGTCTTAATAATCCCAAAAACTTTAATCGTCTCGCATACGCTTTTTTTGGAGCTGTATTGTTGATTCCGTTTTTGTTTATACCAACTGGAGATATATTGCGCGGATTCTTCGTGGTGTCTCCGGCGAGCTACAACCTTCTCGGATTTCACAATAGCGTCATCTCCTTAGGAAACTATCTATTAATCCCGCTCAGTCTTTCAGCAGCATTATTCTTTCACGAGAAAAAATACTGGAAAAAAAGCCTATGGTTTATTTTGGTTATTTTGTTTCTTTCCCTTACACTCTGGCCTGGGTCAAAAGGTGTCTGGGCCTCTGCTTTTTTGTCCCTGTCCTTTGTGGCAATTATGGGAGGAGGGTATACGAAAACCTCCCTGCAAACCTTAAAAAGAGTTATATTAATACCTATTTTATTTATTACTGCATTTTTTATCTTGTCTCCTTATGCTCAGCATGCGGTACTCGCCAAAATATCTCCCACGCATGATGCCCAAACCGGGGAAGTAGCCGCCCGGCTCAACTTGGAAATGGCAAAACCCTCCTCTTTCCCCCTAGTCCTTCCTGGTCGAGATTTTTCTCTTTCCTTAAGCCTCGTCGGTCAACCATCTCTAATTGCTCGAGGCGCTCCCTTGCGCCTGTCCGATTCATTAATAGGCGATCGTCTCTCTATTTGGAAAAATTATTTTCAAATACTCATCACGCATCCAGCAGGAGCCAGTCTTCATTATGGAGATATTTTTTCTTTCCAAAATTCTTACGGCCAGCATTTAGATACTCATAGCACCTGGCTTCAGATAGCAGTTAGCGGAGGAGTAATAGCCTTGCTGGCTTTCATCACCTTTATCATGAAAATATTCAAAGGCCTTTATCAGAAACGCCAAGAGTTTTCGACGAACCCTCTTTTTCTCGGATTAGCTGCTAGCTTCATCGGCATGCTTGTTAGCGCCTCTTTTATTAATGCCTTTGAGTATCGCTGGTGGTGGGTAGTGGTTGGCCTTTTGATTTTCTACGTTACCAAAGAGCAAGCTAGAGAAGCTGCTTAAAATAAGGTAGGCTATCCTCATGATAAAAACTCCTCGACTTTCAATCATTATGGGCACCTACAACCGCGCCTCTTTTTTAGGCGCCGCTATTAAAAGCATTCAGAAGCAAACCTTTACCGACTGGGAGCTAATTATCGCCAGTGATGGATCAATCGATAACACCTCCCAGGCGGTCGAGGAGTGGAAAAAGAAAGAAGGGCGCATTGTTTTTATAAATAACCAAGCCAATCAGGGAATCTCTAAAAACTACAACACTGCTTTCGCTATTGCTCAAGGTGAATATATAGCCATGATTGATGATGATGACCCCTGGTCTGACCCTGAAAAACTTGAAAAGCAAATAAAATTTTTAGACGAGCATCAAGAGTATGTTGGTTGTGGTGGGGGAGTGATTGTTATCGATGGGGAGGGTCGAGAAAAATATCGCTATCTGAAGCCAGAAACAGATAAAGCCATTCGCTCTAAAATGCTTTTTGGTAACCCGATGGCCAACAGCACCACCGTTTTTCGTCGTGATGCTGCCGAGCGTGTTGGCTGGTATGATGGATCAATTCGCTACTCCGGTGATCGTGACTTTTGGCTCAAGATGGGTCGCATTGGGAAGCTCTATAATTTTCCACAGTATTTTTCCTACTACACCATGACCGGTCACAACACCTCGATCGACAAAATAAAACCGCATCTTAAAACATCCCTAATGGTGATGCGCCGCTATAAGAGCGACTATCCCGGGTACCCTCTGGCTCTGGTACTCAACTGGCTTCAGTACGTTTACGCGTTTCTGCCCAAAGGACTTCGCAAGCTAATCCATGCTTCGCTCGCCCGTCTTAAAAGACTGGTCGTAGGATAGACCTCAATTCTTCGAATAAAGGGTTCTTTTGCCAAGCTAAAAATCCAAGATAAGCTGCAGCTCCAAGGACGATGCTTATGAGCACGTGGAAGCCCAATAACCACGTCAAAAAATAAACTATAATCGCCATCAAGAGTGTGCTTGGTAATAATTGCAGCACATAGGTTCGAATAGAAAAGTGGTTAATCTTCTTCATGCGCCACCAAAGATAAATATTGCTCACTGCTTGTGCCCCGAAAGTTGACCAGGCAGAACCCAGGATGCCAAAGATTGGTATGAATAGTATGTCTAAAATAACATTGCTGATTGCGCCAATCACCGAAAAAGTTATCAGTGC
>Ga0066639_10003197_pt1 | contig 14234 bp, 9 predicted proteins | sample CryGeyCG2114_010_2_FD_59504 | JGI IMG/M metagenome (GOLD analysis project Ga0066639, IMG submission 59504) | Groundwater microbial communities from aquifer - Crystal Geyser CG10_big_fil_rev_8/21/14_0.10 | ecosystem: Environmental > Aquatic > Deep subsurface > Groundwater | place: USA: Utah...
AAAGGTTTAGTTAAGTCAATCGGTGTGGCTAATTTTACTACCGCCATGCTCATCGATTTATTAAGTTATGCCAAGATTAAACCAGCAATAAACCAAGTCGAATTGCATCCATACAATAATCAACAAGCTTTAATTGACTTCTGTCACCAAATAGACATTGCCACAACAGCCTATTCTCCTCTTGGTACGCCAGGTGGATTAAAAACAGGCAATCCTAAATTATTAGAAGATGAGGTTATTGGAAAAATTGCCCTAAGCCACAAAAAAACTCCAGCACAAATTTTACTTAATTGGGCCATTCAAAGAGATACGATTCCAATTCCCAAAAGCACTAACAAGATGAGACTAACAGAAAATATGCAGGTATTTGATTTTGTACTAACAGAAGAAGAAATTAAAAAAATTGGGACTTTAGATAGAAGATACAGATTTGTGAATCCTGTTGATTGGTGGGGCATACCCTATTTTGATTATTGAGTCCTCATTTGGCCAATTATTTTGAGGTGATATCAAACGCTGTTTGGGGGGTAGTATTTATGTGTTAATATATCTCTATATGCCAACAATCGTTCGTCGACCACCTATGCCAACATATAACAGGACCAACTTAGGAAATAAGTTTGGTGCTGGTGCCAATGTGACCTATTCGTTTGCTCAGAGAAATCAGGAAAGAATCATGAAAGCGGCTCAGAAACGCCAAGCTTTTAAGAGAGCGGCTGTTAACGCCGAACCTCAAATTAAGGCAGCTCTGGAAAAAAGGGGAGAAATGTTGGAAGGTGAGATTGGCCGGCTGCAAGCAAAACAAAAACAGGGTTGATCTACAATTAGTGAATGACTAAAACCAATCCTAAATTTACACAAATATATGCACAGTTAAATCCCGCTCAGCGCGAGGCTGTTGACAGCATTGAGGGTCCGGTGATGGTGGTGGCTGGCCCTGGAACTGGGAAAACTCAAGTTTTGGCGGCCAGAATAGCTAATATTTTGCTCAAAACGGATACTTCTCCAGCCAGTATTTTGGCACTAACATTTACTGAATCTGCGGCGCACAACATGCAAACACGGATTGTGGAAATGATCGGGGCCACAGGGTATCAGGTTAAAATTAGCACTTTTCATGCTTTTTGTCAGCGTATCATTCTTCAATATCCAGAATATTTTGCTCTTAGCTACCAAAGTCAGCCACTGTCTGATTTGGAAAAGTTTCAAATACTCACCAACATTATCAAAACCCAAGCCTTGGAAATCCTGCGTCCACTGAATGACCCGCTTCACTACTTAAGAGACATCATTAAGGCTATTTCTGATTTGAAAAGGGAAGGTGTTCTGCCCGACGAATTAGCCAAAATGATTGAAGATGAATATGCAGACATAGACAGTCTCACAAGTAAAACAAAGCGGTTGCAAGCCGAGCGCAATAGACAAAAAAATCAAGAACTGCTTGAATTATATCGAGCTTATCAACAAAAACTAAGGGAAACCCAGCGTTTTGACTTTGACGACATGGTGACCTTGGTTATTCAAGCGTTTGGCGATCACGAGCTGTTACTTTTGGAACAGCAGGAGGAGCTACATTATTTTCTAGTGGATGAGTATCAGGATACCAACTCCGCCCAAAATCAGGTTATTTGGTCTTTGGCATCATATTGGGGCGACAAGGCCAACATTTTCGTAGTGGGAGATCCCCAGCAATCAATCTTTCGATTTCAAGGGGCCTCACTTGAAAATGTGAGTAGTTTCGTTGACCATTATCCTCAGGCCAAAGTTGTCAATTTAAATTTAGGATATCGATGCCCCCAGGTTATTTATGATGCGGCGCATTGGCTGATTGGACACAGTCATCAGCTGGAAATTAAATCTTCTGCTTTAAAATTTTTACCCAGTCAAGCGCTCAAAAGCCTCAATGTTGAGCAAATATCTCACGGTGCCATAAGTTTATTTTCCGCTCCTTCGCGCCAGGTGGAACTATTGTGGGTTGTGGAAAACATTCAAGCACTTTTGAAACAAAAAGTTGATCCGGCCCAAATAGCGGTCCTCTACCGCAAAAACCAGGAGAGTTTTGAGTTAATGGAAATACTTGATAAATATAAAGTTCGATACGAAGTGGCCGGAGGGGGTAACATTTTAAAGACCGAAACGACCAGGCAATTGCTGGAATTATTACGAGTCATTTTGCAGATTAGAAATCATCAGTCCCACCCTAATATTTTTGAAGTTTTGGTTTATGATTGGTCCGGGGTAAATAGGTTGGCAGTTTTTAAATTAACCAAAATTGCCGGCAGTCAAAGAAAATCTTTGGCCGAGACGATCGAAAACTATAAACCAGATAAAGTAGATAAAGCTACTTTTGAACAAATTCATCAAATGTATCAAAAACTAATTGATTGGGGCTTAGATGATTTGAAAATGGCCCTGCCCAATTGGTTTACCACTTTAATTAAAGAAAGCGGTTATTTGGAATGGATTCTGAGTCAGCCTAATCGCATTGAATTAGTTTTGAATCTCAATACCCTCTATGAACAAGTCAAGTCGCTCTCGAGTCAGAGAGTTGATTTTAAGTTGGCGGATTTGATTCAGGCCATGGATTTAATGGCTGAGCACAATTTGAGTTTAAATACCGAAGATTTAGATATTAGAACCGGTGCAGTTCATTTATCTACAGTTCATAAGGCCAAGGGTCGGGAGTGGCAGTATGTGTTTGTCATTGGCTTAAACGATGGAGTTTGGGGCAACTTAAGAAGGGCAGTTAAACTTAAATTACCAGCAAAGGTTCTGCACTATACCGATGTGTCAAAATTAGAACAAAATGATGAAGAACGGCGGCTATTTTATGTGGCATTAACCAGAGCCAGTCGTCAAATATATTTAAGCTACCCGCAAACCAAACTGCAATATCAAAGAAGTGTTGATGTCATTGGCTCCCAATTTATCAATGAGCTAGATTTGGATAATACTGGCCAATCGACTCAATTTCTTGAGCATCAACAACCCAAAGAGTTGTTGGCTCAGGCCCAAGAAAAGCTGACTGTGCTTCTGCAACCCAGTGGTACTTTGGGTGTTGTCGGCGATGAGCGACGCTTTTTTCGGCATCTGGCCTTGAATATGCATTTATCCATATCTTCTCTCAATAAATATCTCCAATCTCCCGAAGAGTTTGTCTTTGATGTATTGTTAAAACTACCCAAGGCCAAAAAGGCCTCGATGGCTTATGGGACGGCTTATCACCTGACCCTTGAAGCAGTTAACCAGCATTTACTCAAGACTAAACAGGCATTACCGCTGGCGGAAGTATTGGAAAGATTCAGGTTGGCCCTCAGGTCAGAAGTTATTACAGAAGATGATTATGAGGGTTGGCTGAAACAAGGTCAAAAAAGTTTAACTGAATATTTTAAACAAAACTTATCCAACGATCAGATTATTATGGCTGAACAGCAATTTGGGTTTTCACCTCTAGCAACTTACTTGGGAGATATTCATTTGACAGGCAAGATAGATCGGGTTGATTGGTTTGATCGAGATAAAAAACAGGTTAGGGTGATTGATTACAAAACTGGTAGGGTAAGATCTATTAATGATATTGAGGGTCGAACTCAAACCAGCCGACTTTCTGAGCGGGAGCAAACTTTACCAGAGGGTATTCGCGGTCCATATAAAAGACAGCTGGTTTTCTATAAATTATTAACCCAGTTGGCGGCGGATTTCCCTTATCAAGCAGTTGAAGGGGTGTTAGAATTTGTGGAACCGGTGAAAGGTGGAAATAAGTTTGTATCGCGCAGGTTTGATTTACTTGATGAAGACGTGCGGGATTTAAAACAGTTGATTCGTGAAGTCATGGCAGAAATTAGGGCCCTTAAGTTTTTGGAATTTATTTAGACTTTCATCCTTAAAGGATCTCATTTTGATTTTTGTTTCAAAAAATTTTGGCTTAAGGCCTGGTATAAAAACACAAAAAGTATGATTAAGTGGGGCATGATGGGTGTGAGCTGGTAAACGAAGAGTGCCCGGTTAATAAAATACCAAGGCAAATAAAAACTCAGAACTATCCAGGTCAGTAGGTTGATAATTAAAGATTGACGAAGGCTCAGATTGAACATGCCCTGACCTTTTTTGGAGGGAATGATTTTCTGTATGTTAAATAGAATGAGTGAAAGAAAACCTCCAATTGTGACCAGTGGCCAGGGTTTAGCCACAATTTGCTTAACCTGTCCCGTAGCTTCTGGATTGAAGTAATACCAAACACCCTTTTGGCCGATTAACCAGTGCCAAGGTCGGCTCTGGTATGGATGAGTGAAGGTTGTATGGGTTTGGTACCAGTACGCTTGACGATGGAGCTCAATCAGATAGCTAAAACTTTTTCCCTGGAGAAACATTTGACTAAAGCTTAAGATATAAGTCACGCTCGCCACCAAACAGATGAATGTGAACTGCCGAAGCCGATAACAGAGTTTATTTTTGGTGTTTAATCTATGTAGATTCCAAACTTCAAAACCAAGCAGTCCCAAGACCAAGAAAACTCCCGACCATTTACTGGCAATGGTCAGGCCAAGACTGATGCCAATGGCAAGAATGGTCAAATAACGGTATTTGGTAGACTGTGGTTGTTTAGTGGCAATAAGGTATTTGATATAGAGCCAACCAGTTAATAACCCAAAAAAAGTCACAAAAATATCGGTTGAAGCAATTCTTGACTGGACAAATAGCAATGGTTCAAACACAGCCAACAATCCTGCAAACAAACTCATGGCAGAAGAGCGGGTTAATAAAAAGCTTATCATGATGACAAGCCAAATTATGCCTGTGCCCGCCCAAACGGAGGGAAATCTCCAGGCTAAGGCATTGTTACCAAAAAACTGGATAGAGATGGCCTGCAGGAGTTTGGAAACGGGCGGATGCAACCACTCAATTGCCGGAGGACGGTAAAATAAATCAGCTTGGTTTTCGAATACTTGGACTTTGGGTTGGTGCCACCATTCATAAGCCTCTGGATTATTTTGGGTGATGAGCGAAGCTGTAAAGGCATGCATGTCTTCATCGAAAATGTATGAAGCGGGCTGATCAACAAAATTTAGTCTTAGACAAATACCCAGGCCCAATATGATAAAGATAAGAGGCGCATAATATTGATCAGCTTTTTGGGTAATCAAGTTCCACATGTATTTATCGTACACCACGGAAACTGAAGTTATTATCCATTAAATAATTAATGAGAATTATGGTTGGTTTTTGGGCAAACTAACGATGAAAGTGTTGTTTTGGGAGAAAACCACTTTGCCCAGTTTTTTGATACCAGATAAATCTAAGTTGGGATAAGCCTCCTTTTCTTTGTCACCCACGAAGATATATTCAACCTGGTACTGGTTGAGTTTAATTTGGGCTTCGGCCGAAGAGGGAAAAAGATAAATATTTTGTACTTCTTCTGTGCGCTGACCCGGAATATCAAATGACCCTCTCCAGAGCCATTCGTGAACCCGCCAACCAAGCACAGTCTCCAACCCAGAAAAGGCAGATACCCGAGCGAAAGTGGTATAACTTTCTCCCACTGCTTCTAAGACTATCGGGCGGCCTAGAGTGCTATTCTTCAACCATTTGAGAGCGGCATAATCATCGGGGTAGAGAGTTTGTAACCAACCAAGCCCGTCTAAACCTTGGTAATGACTTAGTCTTCCATAATAGTCTCGATATCCAAAATACGGATAGGACAAAACCGCTACCATAAATATAGCCACTAAACCGCCTACCAACCTTTTCTGCCAAATGGGTTTAAGGGAAGACAAAATACCGGCCAGCCAGCCGGTCATGATAATCATTAAAATAAAGGCCTGGAAAGTAAATTTGAACATGGTATTGGCTCTAGGGTGGGTGGGATAGATATCTTTGAAGTAAATCAGTTCAGGTAAAATCAACAAAGTAATAGCCATGATAAGCATGGTCATGACAAAGAAAAAGACGGTTTGTTCTTTTGTGTCTTTGTTTTGTTTGAATAATTTTAAGGCAACCAATCCCGCCGTTATGGCCATGATGACGTGTCCAGTCCAGAGGATAAGCAACTTAGACAACTCAGATCTTTGAGTTACAAGCCTAATGCCTTCGGAAATTGATTCAAAATGAAACAGCCACGGGCTGGCAGTGAACAATGCGCTCAGGGCAATCAGAAATCCAGAAAAAAGCAAAGTCTTGAAACCTCGCCTTTGAGTTACCAAAAAGAGTCCACTTAAAAGTGTCAAAAACAAACCGTAAGTCATTGTCTCCCAAGTACTAGTACTAGCCATGAGGCCCAGTAATCCTCCAATTAAAATATTCAGCCAGCCAACTTTATTCCAGAGATAATCAAGTTTATGATGACCGGAAGGTATTTGCCAAACTTGAGAAAACCAAAGAAAAATCAAACAAATAAGAGGAAAAACAAACGCCAGATTCCAAACGTGGCCATGCAGATCGCTGACAATAAAGCTATAGGCAGGAAATTCATGAATAGTGTTGGGAATAAATCGAGTTGCGTCGGGATACCAGAACCCATCCCAAGTGCCTTTGGTTAGACGTGACCAAATCGGCATAGAATTGCCGGCAAAGACCATTAACAAACCACCCAAACCACCGGCGATCAGTTTAGTTTTAGCGGTGATAAATTGAGTTTGATGAAGGAGTAAAGTGATCAACTGAAAGCTGCCAATTAATGTTAAACCCATGATCAGCGCCAGGAGCAAGTTATAGCTGATTTCCGGCAAAACTCCCCAAATTCTCATCCAGATACTCCCCATAAAGTGGCCAAAGGTATAGTAGTTAATATTAAAACCGGTTAACCACATGTCACCCGCGGGCAGAGTTGGTGATCGTAAATAACCTTCCATAAATCCGTGATCCATAAACTTTTCCAGACCGTTTATGTCAGGTTGAAAACTTCTGATGATACTCAGAAAAATATAGCCAAACCAAAAAAGAATTTCTTCGGCCAGAATAAATGGTTTGGCCGAAAAAACGATTCTTTTTAATTTAAGCCAATTTTTTTGTACAAATATAGCCGATTTGCCACTTAGAATTAATATCACGATCCAGACGCCCATTTGCGTGTTGATGGGTAACCCCAAGTTGGCCAAAAACCAAATCGGCAAACCTATAGCTAGCCAGCCAGCCACTCGTCCAAAACCCCAGCCTTTGTCTGGCAAATCGAAATTCTTGATGAGTATAAACGGCAAGACTAATCCAGCAACCAGCCAAATCAAAAGGCCAGTAAACAAGATGATGAGCAAATCAGAAAACATACTCACTTATCCTAAAACGTAGATAACTAGGAAAACAACTAGCACAAACAATGTGGCATCAACGAAGATGGGTTTGTCGGAATAAAGTACCCGTTCTGGTGACTCTCCCCGATTTTTTTCATAGATCAGGTGGAGATAACGCATCACCCCGTATATGACAAAGGGGAGTGAGAGCATGAGCAATTTCTCTGTATGGAATGAACGAGGTAAAACAGTATAGATATTGGTGAACTTAGGATTGGTACTCTGAAAGTTTTGGCTTTGAAAGGCAAAAAGCGCATAACTAAGCCAGGTTGCTGTGGCAAACATGCTGGTGTATTGGTCCAGCAGGCGCTGGCTATAACGGGAAAGAATTTTGCGGGTGGTGCCCAATAAATGTGGTGCCGTGTTGTTGAGCAAAGTCAACTCACTTTGTCTTTTGGCAACTGATAAAAACAGCGAAGCGGAGATAATGGTTAAGAGAAACCAAACACTCATGTGCAGATTAACCACAATGGCTCCAGCGTAGACACGAATCAGAAAACCAGTTGAAATAGTGACTACGTCTAAAATGGGTATGTGTTTAAGATATTTGGCATAAAAAATCTGCATTAGAACATAAAGAATCACCAGAACCAGAAAAAATGGTTGTAGCTTGAGAGAGGCAATCAGCACAAAAGCCAAGCCCAACATTGAAGCCAGCAGGGCCACCGGTACAGGTAGAGCTCCAGAAGCGATAGGCCGATTTTTCTTGAAGGGGTGATTGCGGTCTGCTTTAGCATCAACAATATCGTTAATCAGGTAAACGCTGGAAGCTAAAATGGAAAAAAGGATCGCGGCCCAAGTGACAATAAGAAAGTAAGACGGACCTGTGAGGGGCTGATAAAATAAAAACCCGGAAAAAAGCAAGGCCGCATAAAGTGAGGCGTTTTTAACCCATTGTCTAGGACGCACAGCCTTAAATAAGGCATACAGAATTGAGAAGACTGATTTTTTGCTCATAATCAGACCTATTGGGTTTTATCTTGGCCAACTAACTTGGCCCAAATCAAGAACCCAAAGACCGTGGTGCCCACAAGTGATATTGTAATCAATTTGAGCCAAGTATTCAAATACAAAGATAAAAAGCCCAAGAAAAAACTGCTTGACCAGTAGAGCACGGCGATTTGCGGTTTTGTCCAGCCCAATACGTCCAGAAGCTTATGGTGCAGATGACCGCGGTCGCCCCAAAACGGTGATTTTCCGGCGATGATACGTCTGGAAATTGTAAAAATGGCATCAGCAGTAGGTACGGCCAAAACCATTAATGCTGCCGCCACTTTTGCCCCGGACAAAATTGCCAGAACACCAAGCAAAAACCCTGCGATTGATCCAGCGCCGTAACCCGGCATAATTTTTTGAGGATACCAATTCCAAATGAGAAGACCGGCAAAAGCGCCCGCAGTAATAAAACTTAAATGGGCTGTATTGAATTGGGTGGGATCATCAATAAATCTATAAGATAAAAAACCTATCATCAGCGCGGCGATGCTCACAAATCCCGGCATTTGGCCATCAACTCCTTTGGACCAATTAACAATATTGATATTCCAAACAAGAAAGATGAGGGCAAAAATATCTGCCCACACCCAGATAGAATGTAGTTGATTTTGGAAATAAAAAATAAGTTGAGGCTGGTCCAAATGAATCACTCCGGTTCCAAACGGGTTTGAGACATAAGCGATACCTATGCCCGAACCAACCACAATTAATGCGGCTATGATCCCAATGCCCAAACGAATTAGGGGATGGATATTTTTGATGTCATCCCAAATTCCGGTTAACATTAACAGGCCCGCACTGATCAAAATGGCGATTAAATATTTGTCTATGTCAAGAAAAATTAGTGAGGCAACCAGAATTGCTCCATAAACGACGATACCACCACCTCTGGGTACGGCTTGGGTATGAACGACTTTGGCATGCAGGTTATGTGCAGGATCGTCCAGCCACCCTTGATGGCGGTATAACTTAATGACCAGTGGAGCCAATCCAGCCGCCAACAAAAAACTAAAAATAAACAGCCACATAGTTTAGCCTAACGTTATTAAAATAATTCTCACAAAACTAATCGCAAGTAAAATTTGGATGAGAACTGTCATTTGCCAAAATAGTTTCCAGATGATTGGTTTGTTGAGTTTAACAGAGAGCTGTTTGGTGATTAACCAATGCAAACCATTAATCAAAAGAGAAACACCGGGAATAATGGCCAGCCATTCTTTGGGGGCGAGACTGGCGTCTTTGGTTGGCAGTGAATAAAATAAGGGTATGGTTGGTTGAAGTTGACTGTAAATAATTAGCAGACCGATGATCATGCTTAAACTTATAGCTAGACTGAACTTGGTTAATTTTTGATTAGGAGTTTTGGTGGGGTGCATATTTCCAGAGAGTCATATATTGATACTGATCATTGGTCGAATTGGGCATGTAATTATCATACAAAAACCTATAAAACTCTGGAAAAGCAGCTCTTTCGTCTTCCATAACTACAATGTAGGGTGGAGGTGTTTCATTTAGAGCACGCATAGTTTCATCATAAGCGTCAATATCAATAATATGAAAAGACACCGTAAAACGACCAACTGGAACTGTTTGGGATAGGGCATACAGAGCAGGGTTTGTTCCCCAAATGAAAAGTCTTTTGGTATGAGTTTGTTTGAGAAACAAACCAAGTTTGTAGTTGTCTGCCATCAAGTAATTGAAGTGATTGCGATAGGCTTCGGCCGATTGGCGGCCGGATATAAGCTTAAACCATGAGCCATAGTACTCGCCCGTTGAGTAAGGCCTAAAATCCAGTAATAAAAAAGCACTAGCCATCAGAAAAATAAGTAAACCACTAAAAATTAGTGACCAGAGTTGGTGAAAATAAATTTCTTTTGCTTTAAATATCTTTTGCAGTTTTTCCCACAGATAACCAATTAACAGCACGCTTGGCGGGACCAACTGCAGAAAGTAGTGAGGATATGGTCTATTGGAGAGTAAACTGCCGAATAAAGCCAGGACTAACCAGCCGGCCATGAATTGAAACCGGCCGGAGAAACGATGGCGAGCCAGAGTTAAAACTATAACTAGTCCGGCAGCCATGACTAATTTTCCCGGTAAGGTAAAAAGTTTCACAAGCAGAGGATTGGTAAATGGCAAACCCCAATTGCCCGCATAGTGAAAGTTATAGAGTAAACCAAAATTAAGGTAATCTTGACCTGAACCAAGTAAATTGAAATACACTACAGACAAAACGATGGGTAGTAAAACACCCAGTGCCAATAGAGTTAGTCTTTGGCAAAGAGCCAGGCTGGATTTAGCAAAATCTTCTTGAATTTGCTGGGTGGCTTTTTGAGTTGGCAGCGAATTTGTGAAGATAAACCAACCAATTAAACCCCAGCCTGCTACATCGAACAAACCCGGGACTTTGGTGAGGATACCCAAAGCAAACAAACCGCCAGCCAGCAGCAACCAGAGACTTTCTTTTGTCGAAACCTGCCATTTTTTATACCACTTCTTTTGCCACCAGATTTGACAAGCCGATTTGAAGACATGCGGCAAATTTTTGATGGGCAGAGGCTGAGTTGCAGGAGTTTTGTTTGTGACAAGGGTACTCCACAATTGAGTCTGACTAATTGACCAGCCGCCAACCAGGATAAAACCCATCACAAATAGCTCCCCGTTGGGGATATGTCCTTCAAGCCAGGGTAGACTTGTGAATAAAACAAATAAGATACTGGACGCCATGACTGCCGGCCAGCCTTTGAATAATTTTTTGGCAATTTGGAAGAATGCTCCGGTACTAACTAACATCCAACTTAGTAGCAGGAGTCGGAAGCTAAATTGGTTTGGTACCCGAGCCAGATAATAGATTATGGGGGTTTTGTGATCTACGACCTGAGAATAGAGTTTTTCTCCGGCATTGAGAGATTGGCCGACAGTCAAATAGATGGCCTCATCCCCATACCAATATGGTTCAAAAAAGTTAGGAATTCTTAGGATAACTACTAATGACAATAAAATAATGATCGGTATTTTGGTATCAAGAAATCGATCTATTTTTATTATCCAACGCTTCATATAAATCAGCTCATTTTTATGTCTGTACACCTATCATGACATAAAATGATCGATAATTCGATTAGACTTTCTCTGTGACTCGGTACTCAATGTATTTACCCAACATTAATCTTGTGTGAGCGTCAATGCCGGGCAAAGCCGCAAAGAAGAAGCCCGTAATCGGTAACATCAAAAATTCTAAAGGTTGAAGAATGTAAGAAAGAATTGATCTGCCGCCGGGTTTTGGCGGTCGGTTTAATGCATCAAGGGTAAATATTACCAGCAATGAAACCAAGGATAAAGTTAACATGGCGGACGTCACCTGGGGCAAAGTCTTGCCGATAATGGTGCGACTAAATTCGGGATTAAGTAAGGGAGGAAAAAAGGCGGCGATTGTAATGGCAAACCAATTAACCGGCCAGAGGAAATGGTCCTGGATGGTTTTTGAAATGCGCACAGTCTTGTCCCAGAAAGGAATCTCATCACTTTCAATAAACTTTTTAATAATATAAGCATCATCACTAACTCCCCAAGCCCAGCGTTTGAGTTGCTCATATTGGTTAACAAAGGTTTTAAATAGGCCTTTAGCCTCTGCAGCATCGGCAAAGATAGGCAGAAAAATCGGCCTGACCCAAAATTGACCTTTTTTGGCAAAATATGATTTGAAGAAGAGTCGATAATCTTCGGGAATCACGTCTGTGTCCCAGTAATTAATTTCCTCCACATGCTTGAGAGTTGTTGTATATGTGGAAAAGTTTATCAATCTATCTGATCGTTTTAATATATACATTTGAAAGACCGAAAACATGGAGGCGATGACCCTAATTGGCGCTGGTACCCGCCAAATGTTGTTATAAAACACGACCGCCCCCTGCCAGACGTTGTTGTAAGGCTTAGGGTTTGATAAAAATTCATAAGTGATGTTGGCAAAATATGATTTATGAAATCTGGCGTCCGCGTCTTCACTGGAGATAGTCACATCATTTATATCAATGCCAGCTTGGTCGACGAGTAAAACTTTAGCCGCTTTTGCGCCCCAACAGGTATTGGCAGATTTACCTTTAACTTCTCCCTCAATATCTGGGTGATAAGTTGACCAGAGGTGCCCAAAGTGTTCGCCAAATTTTTGATGTAAAACTCTAGCTTTATTTTTGGCCTCAACTCCCTCTCTTTGTTCAAAAGACAACATGACATGGATATTTTTGGTGGGGATAGTTTGGTCCGCTAAGCCCTGGAGTGTTTGTTCTAGGGTGGTGAGCGGTTCATTGTAGGTGGGAATGACAATTAAGTGATGAATGTTTTGCCAGCGATTGGGGTATTTATCATTGAGTAATTTAATCCAATCAAATCTTTTTGAAGCCCTGATGGCAAAGTGGGAAGAAATTGCCAAACCGGCCACGGTAAAAGATCTATACAACCAATAGACTACAAATAGTATGGTGTAATAAGCAACCAGCTCTGGTACGACTAGAGAACCCCAAATTGGGAATAAAATGAGTGACCAGGAAAATACACCAGGCAAGATTTCCAAAAAACGTTGGGTTTTAACCGGATGTCTTTTGATGTATCTTTGCAAATTTTTCATGATGATCCAAAAGTAATATTAAATTTGAGGGAATATCGGCTCTAAACTGGAAACGCTTTTTTTAGAAAAATGGGTCGTAATTGTTTTGCATGTGCTGGGCATGAATATTGACAAGTGCTGGGCCAAATGCACCAGCTTGTTAATGGCTTCAGATACCACTTGTTTTTTTTCTAGTCCAGTTAATAACCAAGGCTTATTATAACTTAAATACTCATCAATCATTGTGACCTGGTGATTAATCCAATTGACTGCGGCAGAGATATCATAACTATCTAGGGCTGTTTGAAACGCTTTTGCCAGTGAAAGTGATGGTTTTGATTGGTTTGCGCCACTTTGTTCAGCCAGTTTAGCGATTCTTGAACAAACGTTGCCAATGCCCCGACTAAGTGTGGCTGTATAGATGGTGTCAAATTTTTGCCAAGACACATCCATGTCAGCTTGGATCGGTCCTAAACTAACCAAAAGCCAGCGAGTGGCATCAATTCCATATTTGTCAATCATATCTTGAGGTGAAATTACATTACCCAGTGACTTGCTCATTTTTTGGCCTTCGACACTAATAAAACCATTAATCAATATTTGTTTGGAACACGGCAGGTGAGCTGACATCAACATAGCCTGCCACATCGCAGATTGCTGGCGGAGATTGTCTTTACCAGCAATTTGTACGCCTGGCCAAAACTGCTCGAACTTTTGAGTTGATTGAGGCCAGCCCAAAACGCTGATGTAATTAATTAGGGCATCAAACCAAACATACATGACGTGGTCCGGGTCATTGGGAACCGGAATTCCCCAAGGCATTTTGGATTTGAGACGGGAGATACTAAAATCAGATAATCCCGCATTAATAAAAGCCAGCATCTCCTTCATTTTGCTTGAGGGTTTAATAAAATCAGGTTGGTTTGTCAGTAACTCTTTGAGCTGACTTTGAAATTTGGAGAATCTAAAGAAATAGTTTTCCTCGTCTCTTTCTTCAATTTCCAGATTGGCATGAAGTGGACAATGGCCATCAACAAGTTCCGAATCAGTTTTTTCGAGTTCACAGCCGATGCAGTATTTAACAGTGTAACGATCTTTGTAGATGTCTCCATTTTCAAGGCTCAGCCGCCAGAATTCTTGGGCTGCCGCTTGATGACGCGGGTCTGTGGTGCGAATAAAATCGGTCCAGCTGAGATCAAGCTGGTCTTTAAGTTTAAGATATTGCCCAGACCAGTCGTCGACGTATTCTTGGGGAGTTTGACCAGTTTTTTGAGCCCGCTGATAAATTTTCTGGCCATGTTCATCCACTCCGGTATTAAAAACAACTTGAAAACCTTGCAAACGTTGAAAAC
>Ga0066639_10003198_pt1 | contig 14230 bp, 17 predicted proteins | sample CryGeyCG2114_010_2_FD_59504 | JGI IMG/M metagenome (GOLD analysis project Ga0066639, IMG submission 59504) | Groundwater microbial communities from aquifer - Crystal Geyser CG10_big_fil_rev_8/21/14_0.10 | ecosystem: Environmental > Aquatic > Deep subsurface > Groundwater | place: USA: Utah...
TGCGCGGATAGCCAAGTGGTAAGGCAGAAGCCTGCAGAGCTTCCATGCGGGGGTTCGAATCCCTCTCCGCGCTTACCCTATAGAATTGAAGAAAATTTCTCTTGTAGTGCCTAATTATGGGTTGTGTAGTGGTTATGTAGTGTCTAGAAAGATTTAAATATAATTATGTAGTGGGTAATGCATGGAAGTAAAGAAAAAAGTGTGGTCTAAATTTTTTGAAGCCATCTTATCTGGAAAGAAGAAATTTGAACTCCACTTAGCAGATTTTGAGGTTAAGGAAGGTGATGTTTTGGTTTTAGAAGAATGGGATCCTGAAACAAATAATTATACAGGTAGGAAAATCAGCAAGAAGGTAGGCTATGTTGTCAAAACTAAGGGTCAAAAGTTTTGGAAAGAGGAAGATGTTGAAAATTATGGCTATCAAATAATAGGATTTGTATAAAATGTTCATAGTTAAAAAGAAGATTGGGAATAATGAATATTATTATTTACGAGAAAGCAAAAGAATTAAGGGAAAGGTTGTTGCAAAAACTATTGCTTATTTAGGTAAGACGAAAAAGGAAGCAGAGGAGAGGATGAAAAAGTTTGTTATGAATGAAAGTAGCGAAGAGATTAAAAACCAAGAAAACAAAAATAAGATTAAGATGGTTGTTAAGACAGAGAGGACCGAGATTGGAATTGATGAACTCGCCTCATTTTGTAAGAGGAAAGGATTTGTTTATCCTTCTGGAGAAATTTATGGAGGATTAGCTGGATTTTGGGATTATGGGCCTTTGGGTGTTGAACTTGCTAAGAATATAAAAGATTCTTGGTGGGCATTTCATGTTAGAAATAGAGAGGATGTTGAAGGCGTTGATGGGAGCATAATTACGAATCCAAAAGTTTGGGAAGCTTCGGGACATGTCGAGAACTTTGTAGATTACATTGTTTATGATAAAAAGAAGAAAGAAAGATTCAAGGTTGATGCGCATGAAGTTAAAAATTATGAGAATAAAGCAGAGTATGAGATAGAAGGCAAGTTCAATCCGATGTTTGAAACAAAAGTTGGTCCTGGTAAAGGAAGTGAATCCTATCTGCGTCCGGAAACTGCACAATCTATTTTTGTAAATTTTAGAAATGTTTTTGATAATGCAAGGGGAAAGTTGCCTTTTGGAATTGCACAAATTGGAAAAGCTTTTAGGAATGAAATAGCACCGAGAGAATTTTTGTTTAGAAGTCGAGAGTTTGAGCAAATGGAAATTGAATATTTTACCAAGCCAGGTTCAAAATGTCCTTATATGGATGAATTGCCTGATTTGGAAATTACATTCTTGACTGAAGGTATGCAGAAAGAAAATAGGGAGGGAGAGAAAATGAAAATATTAGATTCTTGGAAGAAAGGAATGATGATAGATTGGCATGCATATTGGCTTGCTCAAGAATTTAGCTGGTTTTTGCTTTTGGGAGCAAACCCCGAAAACTTCAGGGCGAGACAGCATATTAGTGAGGAAAAGAGTCATTATGCCATCGATACGTGGGACTTGGAATATAAATTTCCTATGGGTTGGAGAGAATTACAGGGATTTGCTAATCGTGGAATTTATGATTTAACTCAACATCAGGAGAAAAGCGGGAAGAGTTTTGAGATTTTTGATGAGGATTCTAAATCTAGACTTATTCCTGAAGTTGCTTGTGAACCGTCTCTTGGTGTAGGAAGAGCATTTATTGCTTTTATGCTCGATGCCTATGAATTTGACAAAAAGAGAGAGAATGTTGTTCTGCATCTAAGTCCAAAATTAGCTCCCTATAAAGCGGCTGTAATGCCTGTTATTTCAAAAGGAGAAATTGCTGATGCAGGGTATGAATTATATAAGGAGTTGAAAGAAGAGTTAAACGTATTTTATGATAAATCTGGAAGTATTGGTAGACGTTATAGTAGGCAGGACGAAATTGGAACTCCTTATTGCATTGCTATTGATGGACAGACTATAGAAGACAAGACAGTTACAATCAGGGATAGAGATTCAACAAGACAGATTAGAGTTCATATTAAGGATTTAATCAAGATTTTGAAAGATTTGCTTAAGGATAAAGTTGTTTTTGAAAATGCAGGGAAAATTGTTGAGACAAGGATTAAGTAGTGTTTAAATATTAAATAGAATTTAATTTTCTAAGATGGTGGTGCAATTCAGAAGACATACTGGATTATTTGTTTCTAGAAGCATTTTTGTTCTTGCTTTTGTAAATTTATTTTCTGCTCTTGCTATTGCATCTATTTCGGTTATTTGGGCAGTGTATATTAATAGTTTTGTCAATAATATTGCACTTACTGGATTAATTTCTGCGGGTCTTTCTCTGGTTTCTGTAATTTCTTATTTTCTTTTTATTCCAATTGTACAAAAATCTAAGAAATCACAGCTTTTTGTTTATTCTTTAATATTGCTTTGCATAATATATTTGCTATTTTATTTTAATCACAGTTTCATTTTGTTTATTTTTCTTGCAACATTTATTACAATACTTTATACTATAAGAGTGAGTGTTTTTGGTATTATTGTCAGAGATAAATCCAAGGATGGGGAATTATCAGAAAATGAAGGATTTATTTATACTTTTCTTAATCTTGGATGGGTATTGGGTCCATTTATAGGGGGTTATATTGGATCATTTTTTGGAAATAATTATGTCTTCTTATTAGCATTTATCTTTTGTTTTGTAGGATTGATGATTTTTTCTTTCTCCAAGGTTAAAGATAATAATCAAAGCAAGAAAATTAATGATAAATTTTTCCGTAACTTTTTTGAGTTTTTTGGAAACAAAGAAAGAGTCTCTGCTTACTTTTTCAGAGGGGGAACTTTCATCTGGTGGACATTGTCCTATATTTTTATGCCTCTTTATATTGTTCAAAATGGTTTAAGGGAAATATGGATTGGGTACTCTTTGTTTGCGGTAGCTGTGCCACTCATAACTTCGGAATATTTATTTTCTAAGATGACAAGACATTATGGCTTCAGAAAAGTTTTTATGACTGGATTTGCAATTGCCTTCTTTTTTGCAATTGCTTCATTTCTTGCAGGAGATATTTTTTTGATAATGTTCTTTTTGATATTGGCTTCATTTGGGATGGCCATGCTTGAGCCGACTACGGAAGCTTATTTCTTAGAAGTTTCAAGTAGAAATAGTGTGCATAGATTTTATGGACCTTTCAATACAAGTGTTGATGTGATGCAGTCCCTTGGAAAGATTTTGGCTTCTCTATTGTTATTTGTTTTGCCTTTCAAATATTTATTTTTATTGTTTGCAGCTTTTATGGCAATAATGTTCTTATTCACATACCAACATAAAAATATGAGATGATAATTTTATAAAGAGCCGTAGGCTTTCTTTATCATGGGATTAATGGATTTTTGGATATGGCCTTTTATGGCTCTTGGAGGATTGTTTGCAATCGTGGTTGGACTGATAGTGTTTGCATTCTGGATCTGGATGATTGTTGACTGTGCACAGAGAGGATTTAAGAATAATGTTGAGAAAATTGTCTGGATTATAGTTATAGTCTTGGGAAGCTGGATAGGCGCGCTTGTTTATTTCCTTGTTATAAGAATGTACAATCCGAGGGGATTGGCTAAAACTAGCAGATAATCAAGTCTGTTTTTTCAAGTTTTTTATTTGTCTGTGTTGCATTTATCAGAGCTTTTATTTCTGAGGCTTTACCTTTTAGAACAAGGACTTCTGCACATTTATGATTGTCAAGGTGATTGTGGATATGTGTCTTTATTATTTTTGAGTGCTTGTGGACTATTCCTGATATCTCCTTGTTGTATTTTTCCTTGTGTATTATAGTGGCTATTGCATTCAGGTCTCCTTTTAGGTTATCAAGGTCTCTTGTCTTACTCTCAAGGGCATTTATCGCTTCCCTTATTGTTTCGCTCCTTCCTTTAAGCCTCAGGTTTTTTTGCAAAGAATTCAGAGTGGAAAGAGCTTCTTCCGGAATAGATATTGATATTATTTTAGGTTTTGACACTATAATGGGTTATTAACTGCATTTATATATTTTCCTTAAAGTTATTAACAAAAGGTTTAAAAGTTATTAATAGCTACATGGTGCATGTTAGAAGCATGGTTTTACACTCTGACCAGTGTGTTAGTCGTTAGCATTGTCTCACTTGTCGGAGTAATTATCCTGGGCATTTCCTCCAGCAAGCTTAAAGTCGTTTTAATCTATCTGCTTGCTTTTTCTGCTGGGGCTTTATTTGGCGATGTTTTTCTTCATATTATCCCTGAAATGGGAGAGGAAGGATTTTCTTTAGTTTCTTCAATCTGGATTTTAGCAGGGTTTTTGCTATTCTTTGTTATAGAAAAGTTCGTACACTGGCAACATTGCCATATGCCCATAACTAAAAATCATATTCATCCTTTCGCATATACGAATTTAATAGGAGACGGGTTCCATAATTTTCTGGATGGCTTGATAATTGCAGCCGGTTATCTGGTTTCTCTGCCTATCGGGATTGCTACAACTCTTGCAGTCATCTTCCATGAGATTCCTCAAGAAATAGGAGACTTTGGAGTCATGATTCATGGAGGATTTTCTAAAGGCAAGGCTTTGTTCTTGAATTTTGTTTCTGCGCTTTTAGCAGTTCTTGGCGCAGTCATAGGTCTGATTTTGAGCACGAGAATAGAATATATTGCAGATATCCTGCTTCCTCTTGCTGCTGGCGGATTCATTTATATTGCAGGAGCTGACTTAATCCCTGAATTGCACAAGGATGTCGGGATAAGAAAGGCATTTCTTCAGCTTATTGCCTTATTAGCCGGAATAGGAGTCATGGCTTTGCTTCTACTTCTTGAATAGGGAAACGCTTATAAGGAAGTTTGAATTTTAGATACAATGGGAAGGGTGATAAGTTTGGTTTCTTTGAAAGGCGGAGTGGGTAAAACGACATTAAGTGCGGCTTTGGCTGTTGAATTAGCTAATAGGTTTGATAAGAAAGTTTTACTTATTGATGCGAATTATTCAGCTCCAAATTTGGGATTGCATATGGACATAATTTCTCCTGGGAAAACTGTGCATGATGTATTATCAAGTGCAGGAACTCGAGTTAGTGCTGCAGTGCATGAGAAATATAACGTTGATGTCATTCCTGGGAATTTTATGTTTAATAAGGAGTACAGTCCTCTGAAACTGAAACAAAAGATTGCTCAGATTAGAAGGGGATATGATTTTATTATTATAGATTCTTCTCCTTCTTTGAATGAAGAATTGACTTCTGCTATGCTTGCTTCAGATTCATTGTTTATTGTTTCTACTCCAGATTATCCAACTTTAAGTTGCAGTATGAAAACTGCAAAAATAATTAGGCAATCGGGGAGAGATATTTCTGGGATAATTGTTAATCGTGTTCTTGGAAGAAGTTCTCAAGTTAGTCTTGAGGAGGTTCAGGAGTCTATTAATATTCCGGTTGTTGCCATGATTAAAGATGATAGAAGAGTTGCTAAGAGTTTGTATCAAAGAGTGCCAATGCCAATATATGCTAAGAGAAGTCAATTTTCCAGGGAGATAGGGAAGCTGGCTGCTTCATTAGTTGGTTTAAAAGAGAAAAGAAAACCATGGTTCTGGAATAGAGATATGAGAAAAGAGGAAGTTAATAGAGAAGTTTTAAGGGAAAGTTTTTATAGAAGTATCTTTAAGAATTAACAATGAATTGCATATTTTGTAAGATGGTTAAAGGGGAAGTCAGTGCTGAAAAGTTTATAGAAAGTGATAACTTTTTTGCTATTCGGGATGTCAACCCTAGGACTGATGGACATAGTCTAATTATTCCTAAAACTCATTACAAAGAGATTTCAGAATTTCCTGATAAGTTTGGTAAGGAATTGATGAGCTTTATTAAAGAGGTTAGCAAGAGCCTGATAGATTCTGGTTTTGGAGATAGTTTCAATTTAATCGTTAATAATGGAAAGTCTGCAGGACAAATAGTGATGCATCTGCATTTTCATGTTCTTCCTAGAAAAGAGGGAGATGGGGTTAAAGTTTTTGAGAAGCCTTAATAGTTTTTAGGACCCCATTTTTTCAATACTCGGAGAATTGTTATTAATGCTACCATTACTAAGCCAAGTGCGAGGGTTGATTTTCCAAATGTTGTTTGAAGGAGATTTCCTGAAAATAGGATTATTAGGATTGCTATAAATACATTAAATAGAAAGAGGATCTTTTCGGCGAGAGTATAATGTCTTAGTTCTTTTTCCAGTCTGTTCATCTTGATTGAAAGAAAAATAAGAATATAAATATTGGGGATGGCTCTGGAGAGAATTCTACAACCTCTCCGGGTTCTAGGAGTCCAGGTTTAATATCCATAATGGCTCTGGAGAGAATTGAACTCTCGATCTCCTGCGTATGAGACAGGCGCTTTAACCACTAAGCTACAGAGCCAAAATTAGAAGCAAAAAATGGTTTTTAAGTTTGTTGGATTAAGAAAGAGAACTAGCTTTGGCAATTATTATGTCTATTGTTGAGACTTTTATGGTTTTTCCCTCTTTATCATACTCTTCTGTATCTATTTTAATATCCTCTATTGTTGGGGATAAGTCCTTAAGAAATCTTTTTCTGAGAACTTCTGCAACATCTACAGCTTTAGATATGAATTTTCCCCTTGCCTTGATTATTACATTTGGAGAACCGGTTTTTAATTGCATGACTGCACTAGTAACATAATTCATAACTTGTTTATTTCCTACAAATACAATGTTCTTTTCATTGTTTTCTTCAATCATCTTTAGCAGCTACGATTATTTTTTTTCTTTTTTCTACTCTCTTTAGTCTAGCTATATAGCCAGCTATCTTGTTTCTGTTTTTCTTGCTCGGCATAGTGTCGCCTAAGAGTTTCTTATTTGTATTAAACTCTGTTGTGAATGTATTCTCTTCTTTCATCATCTGATGAGCTGCTCTCTTTATCATAGCTGATTTTATTTTTCCCATGTTTAGAGTTTGAAAATGTGGTATTTAAACTTTGCGAGTTATATCTCCATAAGTGCCACACTTATTATTCCTAGCACTATTCCAATTTTATTTATATCGGATATTTGTTCATTAAAAATTAGTACACCTACAGCTAAAACGATAATTAGGTTGAGTATTGTAAATAGGGTTATTGATTTTGACAATAGCTCGTATTTTAGGGATATTGCCCAAAAGATAGAGCCTAAGAAGTAAACTATTAATCCTATAAAAAGTAGAACATTTTTATTTTCTATTGAGTATTTTTTGAAATATATGTCGCCTGTTACTTCTAGGACAACTGCTAGGGCTATCAAAATGAGAAAGATTGTTTTAGGACCATAGTTTAGTATCAAATCTTAACCTTGTTGAATTTTATTACATTTTTCCATTCTTGGATATAAGAGGAGGCATTGGCGTCTAAAGAGCCAGGAGAGAGAAATAGGGCAGGCATTCTTTGAGACTGGGCATGTTGGATTGCTAGGGTTAAATCGTCCTGATTAATCTTTTTTTTGTCTTTTGCTATGAGGTAGAATTCTTGTTTGCCAAAGGATTCATCTGTGCGGACTTTTGCCACAAATTCTTTCTTTTTTACCATTACTTCTTCTAATATCTCTACATCTTTTGTAGCTAGGTAGTCTTTTACAGACTCTGCAAATTCTGAAGAGATTATTTTTTCTTTTTTAGATTTTATTTTTATGGGTTTTTCTATTATTTTCTCTACTTTTCTTTCTGTCTCTTTTATCAGAGGTTCTATTTGTGATTTTGTCTCTTTGATTGCAGTTTCTGTCTGCGTTGGAATAGTTTCTTCTTTTTTAGGCTCTTCCTTAACTTGAACCAGGACTGTTTCTTTTTGTTTTGGTCTTATAATATTTGAAGGAGATAAGAGTTCTCTAATTCTGTCTCTTGTTTGTGATTCAGGGAATTGGAAATGCCTCCAAAAAAGTTTTGTTTCTCCATCAATACGGACGTTTATTGGAACTGCAAAATCATTGATATTTCTTAGGGCAACTCTAATGGCTGGTTGTTGGGATAAATCTTCTACCACCTCTGAGTTTTTTAGCTTTTCAAAAGCTTCTCTTTCTTTCGAATTTAAATATTTTACAAAATTTTCTAATTGTGGCTCTTGACCAGGAGCGTAATAAATTGGCGAGCTTCCTACTTTCATACTACTCATTTTTAATTGTCTGTCTTTTACAAGTTCTGAAAGGAACGCTGCAGTGAATAAAGGGGAAACTCCTGCTTCTTTTGATACCTGTGCAGGATAGGAAGGGCCCTTGTTTTTAATTATTGATAAAATCCTATTTTTTGTATCTCCCACTTTTTGTAAATCAGGCATAATGAAGAAATATTGTTCAGGTTTATTAATATTGTTATGGTTTCATCCACTCAACTTTGTAATAAGTAACGTCGTCTTCGTCATCAATTATTGCGATTACCAGGTTCTTTCTTGCTGAATGGGCAACACGGTTTTTGGCTGCAAAATCCTGCCAGGTGAATGTTGCAGATTCTTTCACGCATTGCATTAGCCAGAGAGCGTGATCTTCTCCGGGCTTTATGCCTTTTTCATATACCCTGAAGTCTGCTCCAAACTTGAGGGCTGTTTTTAGGACATATCCTTTTTTTCTTAAATCTGAGAATGCGGGTAATTTGAGTTCTATTCTTTTGTCCTTACTTTTAAGCTTTTTTATTAACTGCTCTTCAGAGATTAACTTTTTATTTTGAGTTATTTGTATTTTTTCTTCTTTAAGTAGGAAGAGGGCTTCAACTGGAGAGTATTCTATTTTTCCCGATTTCTTTTCTCCGAAGTGCGACTTTTCATGAAGAGAGAATGCGGACGCCTGATTACTTGTTATTTTGTCTCCCGACATATATGCTTGTATCATAGTTATATTTAGGATTTAGGATATTTAAGGTTGGCGATTGGAAAGTTTTATAATTCAGCTGGTTTTGATGTATGTATGAATGTGATAATACTACACGGTTGTCCTTATGATGAAGAAAAAGCCATGAGTCTCGAAGAAAGGACTTATGATAAACACTGGATTCCTTGGGTAAAGAAAAAATTGGAGAAGGGCGGTATAGAAGTAGAAGCACCCCATATGCCCAATCCTTGGAGAGCTGATTATGAAATTTGGAAAGAGGGGTTTAGTAAGTTAGAAATTAATGAAGATACCGTTTTGGTTGGCCATAGTTGTGGGGCCGCTTTTTTAGTAAGGTGGCTTGGAGATATTGACAAGAAGGTTAAAAAATTAATTTTGGTGGCTCCTTGGAAAATTCCTTATGGCGAAGGAGAACGATTAGAATTAAAGAAGAAATTTTATAATTATCAGATAAATCCAGAAATCAAAAAGAATGTTGCAAAGATAACCATATTCACTTCTGACGATGAAGAGGAAGATGGGAAGAAAAGTGCTAAAATCTTTCATGATGCCCTTGGAGGAAAATTGGTAGAATTAAAAGGTAATGGGCATTATTGTTTAGAAGATATGGGGACTGAAGAATTTCCAGAATTGTTGGAGGCAATATTAGAATAATGGTTAAGAAGATGATTAATTTTAAGGCAATAGAGAAAAAATGGCAGGGAAAATGGGAGAAAGGTAAAGCGTTTGTTGCCAAGGATAATGTAAAAGGTAAGAAGAAGTTTTATGTCCTGGAACAATATCCTTATCCCTCTGGATCTGGGTTGCATATGGGGCACGCTTTCATCTATACAATAGGAGATATTTTTGCCAGGTTTAAGAGAATGCAAGGATACAATGTAATGCATCCAATGGGCTTTGATTCTTTTGGGTTGCCAGCTGAAAATGCCGCTATAAAAAACAAGAGCCATCCAAGGAAGTTTACTGATGAGGCCATTAAGAATTTTATAAAACAGATGAAAGGCTTCGGGCTGTCTTATGACTGGGACAGGATGCTGAAGAGCCATGATCCTGCTTACTATAAATGGGATCAGTGGATATTTTTGAAGATGCTTGAATCGGGATTAGCATATAGGAAGAAAGCGGGCGTAAATTTCTGCCCTAAGTGCAATACGGTATTGGCGAATGAACAGGTTGTTGATGGCAAATGCTGGAGACATGAAGATACGAATGTTGAAGTAAAACAATTGGAGCAGTGGTTTCTAAAGACTACGGATTATGCCGATGAATTGCTTTCTGGCTTGGACAAGCTGGATGAATGGCCTGAGATGATTAAGACTTTACAGAGAAATTGGATCGGGAAGTCAGAAGGGACGGAGGTTGATTTTGAGGTCGGAGATGAGAAAAAAATTTCTAATGCTATAATTATTCATGGGTTTGCTGCTAGTGGTAGAGAAGAGACTATAAATGAAAGGCATTGGCTAACTTGGATAAAGGATAAATTAGAAAGAAAAGGAATAAAGACTTTTGTTCCTTTGATGCCTCACGTAAGCACACCTAAGTATAATGAGTGGAAGGCAGAACTAGAAAAGCTAAACAAACAGATTGATGAGAGAAGTATATTAATAGGGCATTCTGCAGGAGGAGCTTTTTTGCTTCGGTGGTTAAGTGAGACTAATAAGAAAATCAATAAATTGATTTTAGTTGCCCCTGGTGGAAAACACAAGAAAGCCTATAAGGTTCTAAATTCTGGGCTTTACGATTTTAATTTGAATGCAAAGATAAAAGATAATGTTGATGAAATTTCAATATTTATTTCGAATGATGAGGTGCATAGGATTGAAAATGCAGAAAAATATGCAAGGGATTTGGGTGCTAAACTAATAAGGTTGGATGAAAGAGGACATTTTTTGGATAGGCAGATGGGGACAAAAGAATTCCCTGAATTACTAAATGAAATCGTTTCTGGTAAAAAGTGGAAAGTATTTACAACGCGAGTTGACACTTTATTTGGCGCTACATTTTTAGTTGTTTCTGCGCAGCATCCTGAACTGATGAGTCTTGTTACGTCTGACAGGAAGAGGGAAGTTGAGGCGTTTTTGAAGAAGGTCAAGAGTACGAAAGATGAAGACAGGGATAGGATGAATAAGGAAGGCGTATTTACAGGCAGTTATGCTAAGCATCCTCTGACAGGGGAAAGAATACCAATCTGGACAGGGAATTTTGTTGTTTCTGATTATGGCTCTGGCATTGTGATGGGTGTGCCTGCGCATGATGCCCGTGATTGGGATTTTGCTAAGAAGTATGGTTTAAAGATAAAGCAAGTCATTGAAGGTGATGTGAGTAAGGAAGCTTATGTAGTTTATGGCAAGTTGATTAATAGCGAGGGATTTTCCGGCTTGTCGTCTGAAGAGGCAAAGGAACATATTACAATTGCATTGAATGAGAAAGGGCTTGGGAGAAAGAAGGTTGCATATAAGTTACGGGACTGGCTGATAAGTAGGCAGAGATTTTGGGGAACTCCAATTCCAATTATCTATTGCGATAATTGCGGAATTCAGCCCGTTAGAGAGAAAGATTTGCCAGTGAAGTTGCCTGAAAATATTAAGTTTCAAGGTGTTGAAAATCCCTTGAAAGGAAATAATAATTTTGTAAATGTGAAATGCTGGAAGTGCGGTAAAATGGGAAGGAGAGAGACTGACACGATGGATACTTTTGTTGACAGCAGCTGGTATTTCTTAAGATATCTGGATTCTAAAAATAAAAATAAAATATTTGAGAAAAAGAAGGCTGATTACTGGATGCCTATTGACCTATATATCGGAGGAAAGGAGCATGCGACGATGCATGACATCTATTTCAGATTTTATACAAAGTTTTTGAGCGACTTGGGTTTGGTAAGTGTAAGAGAACCAGCAAAAAGGCTTTTCACACAGGGGTTCATTTATGGAGAAGATGGGAAAAAGATGTCAAAATCCTTGGGAAATGTGATTGTTCCTGAAATTGCTGCAAAGAAATATGGGGTTGATGGAGTCCGATTGTTTTTGGTATCTGTTGCAGGGCCGGATAAGGATTTCAGCTGGAGCGAGGAAGGAGCACAGGGAAGTTTAAGATTTGTTTTGAAAGTTTGGGATTATTTCTCTGATTTGAAGTTAGGAAAGAGTAGTAAGAAATTGGAACATTATGTGAATAAGGGAATAAGGACAATTGGAATTGATATTGAAAATATGAAGTATAATCTTGCAGTTATAAAATTAAGAGAATTGTTTGGAGTTATTGAAAAGGAAGGAGCTGGGAAGAAAGACTTAGAAAGTTTTTTGAAAATGTTTGGACTTTTCTGTCCACACATTGCCGAGGAATTGTGGAGTAAGATTGGAGGGAAAGGTTTTGTTTCCTTATCTACTTGGCCCGAGTTTGATGAGAAGAAAATTGATGACAAGATTGAAGAAGCGGATAAGGCATTGGAGAAGACAGTTAATGACATTGGGCAGATTTTGAAGTTGGTTGAAGGTAAAGGAGGGAAGGCCGAGAAGATTTATCTTTATGTTCTTCCTCAAGAATTGAAGAGTTATGATGAGAATGCATTGGGAGAAAAGATGGGATTAAAGGTTAAGGTGTATGCAGTTAATGATAAGAATAAATATGATCCTTCTGGGAAATCTGGGAAGGTAAAACCCGGAAGACCTGGAATATATGTAGAATAGTAAACTCTATATATTTTTGATATTCTTTCTTTTTATGAGTTCATTTACAGACGCCCCATTTGCTATTGTATATGATGATGATGCGCAGTGGGCAGTTCATTATGCAACTAAGTTAATAATTGCAGGTTTCAGGGTTGAAGAAACTACAAGTGAAAGCGAATTAGACAGATTAGTTCATAGCACGCCTCGGATAGACTTGTTTGTCTGTGATACTCAACTTGGCTTTTCTAGAAACATGCCTAGAGGTTATGAGCTTTGCTGTTTGCTTAGAGATAGAGCTTTAATGCCAACTGCTTATGTAATTGGAATATCTTCAAGAGACTTTTCTGAACAATGGGGAAGATGTAATTTTGAGTTTTTTTCTAAAAGTCCGGTTGGACAAGAAGATTTTGAAGAGAGAGTTCAGGAGGTTTATAGGGAGATTATGGGTAGGAGAAGAGGGTTTTAGTCACTCCTAACATTTAGTAAACGCCTGTTGTCTTTTTCAGTGAGTCTGCTTATAAGTTTATGTTTTGTCTTTTTTCAGTGCTATTGTATATAAGCAAGATTGTCCGGAGAAGGATGCTTTAGAATCGCTTATGAGTATTTATATCAGATTTTCTATTTTTTGATATGGAAAATAAATTCCAACTAGCAGAGGTTTGTTTGAATTGCAAAAATTTGTTTGATTTGAAGTACGACCTGGTAATCCAAGAGGAAACAGGATTCCTTAGTTTTTGGGATCCTTTGTGCTGGAAATGCCGGGTTGTTTCTTTTTTTTAATAGTGTTAGTTATGTTTTACCCTAATTAAGTTTATTAATAAGAAGTTTTTTGCCTAAACCATGGTAAACGAACTTTTTTCAGCTATCATTTTAGCTATCGTACAGGGATCTACTGAATGGTTGCCTATTTCAAGTTCAGGACATTTAGTTTTAGTTGAAAGATTACTCGATTACAAAGTTGGATTAATCTTCGATGTTGCTTTACATTTCGGAACACTCATGGCTGTTTTCGTTTATTTTGGAAAAGATATTGTTGATATCATTGAAGAATTGCTTAGGGGAAAATTTAGGAGTGAGAAAGGAAGAATGGGCATTTTACTTATAATTGCTTCTTTGCCTACAGCGCTTTTTGGATTTTTTGCTAAATCTTATTTTGACAGTGTTCTATCTAATCTTGGGATTATAGCTTCAGGGTTTGCACTTACAGGTATGTTTTTGCTTATCGCGAGTGTTCCAGGAAAGGTTAAACAGGAAAAACTTGGTTTTAGAGGGGCCTTTTTTATTGGGGTTGCTCAAGCTTTATCAATTATTCCCGGAATATCAAGAAGCGGGTCAACAATATCCTCTGGAATTATGCTTGGCTTAAATGAAAAAGAGGCGATGAAATTTTCATTTTTACTTTCAATCCCTGTGGTTTTTGGAGCAAATTTAATCACCATAGGGAATAATACTCTGCCTCCTGATTTGATTTGGGCGGCATTGGCTAGCTTTATTGTAGGAATTATAGCTATACACCTCATTTTTAATTATATTCTTGTAAATAGGAAAAGTTTTATGTGGTTTGGACTTTATTGTTTGTTATTGGCTGCAAGTATTGGGATTTATTTGAGTATTGCCTAATAGGCTTTGTTTAATAAGTCCTAATCAGTCCATACTTTTTAAACAGAAATTTCTCTTGTCTGTTCAAGATTAAATTCTGCTTTTAC
>Ga0066639_10003202_pt1 | contig 14219 bp, 12 predicted proteins | sample CryGeyCG2114_010_2_FD_59504 | JGI IMG/M metagenome (GOLD analysis project Ga0066639, IMG submission 59504) | Groundwater microbial communities from aquifer - Crystal Geyser CG10_big_fil_rev_8/21/14_0.10 | ecosystem: Environmental > Aquatic > Deep subsurface > Groundwater | place: USA: Utah...
AGCACTTTTTTTCTATGGTTTCCGTTTTTATTTCGTATTCCATCATGGTTTGGTTTGAAAATCGAAAATTCAAATTTTCAATATATATATAAGCAATATGACGGGCCATTATATATAATTCCGGCGAAAACATTTTATAATCCTAAAGAAATATCAAAAATAAACCGGGATAGTTCGCTTTCTCAAGATTCTACGTATTTTACCGCACATTTACCCCTTTATCCATTATCTATACGTCTGATATCTCCAATTTTTGGATATTTAAAAGGAATGTTAGTTGTTAACCTGTTTTTTTCCGGAGCTCTCGCGTGTTTGTTTTACTATGTTATAACACGTTTTAAATTAACAAAAAATCCTCTTCTATTAAGTTCAATATTTCTTTTTCTTCCTCGTTTTTTAGTTGTTCGATCAGCTGGAGCTCCAGAAAGTCTTTTTATTTTTTTAGTTTTATTATCACTTTTCTTTTTTGAGTCAAAACGATTTGTACTATCCGGTATTGCGGGAGCTTTGAGTGTGATGACAAAAACACCAGGTATTTTGTTATTTGTCGCGTATAGCTTAGTTTGGATAGAAAATATAAGAAAAACAAAAAAAATAAATCCCCGTTTTTTATGGATAGGATTAATTCCTCTCGGTTTTATTTTAGTTTGTGTACTTTATGGATTCCAAACGGGTAATTTTTTGAGTTATTTTCAATCAGGAGATAATATTCATCTCGTTTTTCCATTTTCAGTTTTTAATTTTCAAGCAAAATGGGTTGGAACTGCATGGCTAGAGGACATTTTGTTTTATTTTTTTGTCTATGGAACAACTGTTTTATATCTAAAAGATAGTAAATACAGAAGTTTTTTCTATTTTACCCTTGTTCTTTTTACGGCGACTCTTTTTGTTCAACACCGTGATATTTCTCGTTACAGCTTACCTCTTTGGCCTTTGGCATGTATTGCGTTTGATCAATTTCTTATATCTCCTAAAATCCGTCCCATATTGTTTTTGCTGTTACCAGGAATTTTTTTCTATGTGTGGAACTTTCTTGTCTTTAATATAATGCCTATTACCGAATGGCTCCCTTTTTTATAAAAAAAGAAGACTAAAAGTTCATTATTCATTATATTTTATATATAATAAACAAATGAAAACAATTTTTAAAGTGTTAAAAAAGAGATGGTATGTTTTTATCATACTGTTACTTATTGGAGTAGGTTATTTTTATAATAAAACAAATGTAGCTGCAAAAAAGATCAAAGAATCACAATATACAATTAAAAGGCAGAACCTTCGCGAGACTCTATCTTTATCAGGAAAAATAGATGCAGATGAACATATTGTTTTACGTTTTCAGACATCTGGCCGGCTTTCATGGGTTGGAGTGAAAGAAGGCGATGTCGTTAGTAAATATCAGGGAATAGCCTCACTTGATCAACGGGATATTCAGAAAAGAATGCAAAAAACATTGAATGATTATGCAAAAGAAAGAAATGATTTTGATCAGTCGAGAGACGACAACAGACGGATTGGCGATCAACCGACAAAAGAGCTAGGGAATGAAATGAAACGATTGCTGGAAAAGGCCCAATATGATTTGACTAATTCAGTGTTAGATGTTGAAATACAAACCCTTGCTCGTGAGTATTCATATTTATATACTCCTATAGCGGGTATTGTTATTCGAGTAGATAGTAAATATCCTGGTGTAAATATTACTCCAACTGGAGCTGAATTCGAAATTTTAAATCCAGACACTCTTTATTTTTCTTTTACTGCAGATCAAACAGAAATAATTAAATTAAAAGACGGATTAATAGGCGAGTTGGTTTTTGATTCATTTCCCGATGATATAGAAAAAGGGTCAATTTACTACATATCATATACTCCAAAACAAGGAGAAACAGGGACGGTATATGAAGGAAGAATAAAAATTCCAAAAGAAATGGTGAATAAAATGCGTTTAGGAATGACAGGTGATGTTACATTTGGACTTCAGGAGAAAAACAACGTTGTTTCAATTCCTTCAAATTATGTAAAGAGCGATTCATCGGGAAAATATGTTGATAAGCTGATAAAAGACAAACAAGTAAAGACCTATATTAAAGTAGGTATGGAAATTGATGGATTTTATGAAGTGCTGAAAGGATTAGAAGAGAACGATATAATATTAATTCCCGCGTCAAAATAATATGGCTGAAGAAATTATTAGAACTGAGCATGTTTGGAAAGAATATATGATGGGCGACGTGCTTTTCCAAGCCCTTAAAGATATTAGTATCAGCATAAACCTTGGTGAGTTGGTAAGTATAATTGGTCCTTCAGGAAGTGGAAAGTCGACTCTAATGCATATAATCGGTTTACTAGATCAACCAACACGAGGTAAAATATTTATCAGCGGAAATGACATTGCATCTTTTACTGATGATAAAATTTCATCTTTGCGGAGTGAATTTGTCGGTTTTGTGTTCCAACAGTTTAACCTTATTAATAAGCTTACTATTCTAGAAAATATTCTGCTTCCGACAGTATATGTAAGAAAAAAATTGGAATATAATCCTGTTGAAAAAGCCCTTTATTTAATGAAGCGTTTTGGTATAGATGGCAAGGAAAAAAGCTATCCTAATAAAATATCTGGAGGTCAGCAACAACGTGTTGCAATAGCACGAGCACTTATTATGAGTCCGAAATTAATTCTTGCCGATGAACCTACCGGTAATCTTGATTCCAAAAGTGGTACAGAAATCCTGAAGCTGCTTAAGGAATTAAATCAAGAAGAAAAAATTACCGTGGTAATCGTTACACACGATCCTTTAATTGCAAAACAAACAAAACGGATAATAGAAATTAAAGACGGTCAAATTGATAAATGAATCATTTCCAATTTGTGATAATTGCCGCTTTATCAGATTTTTCGCATAATAAAGGAAGAACATTTTTAACCTCCTTAGGGATTTTGATTGGGGTAATGTCTGTTGTTTTGCTGCTTGCCCTTGGTCTTGGATTAAAAAAATATATTTCAGATCAGTTTGATAGTCTTGGTGCGAATTTAATTTATGTAATGCCTGGAAATAAAAAAGCCCTTACTTCCGGAGGGGGAATGGTTGGTGGAATAAAGTTTGATGAAAAGGATGTTTTAAAAGTAAAACGGGTACAAGGAGTAGAAGTTATTGCACCGGTATTTGCAAAACCTGGAGCTGAAATTGAAGCAAACGGAAAAACAGAAATGGTTGAGCTTATTGCTTCCTTTGATGAAATAAATGCAGTTATGAATCTTCAATTAGAAGAGGGGAGATTGATTGAACATAGGGACGGAGATAAAAAAACAAAAGGAATTGTTATCAGTCCAAAAATTGCAAAAAGTCTTTTTAGTACATCTGTTGAAGCAATTGGGAAAACGGTAGAAATTGAAGGTCAATCATTTAAAGTTATAGGTATATATAAGTCAAAAGGCGGAGGAGGATTGGGAGGTAGCGATATGGACTCGCATGTTTTTGTTCCAGCAAGTTCAATTTATGCCTTTAATCCGGATAAAAAATATTACGGTCTTTATATTAAAGCACAGTCAAAGGAAGTAATTCCCCAAGTGAAAAAAGATATAGAAGAGGTATTGCTAAAGAGGTATGATAAAAAAACATTCAGTGTTGTTGATCAATCGGAAATAATGTCAACCGTATCGCAAATTTTTGATATTCTGAATCTGGTTTTAGTTGCTATTGCAGCGATTTCCTTACTTGTTGGAGGGATAGGAATTATGAATATTATGTATGTTTCAGTTTCAGAGCGAATAAAAGAAATAGGTATAAGACGTGCTTTAGGAGCGTTAAAAATAGATATTTTATCTCTCTTTTTAATTGAAGCTGTATTTTTATCAATGATTGGAGGATTATTAGGTGTACTGATTTCAGCAATAATAGTATATTTAGTTTCGCCGATATTTCCAGCCTATATTGATATAATGGCTGTTATATTGGCACTGGGGGTTTCGTCATGTATTGGGATTGTTTTTGGAGTTTTTCCTGCAAAAAGCGCGGCGGATTTATCTCCTATCGATGCAATACGGTATGAATAGTTTTTATTAAAAATTCCATTATTACAATGCAGTATTTTAAATTTATTATTAAATCGGCCTCAATGGATTTGTTTCGAAATAAGATGAGAACTTTTTTGACTTCGCTTGGGATACTTATTGGTGTTTCTTCAGTTGTATTATTACTTTCTTTTGGACTTGGACTAAAAGAATATATTAGACAACAATTTGATAGTTTAGGAACTAACTTAGTTTTTGTTATTCCAGGTCAAATATTTGGAAACAGCGGAAGCGGGTTTTCAGGAATGCGATCTGTAGTTCAATTTGATGAAAAAGACTTTATTTCTCTTAAGAAATTGAGAGACGCAATATATGTAATTCCTATTTTTACCAAGTCTATTAAAGTTGAGGGAAATGCAAAAGTAGATTATGCTACATTAAATTCAACAACTGACGAAATATTTCCCGCTCGTAATCTTGAACTTGAATATGGAAGATTATTTGATAAACCTGAAGTCGATAAAAAGACTCGAGTAATTGTCATTGGTCCAAAAGTGATAGAAAAAATGTTTGATAATCCTGTTCTGGCTTTAAATAAATCACTTCGCATAGAGGGTCAAACGTTTAAAATTATTGGAATTCTAAAAGCGAAAGGAGGAGGCGGTTTTGGTGGGCCGGATTTTGATAAGTTTATTTATATGCCATTAAAAACAGGCTATACGTTAAATCCTGATAAAAAAATTGCAAACTTTCTTATAAAAGCACCTGATAATAAACCATTTGATTTGTTTAAAGAAGAGGTGAAAATGCAAATGATAAAAAGATACGATGAAGATGAAATTACTGTTGCTGATTCTGCTCAGTTTATTTCAACAATATCATCTATTTTTGGGATTTTGAATATGGTTCTTGTTGCTATTGGGGCAGTTTCACTTTTAGTAGGTGGTATTGGTATTATGAACATTATGTATGTTTCTGTAACTGAACGAATTCGTGAAATAGGGATAAGGCGCGCCTTGGGTGCCAGAGAAAGTGATATTTTATATCTGTTTTTATCTGAATCAGTGCTTCTTTCATTATTCGGAGGTGCAATGGGATTAACATTATCTTTTCTCGTTGTTCTTATTGTTCAGAAATTTTTTCCGGCATACATTGATTTAATGTCATCAATTATCGCTCTGGGAACGTCATCATTAATTGGAATATTTTTTGGCGTGTTTCCAGCGAGAAAAGCAGCTCGTTTATCCCCAATAGATGCAATTCGGTACGAATAGTGTTATAAAGCAAGGTAGATAATATGAACTATATTTATTTTGTGTTTGAATCGGCATGTAAAGATTTAATACGAAATAAAGTGAGGACATTTCTTACATCACTTGGTATTGTTATTGGAGTTTCTTCAGTTATTCTTCTTATTACGTTTAGTTTAGGATTAAAAGATTTTATTAGAGATCAGTTTTATAATCTGGGTACAAATTTAGTGTATGTTCTTCGTGGGAAGTCGTTTACCCAAGGAGGTAGTGTGATGAATAGTGGAATAGAAGGGGTAAAGTTTGATGAAAAAGACTATCTAAAACTAAAGAAAATTGAGCAAGCAGATGTAGTATTACCGGTGTATAGCAAAATATTGGAAGCGCAGGCAGATGGGAAGATAGATACAGGAACACTATACGCGACAATTTCTGAAATGTTTTCAGCAAGAAATCTGGAGTTGGAATCAGGGGTGCTATTTACTAAAACAGATATAGATAAGAAAAGTAAAGTTACGGTGTTAGGTAATAAAATTGCATCAAATATTTTTGGTGATCCAATTTCCGCTGTTAACAGATCAATTCGGATTGATTCACAGGTTTTTAAAATAATCGGAGTTTTAAAAGCGAAAGGCGGAGGTGGCTTTGCTACTCCTAATTTTGATACGTTTATGTATGTTCCCTATAAATCAGCTTATTTTGTAAATACAGATAAAATATTTACTGCATTTGTAATAAAAGCAAGAAATGAGAACGATATTTCACTTATAAAACGAATATTAGAAGAGATTTTACTAAAAAGATATAAAAAAGATGATTTTACTGTTGCTGATCAAACAGAATTTATTAATACAATATTTGCGATATTTTCAGTTTTCAATACCGTACTTATTGGAACAGGAGCAATTTCATTGTTGGTTGGCGGAATTGGAATCATGAACATTATGTATGTCTCGGTTTCTGAGCGTACCAATGAAATCGGGATAAGACGGGCGCTTGGGGCTACTAAAAAAGATATTCTTAATCAATTTCTTGTTGAGGCGATTGTTCTCTCTCTTATTGGGGGAGTTTTCGGTCTTGTTTTAGCGGATATTGTGATTTTTATTGTAAGTTCAATTTTTCCAGTAAAAATCAATATAACCTCTATGATAATTGCATTATTGGTTTCATCGAGTATCGGTATTTTTTTTGGTGTGTTTCCAGCAAGAAAAGCAGCTCGATTATCTCCGATTGATGCGATTAGGTATGAATAAGGAAATATTAAATTTTAAATGTCAAATTCAAATCTTTAGAATATCAGAATAGTAGTATGATTTGTATATATTTAAGATTTGAGATGAATATTTGACTTTTGAGTTTTAAGTTTTGAGTTAATAAAATTCATGATATTAATTTTGAATATTTTTTCAGTATACTTTTCAGATTCTTTTCGGGCTTCTTCTCTCATTTGAAGATATTCATTTTCGGATAAAGATTCTAACTTATTTATTTTTTCTATAAGAGATTGTTCAGTTTGTTCAAGAAATAAAAATCCATTTATATTTTCATGAACGGTTTCTTTCAGTCCGCCGGAAGAGTATGCTATAACAGGTAATCCGTGTCCCATTGCTTCAATTGGTGCTATACCAAACTCCTCATCAATAGATGCAAACAAAAATGCTTTTGCTTCTTGATATGCTAGTGTCAATTCATTATCAGTAAGATTTCCTAAAAACTTTACAGTTGGTCCGGCAATAGATTTAAGATATTCCATATCCCGTCCGGTTCCCACTATTTTTAGCTGAAATTTTGCTTTGTTAGCGGCTTTTATCAACAGATCAATATGTTTTGCACGTGCAAGACGGGAAACGGTGATGTAATAGTTGTTAGCGATTAGTGATTGGTGATTAGAGATTGGTGGGGAAATATGGACAGGGGGATAGATAACTTTTGAATTACGACGGTAGAATTTTTCAATTCGCTTTTGAGTTTCAATTGAATTGGCAATTAAATAATCTGGTTTGTGTGATGCTTTCCAATCCCACATACGCAAGAAATGATTAATAATAGTTCCGTATATTCGAATCAACAAGTGTTTTTGCCATTCAACTGCTGTTTCATATCCGTAAAGGTAACGAGGAGGATGATGAATGTAAGAAAAATGCAGTGTTGGCTTTTTGGTTTTAATTCCTTTGCACATCCAAGAACCAGTTGAAGAAATAACTAAATCGTATTGTGAAAAGTTAAATGATTCCCAAATGCGGGGGGTAAGAAAACGAAGTGGAGAATATAATTTATTAATAAATGGGATTTTACCAAACCAGGATGTATGAATTTTCCATTTTTTTACGAGATTTGCATGATTTCCGAGTGAAGAAAGCGAAAAAGTTGATGTATAAACATTTGCTTGGGGATAAAGTTCTTTTAAAGAAACCAATACTCGTTCTGCTCCTCCGAATTCCCTTAGCTGATCATGTACAATAGCAATTTTCATAGATTTAGATTATATTATACTATTGTTATTTGTTATCCTGCACTTCAGCTATGTCATGTTGAACTTGTTTACCCTGTAAGGGTTTCAGCATCTTTAAAGATCCCGAAATAAATTCGGGATGACAAATTCATTATATGAATCTATTACAATCTTTAATATTAGGAATCGTTGAAGGTCTTACGGAATTTTTACCTATTTCTTCAACCGCACACCTTATTCTAGTTTCAAAGCTTTTAAACATTCCTCAGACTGATTTTGTAAAATTTTTTGAAGTGTTTATTCAATCAGGTGCTATTCTCGCAGTTCTTGTTTTATATGTTCAGTATGTAATCAACAACAAAGAAGTAATGCGTAATATTATTTCTTCATTTATTCCGACAGCAATAATAGGTTTTGCATTATACAAAGTAATTAAAGGAGTTCTATTTGAATCTATTACTCTTATTTCAATTGTTTTAATTGGTGTTGGTATTTTGTTTATTGGTATTGAAAAATTAATCAAAAAGAAAAAAATCATTCAAAAAAAATCAATAAAACATATAAATGACAGAACTGCTTTTCTCATTGGTTTATTTCAATCGTTAGCGGTAATTCCGGGTGTTTCTCGATCAGGTATTGTGATGGTGGGAATGATGGCGCTTGGATTTAAACGGGAAGAAGCAGCTATATATTCTTTTTTACTTGCGGTTCCAACAATTGGTGCAGCATCATTATTTGATCTATTCAAAATGAGAAGTTTGCTCATGTCCTCATTAAACTTATTACCGGTTCTTCTTGTTGGATTTATTACTTCTTTTATTGTTGCTTATATTGTTATTAAGTGGTTTATTGGTTTCCTTAAAAAAAACACACTCATTCCTTTTGGAATATACCGAATAATACTAGGAATTCTTCTTTTTTGGATGTATAGATGAGTTTATCGTTATTTCTGGGGAGCTTAGTTTGAAATTTAATTATGTCAAAGTCCCGAGTTCATCAATTGAATTCGATCCGGCAAATAACATAGTTAGTCTGTCAATACCAAGTCCAATTCCTGCATAAGATAAATTGTTCATTTTATTTATTGATTTGATAAATTCTGTATCAATTGGCTGGCATTTTTGAGATCTTTTCTTTTGTTCTGTTATAAAATGTTTTTGAATAGATGTTGAATCAGTATTCTCTGTATTCCCATTTGCAGTTTCCATTCTATTTATATAAAGTTCAAACCGTTCTGCAAGTAATGGATTATCTTTTTTTGATTTACATAAAGGAGAAATACGTGAAGGAAAATCAATAAGGAAAAAAGGTTCTTTTGGAATATATGATTCAATTTCATTTACGAATAATTGATCATAAATTTCATTCCATGATGCATTTCTTGTGTTATACCCCCTTTTTTGTGCAATTTCAAATAGAAGTTTTTTGTTTTCAATAATCTCATTTAAATCGCTCTTTAAAAATCGGGAAAATAGGGAAGTAAGTGATATTTTCTTCCATGTTTTTGAAAGATCTAAATTCAGCTTTCTATTTTTTCCGAGTTTATTACTGATATATTTAATAAGCTGTTGAGTATCATCCATAATTTCGGTATAAGTAGCATTAATACGATACCATTCAAGCATGAGAAATTCCTGAGTATGGAGTGTTCCACTATTTTCAAGATTTCGAAATGAAGGGCCAATTGCAAAACAATTATCTATTCCTAGTGCGATCATTTGTTTTAATCTTCGCTCGGGTGACGTTGAGAGAAAAAGGGTTTGATTACCTTTTTGTGTATTCCAAACTGTTTGAAATGGATAAATATTTGGTTCAAGTGGTACAGAGTTGTTAAGTACAGGAATAATTACTTCATGAAAATGTTCAGCATAAAAAAATTCGCGTATTAACTTAATAATCTGTTCCCGAATAAGAATTGTCTGTAGATTAATCATTCTTGTTTATACACATTTTTTAACCCGCACATAAAATCAGTTTGACTGCATCCCATGCAAGGTCCTTTGATTCTTTTTTTAAGATTATCAATAAGATAGGGAATTGAATCATTCATTATTCCCAGTTTATCAAATCCTTCGCAACATCCATAGATATTTCCATTTGATGCTAAAGCAATTTGATAACATCCAAGATTTTTGGGAGGGAATATGTTTTTTGTTTTCGACAGTTTTTTAATTTCTTCATCAGAAAGAAAATCAAATCCAACAATGTCACCTATTATATTTGATATGGGATGTATTGAAAGGTAGGAATGCGGTTTTCGTGGGTGATACGTTATATCTATTGTTCCAAATTGTTTGGAATATGTTTCAAATTGAGGAATAAGTGGGAGATTTTGTTTGGTAACAATAGAAAATAATTCGGTATGAAAGCCTATTTGTCGGGCTTTTTTTAAAAGCGCGATACTTTTTTGGAACATTCCTTTTCCACGGTTCAAATCATGATATGATTCAGGTCCGTCAAGCGAAATAATTAATTTTATTAAGTTGGGGCTGTTGATTTCTTTCAGTTTGTCAATGGTACCATTAGTGATAATCTGAATGAAAATTCCTTTTTCAGTTAGTGTGTTTACTAAATGAGGAAAATAGGCAAGTGTCATAACTTCTCCTCCGCAAAAAGTAACAACCTTTACTTCAACCTCTTTTTTATATCGGAAAATAAAATCAAGAATCTGCTTTTCAGATAATATATTGGAAGTTTTTTTTGTATAACACATTTTGCAACGAAGATTGCATTTTTCAAGAGGATTGATATATATATGATGAAGCATATTGTCAAAATGCTTCTTTACTTGACGCTTCATAATTTTTTTCTGAGCGGTGGAAGGGATTTGAACCCTCAACCTTCTCCTTGGCAAGGAGACGTTCTACCGTTGAACTACCACCGCAAGTAAGGAAAGTATATCACAGGAGTATTTGCTCCTCAAGACCTGAAGTCATGTTAAAATATAATTATTACTAATTTACTCAAGAGTAACGGCAGTTGGATAAAATGTGTCAAAATTAATAGCGACCGTCTTTTCCATACTGGTAGTTTTGGGCTTAGATTTTGTTTTAATAAAACCACCCCTGGTAAGAATGCAATGCCAGAAGGAAAAGGATGTACAGGCTCAAAAATTCACAACTGATAGAGTGTTACGTCAGGTTAATAATATAGTTCAGAACGAAGTAAACAAACTGTCTCTTACCAACGAGAGCAGTATTGCTCCCGATATGACGGAATTAAACACCCAGTATGAAGAAGAAATAAAACAGAATACCGTATCGTTAGATAAACACTACAAGGAGTGCCTGCAAAAATAGGGAGAGTAATCTGCGAACAGATATATAATTCAATGAAATCTTTTTATCATCAGTATCTTCCATAACGATAAGGAAATTCGACTTTACAAATAAACTTAAACTAAGAATTCTCTGTCGATGAGATTTTCATGAAAAAGTATCTGATGCTTTAATATATAAATGAATAAGAATCTTAAAATTCTCACTTGTATTGCGATTTTATTTATTACAGCATTTAGTCTCCGTTTTTATAAGGTTGCATCAGCTCCTTCGGGTATATTGGTTGATGAAGCCAGTTTTGGATACAATGTATATTCACTATTAAAAACAGGGAAAGATGAACATGGAATAAAAACTTTACTTACTTTTAAAGCTAATGGAGATCAGAAACTACCCATTTACGTCTATACTGTTATTCCATTTGTTAAGCTGTTTGGTTTAAACAATCTCTCTGTACGTTTACCTTCAGTCATTGCAGGATCATTTATGGGTATTTTCCTCTTTCTTTTATTGCTTGAACTGGGGTTTAAGATTAAGTTAAGCTTTGTGGGGAGTTTGATAGCAGTAACTAGTCCATGGTCTATTATATTGAGTCGTTTTGGTTATGAATCAAATGTAGCTCTCATGTGTTTTATTGCTGGGTTATTTTTTTCTTTTTTTGCTTATTGTAAACAATCGATTTTTTTGGCTGTGTTTGGTGGTTTGTGCCTTGGAGCAACATGGTACAGTTATATTGCCTATCGATTTGTAACATTTTTTATTTTGATCATTCTTATTGCACTTCATACAATCAAACAGAAACGGATTTCTCGCATGGGATTTATTCTTACAATCTCGTTTATAATAGCAGTTTCTCCGTTTTTCCTCACTCTTTTTTCACAAACAGGAACTGTACGATTACGACAGACAGGATTTATTACCAACATGGGAATGGTTATGGATATAAATGAAAACAGGGCATTTTGTAGTACGCGAGTTCCCAAAATTATTTGTGATCTAAACTCAAATAAACTTATTTCTTATATACGTATATACCTTAATAGATATGTTACTGCATTGTCTCCCAACTATTTCTTTCTTAATGGAGATACAGAGTTTATCTATTTGAACGTGAATAATTATGGTCTTTTTTATGCTGTTTTAATTCCATTTTATTTAGCGGGTCTTTTATCACTTGGAATTCGTTTAATAACACATAAAACAACAAAGATTGATCTATTTTTATTAGCTGGACTTATTTTTTCTCCCTTACCTTCTGTGTTAGCAGGTGATCCACAAAAAATACGGCTTTTTCCATTATTTCCATTTATTATTCTTGTTTTAGTTTACGGAGTTCATTTTCTTTATGATCTTATTAAATCAAAACTCTACCAAAAAATATATTACGGATTAATAATTGTAGGTATTGTTGTTTTTACATTATTTTTTATGGTTAACTTACTTGCGGTACATATTAATAAACACGAAATTGCATATGGTACTTATATCCCGAAACTTATGTTGTATTTGAATAGACAAGATAAAAATACAGAAATTTACATTCGATCTATTACTGAAGCTATTATATATTATTCATTTATCAACAAAACCGATCCAGCAATCTACCAAAAAAAAGTTATTCGGACAAAGCCAGATAATATTGGATTTGCTTGGCCGATTAGCTTGGAGAATATTAATATTGCTAATGAAGATATTTATAAGACTTATTGTAGAGTAATTGAAAACAAGGAAAATGCCCTATATGTAACAAATGAAGATTTTCGATCTGCATTAGGAAAAGCACAAAAAATTATCTGGTCGGAAAATAATGTTGATACACTGGCGTTTGTTTATGATCTCAATTCTCTGGATAAATCAAAAATTGACTGTACAAGATTACAAAAATAATTTGATTACCTTTACAGTGCCGAGAGTCAGAGTCGAACTGACATCTGAAGTTTTTCAGACTCCCGCCGTGACCACCTTGGCTATCTCGGCATTTACCACAGTGCTTATTATATACTAAAAAATCTGAGATTTAAAATTAGTTTTTTAGTATAAATCATCAAAAGAAACAGAGAAAAAGAAAAATATGGTTATATAATAAATACACTATGTCAACCCTATACATTTCCGGTATTCAAAATACAAAAGAAGAAGAGGTGATAATAAAAGAAACATTTATTAAAACAACAAACAATGTTGAATGGCTCAAAAAAGGGGAGACGGTGCTTATCAAACCTGCATTAAATTCTCCAGATCCATATCCTGCAACTACTCATCCAAAAACAATAAAAATAATTACAGATATTTTAATAAAAAAAGGCGCAAAAGTAATAATCGGAGATCAATCAGGTGTTGGTCATGTGTTACACGGACCAGAAGGAGTACTGAAGGGTTCGTCTTCTCACAATTATGCAAAATCAGGAATGAAAACTGACAACAAAGCTCGGTTTATTGGTTTTGAAGAAGAGGGATGGGATAAGGGCTTTTTTCATTTTAAATCCAAAGATACGTCGTCATGGCAAAATGGATTTTATATCACTAACTGGATTAATAAAGCAGATCATATGATTAGTCTTCCCCGATTGAGCACCCATGTACAGGCAGGAGTTACGTTAGGGTTTAAAAATATGGTTGGGTTACTTCGTGAAGATAGTCGTTTGGAGTTTCATATGAATGGACCATTATCTACTTTTATGAAAATTCGAGCTAAACAAGCAGATATTGATGTAAAAAACGATAAAAGCAACTCTTTTTTTAACAAGATTGTTGAAATTAGTTTAGCGATTAGGTCAAAACTGAGGTTGACTATGATAACTGCAACAAAAGCTCAAGTCACTTTAGGTCCTGATAAAAAAATGATTTGTCCTTTTTTTTCTTCCCAAGTGGTCTCCCTTAATCCAGGTGTTGTTATCGCAAGCAGCGATCAAGCTGCCGTTGAAATATTCGGAATTGCGTTGTTAACTTTTTTATATCAAGAGCTTAAAGAAAGAGATAAAAAACTTCAAAAAATAGTACTATTGCTTAATAAGCAGATAAAGGAATTAGGAACTTATTCTGTCTACGAAAATCCTTTTGTTCGTCATGCTTTAAAATTAAATTTGGGAGAAAAAAATGTAACACCAGTATGGAATAATATTTCCAAAACTTATATTAATCACATTAATACATTATTAAAAACATAGGGTCTAGATTACTTTAGCATCTAATATATGCTAAGATAGATTATCTAGACAATGAAA